>Ga0210407_10005130_pt1 | contig 10172 bp, 9 predicted proteins | sample IncBWC27MmetaG_FD_150860 | JGI IMG/M metagenome (GOLD analysis project Ga0210407, IMG submission 150860) | Forest soil microbial communities from Barre Woods Harvard Forest LTER site, Petersham, Massachusetts, United States - Inc-BW-C-27-M | ecosystem: Environmental > Terrestrial > Soil >... | reverse complement strand
ACTAGCACTACACCAAGCATGAATCTTTTCACTGGTTTCTCCTCCTAGAGAAAGTTGTTGTGACTCCTTCCTGACCCTGGTGCGAAACCGGGACAGGAAACGTAACGACGATTCAGTCTTACAGGAGCCCCCTCCAAACCAAGTTCGCGCACCACTATGGCTAGCACGAGAGCACTGCCTCACCACGCGACAGTGGCAGAGAGTCGCGAAGCGGCTGAGGCGGCTAATTATCGCCCCGGTTACGGTGGCGGTCAAGATGAAAGGTTTTGCACTTCTAGGGGTGGGCTGCGGGTTGGCCCTTCCGTGGTATTCGCAAATCTTGTCCGGTCATTTCTCTGGGTTGGTCGATGCCGAGCATGGCTAGGATCGTTGGAGAGATGTCGCGCAGCGAGCCTCCAGGCTTGAGAGTGAACTGCTTGCTGTTCTCTGAAATCACGATAAAGGGCACAGGATTCGTGGTATGAGCGGTGTGCGGGCCGCCGGTTACCGGATCGATCATCATTTCAGCGTTGCCGTGATCGGCGGTGATGAGCATCGCGCCGCCCTTTGCGCGCAAGGCGGGCTCGATGCGTCCCAGGCAGGCATCCACGGTCTCTACAGCCTTTACTGTAGGCTCGATTTTGCCGGAGTGGCCGACCATGTCGGCGTTGGCGAAGTTGACGATGACTACGTCGAAGGTTCCGTCTTCAATGGCTTTTACCACCGCGTCGGCGATGCCGGCGGCACTCATCTCGGGTTTCAAGTCGTAGGTGGCGACCTTGGGAGAGGGAACCAGGACGCGGTCTTCGCCGGGGAAAGGTTGCTCCACGCCTCCGTTGAAGAAATAGGTTACGTGGGCATATTTTTCGGTCTCGGCGACACGCAGGTTGCGGAGATTCATTTGCCCCATCACGTTGGCCAGGATGTTGTTCATCGACTCCGGCGGGATGACGACCGGCAGGCTGAACTGTTTGTCATAGCGCGTCATGCAAACGTAATGCAGATTCCTGGGGACGCGGTCGCGGGGAATGGTGGCGTCGAGATCGTCGGCTCCGGGGAGATCGCGTCCGGCTTTTTCGTTGAGCCCGCTGTTGCGAGTGAGGGCGCGAGTGATCTGGCGGACGCGGTCGGCGCGGAAATTGAAACAGATACAGGAATCTTCGTCGCGAATCGTGGCGAGTGGCTCACCCTTATTATCAACACAGACGAAGGGGACGATGAATTCATCCGTGATTCCATTGTTGTAAGACTCTTTCACACCCTGCACCGCATCCGCGTATTTGCCGCCCTCGCCGTCCCCGAAGACCATGGCATTGAATGCCTTGGCAATGCGCTCCCACCGGCGGTCGCGGTCCATGGCGTAGTAGCGGCCGTTCACCGTGGCGACCTTGCCGGTATTGTACTCGCGCATTTTCTGCTGAAGTTGCCCTAAGTAGCCGCCTCCGTTTGTGGGCAGGGTGTCGCGGCCATCCATGAAGGCGTGCACGAAAACACGATCCACGCCATTTTGTTTGGCCATGCGGAGCAGCGCGTACAGATGAGTCTGGTATGAATGCACGCCGCCATCGGAGAGCAATCCGAAAAGATGAAGACGGTGGCCGCCAGTGCGGGCGTTCTTCATGGCGGCGAGAAGAACCGCATCGGAGAAGAACTCGCCGTTCTGGATCATCAACTCGATGCGGGTGCTGTCCATATGTACGATGCGTCCGGCGCCGATGTTAAGGTGGCCCACCTCGCTGTTGCCCATTTGACCGTCGGGGAGGCCGACGTACGGGCCGCTGGTCTGAATCAATGTGTTGGGATAATCCCGCAGAAGGCGGTCGTACGTGGGCTTGCGGGCGAGCGCGATGGCGTTGGCTTTGGTTTCGGCGCGGTAGCCCCAGCCGTCGAGGATGACGAGGACCAGAGGTTTGGGTCGCATTTCGCTTCTAGCTCCTGGCTTCCAGCTTTCAAGAACAACACCGCCACGGATTCACACGAATGAAGACGGACCTGAATTCTTCTCACTTCGGTCAGGCACTAATTCTTTAGCTGGGGTGGTATTGGCGCGTTTTTCTGTTTTTCTTGATCTTCTTTTACGATTTGCTCGGCCTTTTGCTGTATGGCATCCATTTGCTTTTGTATACGGCCATACGAGGCTTGCATTGACTCTGAAGTAAGCGCCGGCATTTCCCGCATCATCTTCTGGCCCGTGGAGGAGGCATAGAAGGTGCTCATGGCATCGATGTCGGTCTTTGAAAAGTGCCGCTGGTAGATGGGGATCATGTCGTCGAGTATGGCGTCCATGGGCAGGCCCTTCATGGTTTCCTGGATCATCTGATCAGCACGGGCTATCCGCTCGGTGGATGTTTGCGGATAGCGCTTTTTCAGAGTCTCGTGAATCATGGCGCTCTGCTGCTTCATCATGGCGTCCATCACCTGACGCATTTGCTGGTGAATCTGCATGACGTCGAACAGGTGTTGGATGTCTTCTTTTGAGGCGGGAGTGTCGCCGGGCGAAGGAGCGGGTTGTTGCGCGACGGCCACGGCCGTTACGAGAAAGATTACGGCCAATGAAGAACAGTACCGTTTCATAAGTTTCTCCGAATGCCTTGGAACGAACTTCGAGAAAACCGTCACTTCCAGAAGAGATCTTCGATTTCTTTTGGCAGGGGATCGTTGAAGTCATCTGGCACCACGAACTCCCCTTTCGACGAACCGAGCTTGCGAAAGCTTGGCGTGATCGAGACCAGCTCTGCCACCGGCTCTCCGGCCTTGGAAATAATGATCTCTTCACCCAGAGCGGCGCGTTCTAGTAGACGCGATAGGTGAGTCTTGGCATCGTGAACGTCAACTTGCATTAAGTGATTGTAGCTAAGTCAGGGGCTAAGTCAACGTACACGCGGGCGTAGAATAATCGCAAAGTGGCAAGCCCGGGCGTTAACCGCCAAACCGCCGTTGTCGTTCCGGGGGTGAGCCCCGACGTTTTCCCCTGGGACAAATACCCAGTGCCTAAAGTTCTTTACAAATACTTTCCGCCAGAGCGGTTCCATGTTCTCACGGAGTGCCTTATCCGGTTTAGCCAACGTCAGGTCTTCGAGGATTTGCGCGAGCTGCAGCCCGAGGTCGCAAGCTTCGGAAACGAAGACGAGATCAAGAAATTTATGGAGATCAACCCAGCACTCAGTCGTCACCCGCCTTGGCTGCGGGAGGCCGTCGCCAGCCATGTGCTCAATACTCCAGGGCGCGAAGCGGCACTAATCGAACAAACAAAGGGGTGGCTCACAGGGCCGAATGAAGTCGGCGTTTTGTGCCTCACGGAGCATCTGACATCAGATGAAATGTGGAAAGAATACGCGGGCGATCAACGAGGATTTGTCGTAGCCTTCGACACTACTCATCCGGGGTTTAACAAGCTCAGGAGCCCCGGGCGGCTCGGGAAGGTAGAATACGCCGACGCTCCGATTTCATCATTTCTCAGTACATACGGAATGAACACGTTTTTTCGGAAAAGAACGCGGTACGAATTTGAAGCAGAGTGGCGTGCTATCAGGCTCTTTACGAGATTCAGGCCGGAAAACATACGCCGACACGGTACCGGATTGCCGATTTACCTCGCTCCGTTTGACCCGGCCTGCATCACGGCGATTGTTATGAGGGAGGAATGCGCCGTTGAGTGGAACCTAAGAACGCTTGCCGCCGTCGACGCACGCTATAGACACGTTTCAGTGGACTTGCTCAAGCGTTAATCCGCTAATGCAATTTGAACCCACCCTCATGCTCTATAGTTCAGCGCCTTCAATCCCAGAAATCTCGCGGCGCCTCCTAATTCTTCTTCGATCCTTAGCAACTGGTTGTACTTTGCGATGCGGTCGGTGCGTGAAGCCGAGCCGGTTTTGATTTGGCCTGCTCCTGTGGCTACCGCGAGGTCGGCGATGAAGGTGTCTTCGCTTTCGCCGGAGCGGTGTGAGATTACCGAGGTGTAGCCGTTGCGGCGGGCCAGGTCGATGGCGTCCAGAGTCTCGCTGACTGTGCCAATCTGGTTGACTTTGATCAGGATTGAGTTGGCGACGTGCTTGTCGATTCCTTCTTGCAGCCGCTCCACGTTGGTTACAAAAAGGTCGTCGCCCACGAGTTGAATCTTGCTGCCGAGTTCCCTGGTCAGGTGCTGCCATCCTTCCCAGTCATCTTCAGCCAGGCCATCCTCTAGTGAGACGATTGGATAATCATTAGCCCACTTGGCCCAGTAGCGGACCATGTCGTCGGAACTCTTTTCCGACTTGTCGGACTTCTTGAAAATGTATTTGCCGTCTTTGTAGAACTCGCTGGCGGCCGGATCGAGTGCGATGGCGATTTCTTCTCCGGGCTTGTAGCCGGCCTGCTGGATGGCTTCGAGCACGACCTCAATGGCTTCGACATTCGATTTTACGGAAGGCGCGAATCCGCCTTCGTCGCCGACGGCGGTGTTGTAGCCACGCTTTTTGAGCACGCCCTTCAGAGTGTGAAAAACTTCGACGCCCCAGCGCAGGGCATCGGAGAACGACTCGGCTCCGACGGGCATGACCATGAATTCCTGGAAGTCAACGTTGTTGTCGGCGTGGGCGCCGCCGTTGAGGATGTTCATCATCGGGACCGGCAGCGTGTTGGCGCCGGCGCCGCCTAAATATCGATACAAGGGCAGGCCGAAGGCCGTGGCTGATGCACGCGCGGCCGCCATCGAAACGGCGAGGATGGCGTTCGCGCCGAGACGTCCTTTGTTTTCGGTGCCGTCGAGTTCAATCATCCTCTGATCGAGCGCGCGTTGATCGGAGGCGTCGAAATTGGCCAGAGCTTCGGCGATCTCGCTGTTCACATTTTCTACGGCTTTCAGCACACCTTTACCGAGGAAGCGAGTGTTGTCGCCGTCGCGCAGTTCGACGGCTTCGTGTTCACCGGTAGAGGCGCCACTGGGAACAATGGCGCGTCCCTTGGTTCCGTCAGCTAAGGTGATTTCGGCTTCAACGGTTGGATTGCCGCGCGAATCGAGAACTTCGCGGGCGTGGATGTCGGCGATATTCGTTGTGGGCATGAGTGCGTCCTTGGTTGGAGATGTGATTTTCGAGTCGTCGTTTTCTATGACGCTGGGATTGTCGGGATTGAAGGTGAGGCGGCGTCCTGTGAAGTAACCGGTGCCAGTATAGGTTCTTGCCATATTTTTGCCGAGAGCGGCGATTATAAATCAGTATCAGAACCAGATTCAGTGATTGCCGCATTGATGGTCAAAAGAGCCCTGGCTTGGAGAATCTATGGTGCATTCTCGCCGGGCAAACGCTCGTGAACAAGAGTCTCCATGGCACACAAGCAAAGAACCCGTGCCTCTCGTGGTTCGCCTCTTGCTTCGACTCTTGTTCTGCTGGCAAAGGTACCTTACAGTCGATTCTTGTGAAGAATCTCACGGAAACTTTGGGCATCGGGTCGCGCGCACCGGAGTTTTCGCTGACTGCGGCCAACCGTGAGGAAGCTTTCTCACTTTCCGGTTTGCGGGCTCAGGGAGCTGTGATTGTGGAATTTCTGCGCGGCACTTGGTGACCGAACTGCGTGAAGCGCATGGCCCAGTTGGAGCCGATGAAAACTGAAATCGAGCGGGCCGGAGGACAGGTGGTATTTATTGCCGCCGAGAAACGCGATGGAATGTTTAAGCCAGTGAAGTTTCTGGAGAAGCACCCGGTGTCGTTTCCGTTCTTGCTGGATGAAGATCGCACAGTGACCAAGGCGTACGGGCTTTATCACCGTTTGGGAACGGACGCGATCAATATCGCGCATCCGGCAACGCTGGTTATCGATGGCAGCGGGATGGTGCGCTATATCTATCGTGGTGACGAGCAGACGGATCGAGCGCCGATGGAACAGGTTATGGAAGTAATCAGGAAAGTGTCGGTTTCCATCTGATGACTGAATGCGGGTTGAAAACTTTGTGATCGATTCAGGAGGCGAAATGAAGAAAGTTGCGTTGCTTAGCTTAGTGTTCCTGGCTGTGTCCGCGGTGGCGCAGAACAATATCTCGCTGCCCACCGGCACAGTGTTGAATATAAAACTGGAAACTGCCTTGACAACATCCACCAGCAAGAGCGGCGATCCATTTTCCGGCAGACTCACCCAACCCGTTCTGCTTGAGGGAAAAACTGTTGTCCCAATCGGCGCGACCGTGCAAGGGCGGGTCACTAAGGTGAGTGAACCGCGGCGCATCTCAGGCAAACCCACGATTGCGATGTTCCCCGAAACTATGGTTTTGCCGAACGGCGAACACTACATGCTGAATGCCGCGCTGATCGATACCAGTGTGGGCCAGGGCACCGACGTCAACAGCGAGGGCCAATTCAAGGGCAAGGGTTACGACGGCAAGGATATGATCGAGATCGGCATGGGCACGGGCGGCGGCATGCTGGTGGGCGGACTGATCGGCGGCGGCAAAGGTGTTCTGATCGGCGGGATGGTCGGCGCCACTGCAACCGTGGCCCACTGGCTGGGCAAGAAGAACTCCGCGGCGCTGCCTGCGGGTACTACGCTGGTGATGGAGTTGAGCCGTCCGCTGGAGATGACTGCGGCTGCGGGCGGGCAATAGAAGATCGGTTCTTAGTTTTCAGTTCTCGGTTCTCAGCCGGAGGCGCCCGCTTCCGGCTTTTCTTCTGATCCCGTCTCACACTTTTTCAGGAAGTGGGAGAGTTTGGCTTCCGCTTCCTGAGAGATTTCCACGAACTTGATGCCGTTGCCGAATTGCGGGTGGTGAGTGACAACGACTCCCTTCGCAGCCAAACGCTCGTCCTCAACCCAGAGAACGAGATCCAGTTCGGTTCCTACCGCCAGCGTAAAGCTCATCTCGACGTAGAAACCACTGAGACTAAGGTCGGCGGTTTCCGCGTGACTGGCGACGGCTGCGCTCTGGGCTTTGAATTCAATCGGAATCGACGCCTTGATACGTGGGTATTTTCTTCGCTCTTGATCATGCGGCGGGTCGGTCATAGCTCCGGCTCCTTTGCGCTAGAACGCCAAGGCTATCAGATCTTCTTCACTGAGCAAGCGCAGCTCAATCCATCCTTCGAGCGGCAGCGCGTCGACGGGCAGACGGTTCTGCCACAAACTGAAGCGCAGACGCAGCAGGATGGTCACGGGAATAGTTCCTTTGCCTGGAGTGTTTGCCGAAGCGACCGGCTTGGCCAACAGCCACGCGAGCGGCAGTTTAAACTCGAAGTTTCGCAGCAGAGCTATTTTTGCTTCTTCGGAAGGACGCTCGGATGTCGCCAGAGGCTTTTCTTCGTCCGGAGAACTCACCTGCCAGGATGAAGTCTTGCCGTCTTCGACTCGCACGTCCACGCGCAACGCGCGCCGGGGCCGCTTCGCCTCCGACGCCCAGGATTCAAGATTGACGACCAGATCGAAATCCATCTCCGGGAGCTGTCCGGCAAAATCCAGGCGGCCGTAAACGTAGGCCTCATCGATTCCCGCATGGACGCAATCCACTAGAAACTGCTTGCCGTGCATGGCGCCGGCGCGGTGGTCCGCGGTGTAGACGGCAGCGCCCATCCACTCGAAATAGCGCACCATATCCCCGGTGATGCGAGGATGGATGTAGGAAATCTGCGGCGCGAACTCGGGCCTGGTCTCGACCCCGCTAATCGGTTGTGCGAGATAGTCGGGCGGGGTTGCGCCCAGCGCTTGATACACGTTGGAAAGATGTTTGCGGTAGAGTTCGTCAAAATCGCGATCGTTGGCCGAATGATGTTCCGGGCCGTACCACCAGTTCCAATCGCTACCCTCCGCGATAAACAGTTCTTCGAGAGCCAGTTTGCGCTGCACTTCGCTGGCGCGAGGGGCGGCCGCGGTATAGAAACTGCGGGCATGGTAGAGATAATCCCACGAGCGATTATCTTCGGGCGCGCCGATCCAGACATTGAAGTTGGCGTTGATCCATGAACCGGGAACCAGGGAGGTGAGCTTGCCGAAATCTCTGTGACGGCTGATGGCCTCGGAGACAGTGAGCGCCTCAATTCCGGGCTCCCGCTGCAGGGCGTCATAGAAACGGCGCAGGAATTCACGGCCCGACCGGGGATAGTATTCCCAAGCATTCTCGCCGTCGAGGATGACCGATACAACGGCATCACGCCCCTGATTCAGCACGGATTGCGCAGCTTGCTTAATGTTGTGGATGAGATGATTGGCGGCGTCCTGCGGGGGCATCCCGGAATACACGAATCCGACCAAGTCCGAGATGGTGTGGTCGCGGAAGATCAGATGCATTTGGGTCGTGCCGCTTTCGAAGCGATAGATGTCGTAGAGCCTTTCGGCGGTCTGCGAGGAAAGGCAACCTTCGCCGTCACGGCCAAAGTTGACTCCCAGGCTCCGGCCCAGCAAGCCTTCGTCGGTCGCCATCCACTTCACACCGAGGCTCTGAGCGATGGTGAGAACCTCTTCCGAAACGCTGCCTTCCGATGGCCAAACGCCCACTGGCCGAACGCCAAACACTTGCTGATGCAGATCGAGTCCGCGCCGGAGTTGTTCACGCGCATCTTCCGGGTGAAGAAAACGATTTGCGGGCAAGGGCAGTCCCGGCGTCGAAACGCCTCCCATGTTGGTATCGCAGACCAGAGGCAGAATGGGATGATAGAAGGGCGAAGTCGAGATTTCGATTCTTCCCTGCTGCGCGGCTGTAGCATGTGCCGGAAGCACTTCGCCCAGCAGCGCACGCTGGCGAGCGATGACGAAGGCCTGATCCTCGAGGGAATATCCATGGCCTTTCTTTATCAGCGCGGCGATATTCGGGTCTTCCAAAAAAAACTCGTCAAACCAGGCGATTTGGGAGAGCACCTGCAAGTCCGTGAAGTCTTGAGGTTGAAAGTATTTCTCAGCTCGCTCCGGAGAATCACCAGCGCCGCGAAATCGCTCCCATAGCTCATGGTAACGGGGATAGCGTCCGATCATGTTCACTGGGTTCGCCTGAAACAAATATTGCAAAGCAAAGAGGCGCTCGTTGGCGATGAGATCTTTTGCAGGTATCGCCGCCACTCGCAGGAACGGGTCGTGCGCCGTTCCCGCCACGTAGTCCTGAATCTGCGTGATCAGCGACGGAACCAAATTGAAGGTCTGGTGGACGTTGGGAAATTCATCCAGCAGCTTGACCATGCCGTAATAGTCTTTTAGGGCGTGCAGGCGAACCCACGGAAGTCGGTACTCACCGGTAACCAGATCTTTGTAATACGGCTGATGCTGGTGCCAGAGAACGATGACGCGTAGAGCGGGCATTGATGGTGACGGCTCACTAGAAGGCCAGAAGCCGCGTTAGAAAGTCTAGCACGCGGCCTTCCAGTGGATTTCCCGTAAGAGCCGCGCATACCGCAAACGTCGAGGCGGCGAGCAAATCCGGTACACTATCGGAGATCGCCGAATTTCCTCCATGACGACAACCAACCCAACGTTGGACCCAAACTCGCGTTCTGAGGCTGGCCTTCTGACCGAGCAGGACCTTTATCTTTTCAATGAGGGCCGCAACTACCGCGCTTATGAAAAGATGGGCGCGCACCTTACCTCGATAGGCGGCCAGCAAGGCGCGTGTTTCAGCGTGTGGGCGCCCAATGCGCGCCAGGTATCGGTCATCGGCAGCTTCAACGGTTGGGATCACCGTTCGCATCCGCTGCATCCCTGTGGAAGTTCGGGTATCTGGGAAGGGTTCATCCCCGCGGTCACCAAAGGCTCGGTTTACAAATTTCACATCGTGTCGAATCGTCACGGACATGTGGTCGACAAAGCGGATCCGTTTGGCCTGTTGCACGAGAAACCGCCGCGCACCGCTTCCGTGGTATGGGAGCTGGAATACCAGTGGAGCGATCAAGACTGGATGAAAAACAGGCAAGGCAGAAATGCTCTGCAAGCGCCGATTTCCATCTACGAGGTCCATCTCGGTTCCTGGATGAGGATGCGCGAAGAACATAATCGCCCGCTCTCCTATCGTGAGGTCGCGCCGCGCCTGGCCGACTACCTCCAACGCATGCGTTTCACCCACGTCGAATTGCTGCCCGTGATGGAGCATCCGTTCTACGGCTCCTGGGGATATCAGACAACGGGCTATTTCGCCCCGACCGCGCGCTACGGCACCCCGCAGGATTTCATGTATCTGGTGGACTATTTGCACCAGCGTGGAATTGCGGTGATTCTGGATTGGGTGCCCTCGCACTTCCCTTCTG
>Ga0210407_10005129_pt1 | contig 10172 bp, 6 predicted proteins | sample IncBWC27MmetaG_FD_150860 | JGI IMG/M metagenome (GOLD analysis project Ga0210407, IMG submission 150860) | Forest soil microbial communities from Barre Woods Harvard Forest LTER site, Petersham, Massachusetts, United States - Inc-BW-C-27-M | ecosystem: Environmental > Terrestrial > Soil >... | reverse complement strand
CAGCCCGCCGGGCTTGGTTGCGTAATGCTCGCGCAGCTCGAGGCCTTTGCCGTAAAACACCGCGTTCCAGCCGTAGCGGCCGCGCACGGCATCGAGGCCGCGGTTCAGGTACCAGCGGCGGTTTCGATCCGTGTCGAAGAGTTCGTGTTGCCGCCGGTCGGCTTCGAGATTTGTCACCTTTACGCCTATCAGGCGAACGGCTACGCGACGGGTGAATAATTTTGCGAAAAGTTCTCTTGCCTCTGCGAGCAGTTCGCGTTCGTCATTGGACGGTCGGGTTATTCGCACCGTTTGGTGCGCCGATAAATGGTCTACATAGCGGATTCGCAGCCCAATCGTTCGTGCTTGCCGTCCGTATTCGCGCAGCGTCGAGCCGATTCGCTCGCTCAAATATTCGATCAGCCCGCCGAGAAACTCCGTGTCGATCGTTCCCCCTTCAATGGTCGTCTCGCGGGACACCGACTTCGGCGTCGAGGGCATGATCACCTCGCGCCCGTCGAGCCCGCGTGCGCGCTCCCAGATCTGTGCTCCAATCACTTCGCCAAACGCGGCCTCCAGAGCCGCTCGCGGCACCAGCCGAAGTTCTCCGATGGTCGTGATTCCACGCTCCGCCAGCACCCCCGCGTGGACTTGCCCAATCCCGTGCAGCTTCTCGACCAGCAGCGGCGTCAAAAAGTCCTCTTCCGTTCCCGGCGCGATCATGCGGAAGCCCCGCGGCCGCTCCAGCCGCGAGGCAATTGACGCCACCACTTTCGTTCGTGCCGCGCCTACGCTCACGCTCAATCCCGTTTGTTCCAGCACTTCGGTCTGCACTCGCCGCAGTGCCGCTTCATAATCCGGGTACAGCCGCTCGGTCCCAGCAAAATCCAGATAAAAATCGTCCAACGCCGCAGTTTCCACCGCGGGCGTGTAGGTCTCAAGAATCCGCCGCACGCGCTCAGCAAAATCCGCGTAGCGCTCGTATTGTCCGGGCACCACCATCGCCTTCGGGCAAAGCCGCAGCGCATTGCGAAATGTCATCGCCGTTTTCACGCCGCACATTTTTGCTTCATAGCTTGCCGACGCCACCACGCCACGTCCCACCAGCACCGGCTTTCCGCGCAGTTTCGGGTTCAGCACCTGCTCGACGGAAGCAAAAAACGCGTCCACATCCACGTGCACAATGTTTGGAGTCTTGCCACCGCTGCTGTGGCTCAGGCCTCCCGGCTTGGGCTCTTTTTCTTGGCGCGCGTCTTCGTGAAAAGGATTAAAAGGCATCGCCACTGCGGGAAATACGTTTTCGACACAGACGTCCATTAACCGGCTCCTAGTGACTGGGACCGCACAGGGGTCAACGCGGGGAAGCGGAATCATCTAGACTGTTGTCATCCAAACGATGCTGACCGGAGCGCGTTCTCTCGGTCCTGAAAGGTTTTCGGGAGTCGAGGGATCTCGCCGTCAGGCGGACCCCTCACCCCGCTTAGGGCTCGGAATTTTCAACGGGCGGCGCCAGTTCGTGAGAGCCAAAAAGGCAATGGAGCCGAACGCCGCCCGTTCCCGTTTCCTCTACCGCGCTGCACTATAGGCGAACAAAAAGCGAAAGTCAAGAACTTTCAAAGTGGGAAAAATGGGGCGTGGCCTCCGTTGGAAAACACAGCCCTCCTCAGAACGTGCCCTCTCGGGAATCCGGCTTACCCATCTACTCGCGTATTAACCCCCGTGCTGGCTTGTCCTAGCGGTTGCGGCTCGGTGACAAATGCCTCCCTGAGTCGTCAACAGAACAGCACCATGCAGAATCGTGTCGGGCGGCCAGCGGTGCTCACAGATTTGCCGGATTTGGGAACCCTCGACGGCTGAGCTACGTAATCTAGGAAGAGGTGTTCCATGCAAAACCTGCCCGGCAGTTTTCGGTACGCTCTGCGACAGTTCCGGTTGTCGCCCGTTTTTACTGCTGCGGCGGTACTAACGCTCGCCTTGGGAATCGGCGGGACCACGGCAATATTTACCCTGATCCACGCTGTGATGCTGCGTTCCTTGCCGGTTTCTGATCCTGGCAAGCTTTACCGCGTCGGCGAAGGCGATGATTGCTGCGTGGAAGGGGGTCCTCAGGACCAGTGGGGAATGTTTTCCTTCTCTTTGTACGAGCGTCTGAAGACAGAAACACCAGAATTTGAGGAGGTGGCAGCTTTCCAGGCCGGGCGCGGCCGGTTGAGCGTGCGACGTCAGGGGATCGAGTCAGCTGCCAGACCTCTGCGCTCGGAGTACGTCACCGGCAATTATTTTTCGACCCTCGGCGTTGCGGCCTTCGGCGGCCGGGTGTTTACCCCGGATGACGACAAGCCAGCTGCTTCGCCCGTTGCCGTGCTGAGCCACCGCGTCTGGCAGACAACCTATGGCGGTGATCCATCGGTAGTGGGTTCAACGTTCGTGGTGGATGGCCGTCCATTTACGGTGATCGGCGTGGCGCCCGCCGGATTTTTCGGCGAAACGCTGGAAAGCGACCCTCCTGATCTCTGGATCCCGGTGCAACAGGAACCCATGATGGATGGCGAAGGCGGTCTACTGCATCAGTCTATCTCTGCGTGGCTGCGCATGATCGGACGATTGCGACCGGGAGCTTCGATTGACGGAATGGCTCCGCGCCTCACCGGCGTGCTGCGGCAATGGATGCAGAACGATTCCGGGTATCCTGCCAACTGGATGCCGGACGTGATCCGGGGGCTTCCCAAGCAGGTGGTCGACGTAGTACCCGCCGGAGCGGGTGTGGCGGTGATGAAGGAAGAGTACGGGCGGAGCCTGCAGATCCTCCTGTCGGTGTGTGGGTTGGTCCTGCTGATCGCATGCGCTAACGTCGCGAACCTGCTGCTGGCGCGGGGCGTAGCGCGTCGAGGGCAAACGGCAGTACGCCTGGCCGTGGGTGCTACCCCGTGGCAGATCGTTGGTCAAGCGCTGACAGAAAGCGTCCTGCTCGCGTTCGGTGGCGCGATCGCTGGACTTCTGGTGGCCATGGCGGCCGCGCAGCTGCTGCTGGCGCTCGCCTTCCACAGCTCACATTTCCTTCCGATCAGCGCCACACCATCACTCATTGTGTTGGCGTTCGCCTTCGGCTTGGCGCTGGTGACGGGAATCATTTTCGGGGCGGCTCCAGCTTGGCTTGCGACGCGTACGGATCCGGCGGAAGCATTGCGGGGATCGGGCCGCGGCATCCGAGATCGTTCTTCCTTCGCCCGTAAAGCACTGCTGGTTGTGCAGGCCACCTTGTCGGTGGTCTTGGTCGCCGGTGCCACCATGTTGGCGCGAAGCCTAAACAAGCTCGAACATCAAGATTTCGGGTATCAGGTGCCCGGGCGCGTGGAGGTGGATATGAACCGTCCGCCAGCCAGCTACCCGCAGCCCAGGTTAGCGGCGCTGTACCGCCAGCTTGAAGAACAACTCAATCGCTTGCCTGGAGTGCAGGGATCCGGGTTGGCCATCTATAACCCGCTCACCGACAACTGGGGCGAATTGATTATGGTGGCCGGCCATCCTGCCGGCCAGTTCAACGGCGAATCGGGCGCGTCGTGGGATCGCGTGAGCTCCAACTATCTTCAGAATTTTGGTATGCAGATTTTGCGCGGACGAGCGTTTACCACGGCGGACAACGAAACCACGGCGCCGGTGGCGATCGTCAACCAGGCTTTCGTGAAGCGCTTTTTCAAAAGCGACGAAGACCCGCTGGAGCAGCACTTCGGGTTGGACATGCCCCAATACGCCAGCACATTTAGTATCGTCGGCGTCGTGCGCGATGCGAAGTTTGCCGGCTGGGGGTTGAGCAGACCTGCGCCTCCAATGTTCTACGTGCCGCTGGCTCAGAATGTGGCTTATCGCGACGACCTGATGAAGAGACTCGAGCTGCGCTCACACTTTATCGGCGGAATTATGCTGGTCACAAATATGTCGCCAGGCGTGTTGGAACCGCTGCTAACCAGGGTGCTGGCGGAGCTGGACCCCAACCTGACGATCAATAGCATCAGGACCATGCAGCAGCAAGTTGAGCTTTCCTTTGATCAGGAGCGCGCCGTGGCCAGTCTCGCCGGCTTGTTCGGGATTGTGGCTCTGTTACTGGCTGCTGTTGGACTGTACGGCGTCACGGCCTATACCGTGGCGCAGAGAACCAACGAAATCGGGATTCGCATGGCCCTTGGCGCTGACCGCCCGACAGTGATTCAACTTGTACTGCGCGGGGCATTCAAGCGAGTGCTAGCTGGTCTGATATTGGGGCTGCCGCTGGCCATCGGCGCTGGACGCTTGATCTCAGCCCAGCTATATGGCGTTTCCTCATGGGACCCCCTCGCGCTGACTGTGGCTGCAGGGGCGCTCGCAGTCTGCTCATTTTTCGCAGCCATAATTCCCGCAAATCGCGCAGCATCTATTTCGCCCATGAACGCATTGAGAATTGAGTAGTGACAGCGAAAGCCGCAGGGGATCGCCTGATGGTGGGCTTGAAAGAAATGCGCGAGACGTTGAAGAAGATCGGACCCTCCGAGACGGAAGGGCCCAGAACAAGTCATCATTCCCGGGCTTCGGTTGAACCGGCTGCCGCGGGAATGATCTCCGCGTCGTTGCCTTCGATCTCCCGGAACTGTTTGGCCGTGACAAAAGCCGATAGTTCGGCCGGCCTTTTTGGTCGTGAGAATCCAGGCGATCTTCTCCATATCGCGCTTGCTGGGGATTCGTTTGTCATCGTAGGAACTGCATTGGCTCACCGGAAATGGCACCGGCGGGTTATAGGCGAGCCAACAACAGTGAATCTTTTCCTGTGACACGCCGAATCCCTTCACGATGTGAGCCCAGCGACATGTTGTGCACAAGGATTGTCCCCCTTCCGGAGTTCCATCCTTCACTTTGATCGTAACCATATGCTTTTCTTTTCTAAGAAGCGCTCCAGCGCTTCGGATCGTGCTCTTCACATGCCCACAAGTCGCCCGGACACACGAAGAGCTGTGGCTCACGCGATTGCAAATAATCGCGTGACAGTTCGGCACAAGTAGCCGGTCAACGTCGAAGTGATTTTAAAAGGACCTGCCGGCTGGAAAGGGAACTAGCGAAAGCGAGCGGACATCGTCCATTCGCCGCCGCGGTTTCAGAATGCCACAAAATTCATGCCACGAAAACAGGAAAACATCGAACGACTGGCCGCAAGGCTACCGTGTCGAATTCCGCCAGCGAAGGTTTCGATCTGCTCTTTTTCTTTACTCCTTTTTCTCTTACTCCTTGACACTCGCCGCAAGCAGAGATACATCTCTCTCTCCATGAGCACTTCCTTCGTTCTGTTTCTCGCGTTTGCCATCGGCATGGTGTCTGGCATGCGTTCGCTGACCGGTCCTGCTGTCGCGGCTTGGGCGGCGCAGCGCGGCTGGCTCAACCTTGCCGGCACGCGTCTCGCGTTCATGGGATCGATCCCGGCTCTTGCCATTTTCACTGTGCTCGCGATCGTCGAGCTGATTGCGGACAAGCTGCCCTCGACGCCCAGCCGCACCGCGCCTGTGGGCCTGATCGCCCGCTTTGTCTGCGGAGCCCTTTCCGGGGCTTGCGTTGGCGTATCGGCTGGACAGTCTCTTACGCCTGGCGCCATTCTTGGCGCTGCGGGCGGCCTTCTAGGAGCCTTCGCCGGCTATCAATGGCGGACTCGACTTGTAAAGGCGCTCAAGGTTCCCGACTTTGTCATTGCTCTCCTCGAAGACGCCATCGCCATCGGCGCCGGGCTCTTCATCGTTTCCCGGCACTAATTCTGGGGCGTTCCGAAAATCGCTTGTGCGTGGCTGCGCGCCGTCTCGTCCATGCCAACTTTTCATTTGCTTCGACTTCCTATTTCCGCGACTATTTCTGCACTCCGGGCACGCCGGATACCTTTCATCCTGTTCGAAGGAGGCCTCGGACTCAAGTTCCGCGAAATTCTCAGCCACTTCGCCGGCGGTTTGTTTCTTGCTATTTTCAGCTACCTGCTCAGCGCGGCTGGTGTCGCGCTTGTTTGTCGGCACGCTCTGCACTTCACTTGGATTCCGGCGCTCCTTGTGGGCGCGGCTCTTGGTTGCATCAGCAGTTCAATCCTTCTTCCCGTTCTGCAGCAAGTGAATCTTCGGCGCGAGGTGAAAGTCACTCTGCTTGTCGAAGCCACGTTCGGCGACGCCCTCGCGGTCCTGGCTGTCGCCACGCTCACCGATACCGCCGCTGGCGGAAGTGCTTCTGCGAGAATCATCACCTGGAGTCTTTTCTCCAGCGTCATTCTCGCCGTTGCGTCGGGTGCGCTCATCGGCGCTCTGTGGTCCTATCTCCTGCCACTACTCTCCGAGGAGCGTTTCTGGCATGTGCTGACCTTCGCCGTGGTTTTGCTGATCTACTCCGGCGTTCACGCGCTTCACGGCAACGAACTCGTCGCCGTCTTGGTATTTGGCCTCACGCTTTCCAACTACCCGGCGGCGCAAAAGCGCTTCCAATTCGGCGATGACGCCCAGAATGCGGACTGGTTTTCCGAAACGCCCATGAAGCAAGAGCATGGCCGCTCGCGGGCGCACCATCACGGGCAGATGCTCACGTTTCATGGCGAGCTGGCTTTTTTGATCCGCACATTTTTCTTTGTCTTGCTCGGCGCGCTTGTTGAATTGCAAGGCTTACGCAAGCACGCCGTCCTGGCGCTCGTCTGTTTTGGAGCACTCTTCATTGCTCGCTGGCTCTCGGTGCAGTCTGGGCGCTTCGCCTGGCGGGGCTTCAGGTCTCATGAGCGCGAACTGATGATCTGGTTTCTGCCGCGCGGCCTGATCACCGCAGTGCTGGGCATACAAATTGTGGAAGCTCGCGGCGCCGACTTCGAGTTTCTTCCCTCCCTTGCCTTTGGCGTCATTCTGATGACCAATCTTGCTGTGCTCATTGGCTCGCTCCGCGCCCGGCGGCTTTTCCCGGAGGCACTACCCGCGCCGCCCGAAGCAGCCGCCCCGCAAATCACTTCCTGAAAGGAATTTCTGGTACGCGGCTCTCCCTCGAACGTGACAGTTTCATTTCTGAATTACTGAAAATATCGCTACCCTTGGTGCATCCAACTATCGGCAAGCGGAAAGTCTCAGAAAGCGGAGGAGCAGCTATGAGCGTATGCGACCACTATCAGGCCGTCGTCATCGGCTCCGGCCAGGCAGGCACGCCCCTTTGCCAGGCATTGGCTAATGCCGGCTTGCGCACCGCTCTGGTGGAACGCGCCCACGTGGGCGGCACATGCGTCAACGAGGGATGTACGCCCACGAAAACGATAGTCGCGAGCGGCCGCGTCGCCTACCTGGCCCGCCGTGGAGCGGACTACGGCGTTCACACCGGCAGCATCACCGTAGACATGAGCCGCGTCCGCGAGCGCAAGCGCGCAATCGTCACCAAGTTCCGTAACGGCAGTCAGGAGCGCATCGAAGAAACTCCCAATCTCGATCTTCTCTTTGGCGAGGCCAGCTTCACGGGCCCGCGCTCTGTTCAAGTCCGCCTTCAGGATGGCTCGCAACGCACGCTCACCGCCGATAAATTTTTTATCAACGCCGGTTGCCGCGCTTCCGCGCCTTCGCTCGAAGGTCTCCCTAGCGTTCCGTATCTCGACAGCACGTCTATCATGGAACTCGACGCCGTCCCCGAGCATCTCCTCGTCATCGGCGGCGGCTACGTCGGTCTTGAATTCGGCCAGCTTTTCCGCCGCTTTGGCAGCCGCGTGACCATCGCGCAGCGAGCTGCGCAATTGCTCCGCGGCGAAGATGCGGACGTCGCCGCAGAAGTTCTGGCGATCCTGCAACAGGATGGCATCGACGTTTTGCTCAACGCCAAAGTGCTGCGCGTGACTAAGGAGGGCCCGCAGATCAAACTAGCCGTCGCCACAGACGGCGAAAGCGAAAGCCGCACGATCAGTGGATCTCATTTGTTGGTTGCGACGGGCCGCGTTCCCAACTCAGACACTCTCAACATCGCTGCCGCAGGCATCGCCGAGGATAGACGCGGGTTCATTCAGGTCAATCCAAAACTCGAAACCAATGTGGCTGGAATTTACGCGCTTGGTGATATCAAGGGCGGCCCGGCGTTCACGCACATTTCTTACGATGACTTCCGCGTCATCCGAACAAATCTTATTGAGAAAGGGAGCGCCAGCACCGATGGCCGCCTGGTTCCGTACACCGTGTTTATCGATCCGCAGCTAGGCCGTGTCGGCCTCTCCGAAGAGGAAGCACACACGCAAAATCGCAAGATTCGCGTCGCAAAGATGCCCATGACCCGCGTAGCGCGCGCGCTTGAAGTGGACGAAACCCGAGGCTTCATGAAAGCCATCGTCGATGGCGACACCGGACAGATCCTGGGCGCGGCCGTACTCGGTCTTGAAGGAGGAGAAGTGATGTCGATGATTCAGTTAGCGATGATGGGCAAGCTGCCTTACGCCGTGCTTCACGACGCCGTTTTCGCTCACCCCAATCTTTCCGAAGCCCTGAACAATCTTTTCCTCGAAGCTAACTTTGTCTTCTGAGGAAATGCACCACGGGCAGCCGGCGAGTCCGCGTTTCTAGCCGGCCTTTTTTTCAAGCTCCTGGCGGTTCCATTTTCCAAGGTCTGCCCCCGCGTCATACGTGCTTTGCATGAATGACAGCAACGTCTTGCTCGGCGAAGGCGCCCGCCGCACGTCGTCGTACATCAATATGAATTCCTTAAGTTGGGGCTGATAGAACGCCTCCTCCGGGCGAACTGGATGCTGCCGAAACCCCGCTGGCTCCGGCGCCGCGTAAGCATAAAACGCCGCTCCCTTAATGTCGCCGCCGCCGGGCCAAAATCCTACGCTGCTCACCTCGTGCGAATATGCTTCTCGAGTGACCGAGTCGGCTCCCTCCCGTTCTGGTGCGCGCCGCCCAGAGAAGCGCGTCGTGGCCAAATCGAAACTGCCCCAGAAAAAATGCACGGGACTGGCCTTTCCAATGAAGCCGGCGCGGAACTCTTTGAACACTTCATCGCAGCTGACGAGAATCCGCCAAAACCGGTTGGCATATTCAGGATCGTAGGAAGCATGTTGCTGGTCCTGATCGAACGGAATCGGATCAGGGATTTCGACCGGCATCTTCCAAATTTTCACCGCAATCCCAAGCGACCCCAGCGTTTCCATGAAATCGCGATAAAAATCGGCAACGGATCGCGGCGCCAAGGCCAGCGCCACGATAGCATCGTTGCTGGTTCGAATGACGAGCTTGTGATGGATGAAATCGAACTGTATTTCGAAATTGCCCCACGCGTAAGGAATGGGCGACGTGGTCAGCCCTACAGCATTCACGTAGAGGGGCACTCCCCACCAATGATTGATATTCGGGCTCAGCGCCAGCCGCACTTTACCCACGATTTGCGTCCACATGTGGAGCGTCGCGTAAGTGTCCTGCCAAGCTTCCAGAGGAAGTTCCGGCCAGAGATCCTGCTCGGCACGAGCAGTGCTTGCATTCATGTCTCCTCCGCAGAAATCAAACAAGCGTTTGGCTGCGAATCACGCTGCCACGGTTCCGGGTGCATCCCGGCTGTATGGAGAAATTCCGCACCGACGCCCATGGGCACCCCGAATGATTGGCCAGCGTCGTCCCGGCATCGCCAGACGGAGCGCTAATCGCCGCCATAGCGCAAATGCGGGTGCTTACTCGTGCAGCACCACGCTCAAGAGAGAAGTGTTGATCTGCAGACCGCCGTTGTACTTGATGAAGCCCAATTTTCTGAACTTGTTCATGAAGAAATTGACCCGTGAACGCGTTGTGCCAACCATCTCCGCCAGCGTTTCTTGCGATATCTTGGGGACCACTCCGTGGGGTTGGTCTTCTTTGCCATAACGCGCAAGCAAGAGAAGTGTGCGAGCCAGCCGCTTCTCGCTCGAGTTGAACAGCTGATCGATCAGGTCCTCTTCGATTCGAATGTTCCGTGCCAGCATGAACCTGATGAACCGGTCGGAGAGATCATGCTCCTCGTGGAGCAGTTTCAACATTTCGCTCTTCTCAATGACCAGCACAGTGCTGGACGCAATCGCGGTAGCCGTTCCTATGCGAACGGACTGACCCGCCAGACAGCCTTCACCAAAGAAGTCGCCCGGTCCCAGAATCGCCACGACCGCTTCTTTGCCGACTTCATTGACGACCGTCAGCTTTACACCACCGCTTTGTAAATAGATTATGCTC
>Ga0210407_10005128_pt1 | contig 10173 bp, 9 predicted proteins | sample IncBWC27MmetaG_FD_150860 | JGI IMG/M metagenome (GOLD analysis project Ga0210407, IMG submission 150860) | Forest soil microbial communities from Barre Woods Harvard Forest LTER site, Petersham, Massachusetts, United States - Inc-BW-C-27-M | ecosystem: Environmental > Terrestrial > Soil >... | reverse complement strand
GAAGGACGTGAAGCTGTCGATCGCCAAAGGCGAGCCTGTCGAGGGCGCGACGAAGTGGGCGGGCCAATCGCAGCGGGATGACTGGCGTCTGTTTGAGGATTATAATCGCCGGAATGTAACGGCGGCCTATTCGGAGTTCGAATGGGACCAATAGAGACCGACACTCGGGATGGAGGCGCTTCAATGGCGCGCAGACTCAACCGACGACAGACCCTCGCTGGCCTCGCGCTTGTTTGCGCGACAGGCGGACGCGCTTTCGCTCAGGCTGACCAGGACCCTGACGCCTGGCCCGACCTCGTGCACATGTTTTTCAACGATGCAGCAATCGCAGAGGACCAAAGCCTCGTCGCGTTCGAGGCGCCCCCGCGCGCCGAAGATGCGGCGCTGGTGCCCGTGTCGTTCTCGGCGAAATTGCCGGAAGGCGACAAGCGCCGCGTCGTCAAGCTCACGCTCGTCATTGATCAGAATCCCGTGCCGCTGGCCGCCACTTTCACGCTCGGCGAGAAAGCGGGCGACACGCGCATCTCGACCCGGGTGCGGGTGGACTCCTACACCAACGCCCGCGTCGTCGCGGAACTCAGCGACGGCTCGCTCCATATGGCCACGCGCTCTATCAAGGCGTCCGGCGGCTGTTCAGCGCCCATGGTCAAGAGCATGGACGAGGCGCTGGCGACGCTTGGCCAGATGAAGTTCCGCATCCTGCCGCCGAGTTCCGAGACGCCAAACGAGGCGCTGCTCATGGTCCGCCATCCCAACAATTCCGGTCTGCAGATGGATCAGGTGACCCGGCTCTATACGCCAGCGCGCTATATCGCCAAGCTCGCCGTCTATCAGGGACAGGATCTCGTTTTCTCGATGGCCGCCGGCATATCGATCTCCGAGGACCCGAATTTCCGCTTCACCTTCAAACCGAACGGCGCCAAGCAATTTCGGGTGGAGGCCGAGGACACGGCCGGCAAGACGTTTTCGGGCGCATGGCCCACGACCCGCGACGGGGCGTGAACGAGAGCGTCCTACTCCACTGCCTTGCCGACCATCTTGCCTCTCGCCGCGACGTAAAGCCCACTGCCGATGATGATGGCGTTGCCGACCACGATCGGCAGCGTCGGAACGTCGCGCCAGATCAGCCAGCCCAGGATCGCGGCCCACAGCAAGCCTGTATATTGCAGCGGAGCAAGCACCGCGACGCGGGCGAAACCAAGCGCCCGAACGACGCAGATGATGCAGATCATCGCCACCACGCCAACAAGGAACATGAGGCCGAGGTCGAAGAGACTGGGCGTCGTCCACGCCCAGGGAATAGTCGCCGCGCCGACAAGACCCGTGCCGACGAATTGCCAAAGAACGAGCGGGACCCAATGGATGCCCCGGAGATCGCGGGTGATCGTCTGGCTCAGCGCATAGGCAATCGCTCCCATGAGCGCGATCGGCGCGGCCCAGGAGAGCATCTGCGGCGAAGGTCTGAGCGCAATGAGGACCCCAACGAAGCCGATCAGGACGGCGATCCAGCGAAAGCGCTCGACCTTTTCGCCGAGCAGCGGCGCCGATAACGCCGTGATGATGAGCGGCGTCGCCATATAGAAGGTCATGACGTCGGCGAGCGGCATATAGCGCGTCGCGTAATAGAAGGCGAAAGTGTCCGCCGCCGCGCACAGGACGCGCAGAACCTGAAGTCCCGGTCGGCGTGGATCGATCAGTTTGACGCGCAGCGAAAGGACGATTGGCGCGAGCACGGCGCCCGCGCCGATCGTGCGCAACAACATCAACTGGCCGACGCCATAGTCCGCGACAAGCCATTTGCCGAGCGCGTCGTTGACCGCGAACATCGCGACGCCGGCGAGATAAAGGACGACGCCGAGGCCCGCGGTTCCGGAGCGAGGGATCGGCATGGGATCCTGGAGATCTGGCGGTCGTCGTTCCGCCCCGGCGGCCCATCGCGCGCAGCCGGGAGACTAAGAAAACCTCTTGAGCCCTCAGGCCCTGGCAGGGGGTAGATCGCAGCGGGGCTCGCTTCGGCGAGCCCCGAGCGAATCGTCAGCGGGAATAGAACTCGATGACCAGATTCGGCTCCATGTGCGTCGGATACGGCACCTCCGAGAGCCCGGGAACGCGGGTAAGCTTGGCGGTGCCCTTGGCGTGATCGACTTCCACATAGTCGGGCACGTCACGCTCGGCCAACGCGTTGGCCTCAAGCACCAACGGCATTTGACGCGAGGATTCCTTGATCTCGACAAGGTCTCCGACCTTGACCTGAAAGGAGGGGATGTTGACCCGCCGGCCGTTGACCTTGATGTGGCCGTGATTGACAAACTGCCGCGCGGCGAACACGGTCGGCACGAATTTGGCCCGGTAGATCAGGGCGTCGAGCCGGCGCTCGAGCAGGCCGATGAGATGGGCGCTCGAGTCGCCTTTGAGACGCCGCGCCTCGACGTAATATTTGTGGAACTGGCGCTCCGAAATGTTGCCGTAATAGCCCTTGACCTTCTGCTTGGCCTTGAGCTGGGTGCCGAAGTCGGTCGCCTTGCCCTTGCGGCGCTGACCATGCTGGCCCGGCCCGTATTCACGTTTGTTAAAGGGGCTGCGGGGTCGGCCCCAGATGTTCTCGCCCATGCGGCGATCGATCTTGTATTTCGCTTCCGCGCGCTTCGTCATCGCGATTCCTCTTAAAATCGGTTCAGGTTACGAGGAACGCGCCCTCCTCTGCGCCCAAAGAGCGCCGACAGGCTTTTAGCCGAGCAAGGCTGAAAGCCGCGGGTGCGTCAAACGACAAACGCGCTCTCGCTTAGCCGAGAGCGCGCCTGAAGTTGCGGCTTCCCTAGAGTGGTGGACTGCTGCTGTCAAATCTGTTGGAGGCGGCGCCCGCCAGAAACGCCTCGAAACGATCGAGAATCACTCGCCTCTCCCCTCGAAGGACAGCACGCAGCACAGACGTGCTATGCTTTATTCGCATGTCTTTTTTACGGATTGATAACAAATTGTTAACTATTTCTGCATTTGAGTGCCGATTAAGGCACCTGCTGACCTGCGTCATGGTCAACATCATGCAGTTTTCACATTTATTTGTGCGTCGCACCATTGACTTCTGCAGTGCAGCAATTTACATAACGCGGGTCTAGGTGAGGGAACGAATTCCTCGGGCTCGCTGGTTGAGGCTGGGTCAGGAGGGCGGTCATCAAAAGGAGACCGCCATGAAGAAGTTCTCTCTTTCACGCTTCTTGCGCACGCGCCGCGTATATTGGAATGTCTTGCAGGAGCTTTCGGCTTATACCGATCGCGAGCTGCACGACATCGGCATCGACCGCGCCGATATCTACCAAATCGCGCGCCTGGCTTCGCAGGAGCAGCACTAACCTGAATGGCGGCGCCGCTTAACGGCGCCGCCATCACCTCATTTACGGTTATAAACGTCGTCGATTCGGACGATGTCGTCCTCGCCGAAATAACTGCCGGTCTGAACCTCGATCAGCTCGACGTCGATCTTGCCTGGATTGGCGAGCCGGTGCGTCGAGCCAATCGGCAAGTAGATTGATTCGTTCTCGTGAACGAGTGTCACTTTGTCGTTGAGTGTGACCTCGGCGGCGCCGCGCACGACCACCCAGTGCTCGGCGCGGTGGTGGTGCTTTTGCAGCGAGAGGCGCCCGCCAGGCCGCACGACAATGCGTTTGACCTGATAGCGCGGGCCCTGATCGATGCTCTGATAATAGCCCCACGGCCGGTAATTGCGCCGATGCTCGGTCGCTTCCGGGTGGCCTTGGGCCTTGAGGCGCTCGACGAGCTTTTTAACCTTGGCGGTCTGCGACCGGTCGGCGACCAGGACCGCGTCGCCAGTGGCCACGACAATGACGTCCTTGAGGCCGATAACAGCAGCCAATTGCTCTTCCGAACGCACCAGCACGTTCGAGGAATCGATGACCACCGCCCGTCCGCGAAGGCTGTTTCCGTTGGCGTCACGTGGGCTCAGCCGCCAGACGGTCGACCACTCGCCGACATCCGACCATCCAACATCAGCCGTCAACACCACCGCCCTGTTGGTTCGCTCCATCACCGCATAGTCGATCGAGGTCTTCGGCGCCTTGGCGAAGGACTCATGGTCGAGGACAACGAAGCCAAGGTCCTTTTTCGCAGCCGACACCGCCGCCGCAGTCGCAGCCGCGATCTCGGGCTCGAAACGCTGAAGCTCCTCCAGCATGACGTCGGCGCGGAAGATGAAATTGCCCGAGTTCCAGAGATAACCATCTTCAATGAACGCGCGCGCGCTCGTTTCGTCGGGTTTCTCCACGAATCGCTCAATCCGCCTCACATGGGGATCAAGCGCCAGCGGCGCGCCCGGATGGATGTAACCGTAGCCGGTGGCCGGATGGTCGGGGGTGACGCCGAAGGTAACAATCTCGCCCGTATCGGCGACCGCGTAGGCTTGCGCACAAAGCTTGGCGAACTGTTTGCCGTCCTCGAACACATGGTCGGCGGCGAGAACGGCGACGACGGTCTTCGGGTCGCGCGCAGCCGCCCAGACGGCTGCGGCGCCGACGGCGGCGGCGCTGTCGCGCCGGTCCGGCTCAAGCAGGATCTCGGCCTCGGCGCCGATCTCCCGCAATTGCTCAGCGACCCGAAAGCGATATTCGTAATTGGTGATGACGACTGCTGGGTCGAATACGGCGGGGTCGCTCACCATGCTGACAATGGTTTGAAAAGTCGAGCGCTCCCCGATCAGGGGGATGAACTGCTTTGGCAAGCTCTCCCGCGATTCGGGCCACATGCGGGTGCCGGACCCGCCGCACATGATTACCGGCCTTATCTTGGGCATCCATTCTCCGGTTTGGCGGGTCGCAATTACAGTCGCCAGCCGGCCTCCTCTGCAATAATGCCGGCGCCAAGGCAATACTCAGATCTGAGGCGTCCGACCATCACGCTTTGCGCGCCGCTCGCTGCGCGCGGCCTAGGTAAGCGACGATCGACACGGCGGCCGCTGTCGTAACCAACGCGAGCGCGAAAGCGGCGAACGCGGCTGACAGCGACAAAGCTTGCGCGATAGCGCCCGTCGCCAAAGGCGCCGGCAGGCGGGTCAGCGCGCTGAAGAGCGAGGCTGACGCGAGCCCGACCGCGAGCCCGGCCGCCGCCTGACGCGCGGCCAGCGCGAAGCCACACGGGACGATAGGGCCGGTGCCGACGCCGATCAGGGCGAAGCCCGCGACGCTCGCCGCGAACCCGGCCTGGACGCTGACCAGAGCGAAGCCGGCGGCCGCGATCGCAAACGAAGCGATGATGATGCGAAGGTCGCTGACCCGAAGGCGAATCGCGTCGACGTTGAACCGCAGCGCAGCCTGGCAAGCGGAAAAGAACGCCGCGCCTAGGCCAGAAATCGCCGCCAGCTTGGGCGCTTCCTCGCGCAACAGCAGCGACGACCACACCGACGCCGCGAGTTCCGCCGCGATCGAGACGCCGACCACGACGCCAAGCCCAATCAGAGCGGGCGCAAAGGACAATCCGCTTCGCGCTATCGACCCGACTGGCGCCGAAGCGGGACGATCGGTCCACGCCGCGCGATGGTAGGCAACGCCAGCGCCGGCGAGCGCGAACGCGGCGAGAATGCCGGCTGCCCACGGCGCTGGCCCGACGACGATCAAACTGCCGAGGATCGCGCCGAGCGCCATGCCGGCGGACGCAGCGGCGTGCAGCCGGGCCAGGATCGGGCGGCCGAGCCGGCGCTCGATGCGCGCGCCCTCGGCGTTCATGAGCAGGTCGACGACGCCGCCGAGGAATCCCGCGACGATCAGGGCGATCGCGACCCAGGCTTCGCTCGAGGCATCGAGCAGCGCGCAAAGCGCCGCGCCAAAGATGATCGCCGACACAGAGAGCGCCTGATCGACGCCAAAACGATGTGCGACCGCCCCGCCCGCCGACATGGCGATGAGATAGGCGCCGGTGTAGACGGTCAAGAGAACGCCAAACGTCGCCGCGTCCACGCCGGCGCGAATCAAAATTGCGCCCGAGGCGCCGCCCCAGAGGCCAGCGCCGATACCGAAGGCGAAGAACATCGCGGCGACCGCGGCATGCAGGCGCATGCGGGAGTCGCCCGGCGGCGTGAGAACGCTCAAAAGTCGGTCGGCGCGCCGCCTTCCGCCTTGCGACGGGCGACGAAGGCGGTCAGCGCCTCAAGGCGTTCGGCCTCGAGCGGAGGCGCGACGAAATCGCGCAAGCGGTCGGCGACGATGCGCTCGGCCGCGTCCACTGCAGTCGGCGAGCCGGCTTCGCGCCAAGTCTCATAGTTGCGCCAGTCCGAGATGGCTGGCGGGAAAAAGGCGGTGCGATAGCGCGACTGGGTGTGCTCAGCGCCAAAGAAATGCCCCCCGGGGCCAACTTCTCGCATCGCCTCAAGCGCCAACTCCGCATCATCGACACGCAACGGCCGCAAGAACTCGGCGACCATCGCCAAAAGATCGGCGTCGAGCGCCATCTTCTCGAACGAGGCTTGCAACCCCCCCTCCATCCAGCCCGCGCCATGCATCAGAAAGTTGACGCCGCCCATGATCGCGCCCCAGAGCGAGAACACGCTCTCGTACGCCGCCTGCGCATCGAGCGAATTGGCGGCGTTGGCGTTCGAGGAGCGATAAGGCAGGCCAAGGCGGCGCGCCAGCTGCCCACCGACGATCGACGTTTTCATATATTCCGGCGTGCCGAAGGCCGGCGCGCCCGACTTCATATCCACATTCGACGTGAATCCGCCATAGACGAACGGCGCGCCTGGCCGCGCCACCTGGGTCATGACGAGGCCCGCAAGCGCCTCGGCATGCTGCTGCGCGAGCGCGCCGGCGAGCGTCACCGGCGCCATCGCGCCAGCCAAGGTAAACGGCGTCATCACCACCACCTGGTTGCGGCGCGCCATCTGGATGATTCCTTCGAGCATCGGCGTGTCGAGCCTTAACGGCGACGACGAGTTGATCACCGTGAAGAGGGAGGGCTCGCGCTCAAGCGTCTCATCGTCGAGCCCACGCGCAATTTTGACCATCTCGATGGCGTCCAGGTTGCGCTCGCGCCCGAGGCTGTAGGCGTGGACCGGCTTGTCGGACAGCGTCAGCATGTCGAACAGCGCATCGAGGTGGCGGATCGAGGCGGGAATGTCGATCGGCTCGACCGGATAGCCGCCGATGAAATGAATCGAATCGAAACTCTGACCAAGGCGTATGAAGTTCTGATAGTCGCGTCTGTTGCCGGGCCGCCGCCCTCCCGCCCGGTCAAACGAATTTGGGGCGCTCGCCACGGTGCCGAAGGCGACGTGCCGACCGCCGATTGAAAGATCACGCGCGGAATTGCGCGCGTGCAGCCTGAACGCCTGCGGCGCGAGGCCGATATGCGCCTCAACCAAGGCAGGCTCGAAGCGAACGCGGCGCGAGGCGGGATCGACCTCCGCGCCAACGTCCTTCAGCATTGCGCGCGCCTCGTCGTGCAGGAAGTCGATCCCGATCTCTTTCAGCACGGCGAGCGCGGCCTGATGGATCGATTCGAGCTCGTCGAGGGAGACAAGCTCAAGCGGCGCGAACGACGATTCTGGCTGTCCAGGGGGCTGAGGCGCGCCGGACCCTCCGCCGCGCTCCGGCGCGCGTCGGCGCCGGCGCCCCGTATCCTGCGGCGGCGAACCCGTCGTCATTAAAGTCCCCAGATTCCCGTCAGAGAGCGCCGATCGCGACTCGCCCGCCAGGTTAGTTTAGCGCAGTCGGCTTACCCACGCGCACGCCAAAATGGCGTCTCAGCATGTCAATTTGTGCGAGGCTCTCGCGCTGCTATTTCGCCGCGCGCAGCTTCGGCGGCTCGGCCGGGGCGGCTTGCAGCTTTGGCCCCTCGGCGGAGGGTTCCGGCTCCGGCGCCGGAGCCGGCGCGCCAGCCGAAAATCGCGCAATCAGCCATGAGCGGAACAAGGCCACCGCCTCGTTGCTCAGATCCTCGGGATGGGTGGTCAGATAATAGCCGTAGCCTTCGTCAAGCCAGAGATCGAAGGGGCGCACCAGCCGTCCGGCCTTGATCTCCTCGTGGAACAGCAGCGGATCAAGCAGCGCGAGCCCGTCGCCCATCATCGCGTATTGCGCCGCGAGCTGCTGGGTGTCGAAAACCAAGCCGCGATCGACGGCGAGATCGGGACGTCCGATCGAGCGCACAAACATTTCCCAGAAAAAGTGGCGTGGCCGGCCATCGATCTTGAGATGCAGGAGGTCGCTCGCGGCAATGAGCCGCCACGGATCGCTGGCGTCGGTCCCTTCGAGCAGCTTCGGGCTGCACAGAAGGGTCGAGCGCACCATCCATAAGAGGTCATGGATCGCGTCGGTGACGCGGGGCTCGGAATAGACGATGGCGATGTCAATGTCGCCGTCCACTTCCGGCCCGGTCGTCGGCTTGGAGACGATTTCGAGCGAGATGCCGGCGTTTTCAGAGCGGAAATCGCGTAAGATTGGAATGGCGAGGCGGTGAGCGAACGAGGTCGGAAGCGCGACCTTGAGCACTCGCTTCGGGCGACCCTTCTCCTTGATCACCTCGCCGAGCGCCTGGTCGATACGGTCGAAGGACTTCGAGACGACCGGCAGAATGTGCCGCCCCGCTTCGGTAAGCACCAGCTGTTGGGGCCGCCGCTCGAACAGCGCCACGCCGAGAAAATTCTCGAGCACGATGACGTGACGGCTGACCGCGCTCTGCGCGACCGTCAGACTATTGGCGGCGGCGGTGAAGCTGAGATGTTGTCCGGCCGCTTCGAACGCTCTGAGCGCGTTGAGCGGCAGCCACTTGCGATCCATTCCTCCTCCGCGCGCGGCGCATTCATTTCACGGGAGTTTTTGCCAGCGCGTCAAGGCTGTCTTCATAACCCATTCCAGCGCGATCGGACAATACGATCGGGGCGCATGGATTCGCTTTCAACAGTTCCGCGGTCAGACCGTGGCTCCGGGTCCATTCTTCGCGGGCGCCTCCAGGCCCAGAGCACCCCAGACCGACTAGCGCGCAAAACCCATTGGAGCGCAGCTGTCGTTTCCGTCAGGGTCGGGGCCGAAGCCCTATTGTTTCAGGCCCCGCGATGCTCGAACGGAATCCGAATTTGCCTTATGATCCGAAGGCAGGCGGGCATGAGCTTAGCGGAGAGACACCTTTGCTTTGACCAGCGTCAATGCGAGAAGACTGGTCTTAAGAGAGGACGGCGCGCATGGATGAGCGGAGCGTGACCAACATCGGCGTAGCCGTGCTTATCGTCGCGCTCGTTGTCGTCGCTTATGTCATCCGTGAGCTTCGGCTTCGCCAGACGAAGCGCCGGATCGGGGAATGTCTCACGGAATATTTCAATGGCGACCTCCCGCTTGACCAGCTTGGGCGACGAGCACGAGATATTTCGAGCGATCGCTTCATGGGGAGCTCCAAGTGTCAAGCCCTAGTTCAGGCGGCCTTTCACCGCTCTGTGGAGGCGAAACTCGTGGGCAAGGCCCATTCCCTGGAGATTGAGAAGCGGCTACTGACCGCCCTCGCCGATGTGAAGTCGGAGTTCGGACTGCCGGACCGTTATCAGAACGAAGGCTGGAAGCCCGGTCGCGAGTAACCACCCTTCCCCTCAGGGCCAAGCCGCACTAAGTAAAGGTGCCGCTTCCCTACAACCCAAAGACCATGACTGACCCGAACCCCGTCGCGCGCCGACGCACCTTCGCGATCATCTCGCACCCCGACGCCGGCAAGACGACGCTGACCGAAAAGCTGCTCTTGTTTGGCGGCGCCATTCAGCTCGCCGGCGAAGTGCGCGCTAAGGCCAATCGTCGCCAGACCCGCTCCGACTGGATGGGCATCGAGCGCGACCGCGGCATTTCCGTCGTGACCTCGGTGATGACGTTCGAATACGGCGATTGTGTTTTCAACCTGCTCGATACGCCCGGCCACGCGGACTTTTCCGAGGACACCTACCGGACGCTCACCGCCGTCGACTCGGCCGTCATGGTCATCGATGCGGCCAAGGGCATCGAGGCGCGGACGCGAAAACTGTTCGAGGTCTGCCGGCTGCGCGACATCCCCATCATCACCTTCATCAACAAGATGGACCGCGAGAGCCGCGACACCTTCGACCTGCTCGACGAGATCGAAAAGACGCTGGCGCTCGACACCACGCCGATGACCTGGCCGGTCGGCCGCGGCCGCGATTTCCTCGGCACCTAC
>Ga0210407_10005126_pt1 | contig 10174 bp, 4 predicted proteins | sample IncBWC27MmetaG_FD_150860 | JGI IMG/M metagenome (GOLD analysis project Ga0210407, IMG submission 150860) | Forest soil microbial communities from Barre Woods Harvard Forest LTER site, Petersham, Massachusetts, United States - Inc-BW-C-27-M | ecosystem: Environmental > Terrestrial > Soil >... | reverse complement strand
AATCCGCTTGAACCAGCTCAATGATGATTTTGCCAGGACTCCAGAAGAAGCAAAGAAGAAAATCGAGGCTGCCCGGCCTTCAACTGCCGGAAACCACCGCTTTGAGAGCAACAATATGTTTGACAGTACGGCGGCTTCTGGTTTCGATTGGATCAAACAGCAGCTCAAGCCAGCCGACGGTCTCCCGATGAACGTGGAGAGCAAGAAAACCGGTTCGGCGCCGGGCAAGAATTAGCGTGGCGCTAGAGACCGGGCTTGCTCCGTCTCTCTGCCCTTCCGCAATTTGTCATGCTGAGTGCAGCACGGACGTCACGAAGGGAAGTCCATGCGGAGTCGAAGCATCCCTACGCCTCCCGTTCGGCAGGGCCGCGTCGCGCAGTTCTCTCCGTGCAGCCGATTCGAGCTGTCATTGCTGGTCAGGACCTCAGGTTCTAAAAGGAAGTGTGGGTCTCTTGTTATGGGACTGCATAGCTCAATGTCGTGATGAGGTCGACGGGCCCGCCCAAGCAGAGCTTGGACGGGGCACCCTCTTGATTTCTGGCGCTCGTTTTCCTACAAATGCGTCCGCGCAGCATGCCGCTTCTTGGCTGCCTCCAGTCGCAGCATCAGCATATAGAGGACGATCCCCACATTGATGACAAGAATCAGCAGTCGGAACCAGCCGGGCCGCCGCGACAGGTCGGTTATCTCGAACGGGATGTAGATGGAACCCGAGGCGATCGCCATCCACTCCGCCCACGGGCGTGTATACCACAGGCCGTAGGCCTCGACGAAGCGAATGATCACATAGACCGACGCCACCATGGCGATCTTCCACAGGCGAACGTCGCTGACCCGATACAGCAGGTCGATAAAGACTCCGACGTAGTGGTTAAGAGGGTTAACATGGAAAAACTCCAAAAAGCTTTCGGCTATTCCCCAGATATCCATGCGCCGCATGGAGAACACACCGAGACCCGCGAGAACGACGACGACCCCTTTCGTAAACTCGACCGTGGCGACGGTGCGCACGCCTTTGATGTGCGCGGGATCGTCGATTTTGGGATGCGGGAGTGTTGGGTGCGGAATTCTGGGACGCATGTTGAACATTCGAGATGGCGAGCATTCCAAGCGGCCCCTAAAGGGGCATTCGATTTCGAAACTTGCGGTATCGCTAAAGCGATACCCTGATACGAAGCCCCTATACCAAGCCCCCAGATTCTCAAGTCCGCTGGCGAACGGCGGCCCGCAACTCCTCGGCAATCTCCAGAGCGGCTTTGTGGGCGGCTTCACCCTGGGTGACATCGAACGAGATTGCCCCCACGCGGGCGTGGCCTCCGCCGCCATAGCGCTCGCATACCCGGGCGAGGTTGACGGTGGGTTCGCGTTTCGACCACGGGTTCGACCCAACCGAAACCTTTACCCGGAACGAACTCTTGCTGACGCCAATGCTGTAAATCGAATCGGGGTGCAGATAGTAGGGAATGAATTTGTTGTAGCCTTCGAGGTCGAGGTCGGTGATGTCGAAAAAAATCGTGCCGTCTTTTTCTACGCTGCGCTGTCGCAGGATCTCGATGGAGCGCCGGTGGCGTTCGAGCAGCGGCGGCAAAACCGCGGCCACGAACGGCTCGTCAAGAATGCTGGCGAGAGGTTGGTAGGCGAGCAGCGGAATCATCGTCTTGACGAAGTTACGATCGCTGGAGGCCTCGATGGCCATGGTCAGCTTCATGGCCGGAGCTTTCATCTCCACCGCCGACTTCGCGTCTTCGTACATGGCGCCGTCGACAATGTCGGTCCAGTGGACGAGTTCCGACACAGGGCTCGGATCGAAGCCGAAACGTTCTTTCGCGATCATGGCGATGAAACTGGTACAGGATTTGAAATCCGGATCGTAAAATTTGCGGTTGCTCTGGTCCTGCTCGAAGTGGGCGGCGTCGGCCGGGGAAAGAAAGGCGCTCTCGTGGTGATCGAACCACCAGGTGATTTTCGGCGAACTGGAATACTTGAAATCGACGATGGCATTCTCGTCGCCATCGAACTGTTTCTCGTCGAAAAGGGAGCCCGCACGATGGAGCAGACCGGAGTACACGAAATCCACATCGCTGCGGATTCGTTCCCGGTAGAAGCGGGAGAACAGGGCTGCCGAGGAAGCCCCGTCAAAACACTTGTCGTGATAAAAGACCCGTACTCGCAAATTGGCTCCCTTACCCGTTTCTCCGGGCGTCTAGTGAAAAACAAATAGAGTTGCTGGTTTGGCGACTTATGTCAAGGGCAAGATCTTGAACCACCAAGGATACTAGGAACACGCGGGAGAACCTCGGGGATTCACACGTATGATCACTTCTTCCGGCGCCGAATCTTAAAGTCGAAACTGACCACTCCATTCTGGTCGCGCAGCGCCACAATCGAAATCGTCCGCGTTATGTTGTATTCCACCTGGATAATCTGCTGGGTGGAAACTGAAACGTTGGTGCTGTAGGTAAGGGTGAGATTGCTGGCCACCTGCTGCTCGACGGTGACCTGCGGTCCTCGAACCACGTTGGTTTCGCTGGCCAGTCCTTGAGGATCGATCTTGACCCGGCTTGCCCCGAACAACCGCTGCAGGCGGCTGTTGACGGTGCTGTTGAGAGCCTGATTGATCAGGAGATTAGAGGCCTCTCCCCCAAACCCAAAGGACCCACCGGAGCCCGCAGCGGCCGACTCGGCGCGCGTACGACCCAGAGCCAACAAGGCGATGACGTCGGCTTCGGGAAGCTGAGGTTCGGACTGCCAGGTGACTTTCAATCCGTTGGCAACGCTGGCGTCACCGCGGAATTGTACGGTGATGTCGTAATCGCGCACTCGTGTGGTAGCCTGCAGGTCGATGATGGGTTGAGTCCTGGCCGGATTGGCGAAGGTAACATCGCCGCGTTCGAGGCGGTACTTGTTCCCATTGAAAGAGATATCTCCTTCCAGAACTTCCACTCGCCCCAGAATTGCCGGCCGGTCGGCGGTGCCTCGTACCCTGAGGTCCGCGTTGCCAGAGAGTCTGGCGATGGCCGTTTGCATCTCGAGTTCAGGAGTTGTCACCACGTGAACATCGAGCTTGAGGCGGCTCTGTAGACTATCGTTCTCCGTCAGGACCGTCGCCTGCCTGCTCTTCTCGATGTAGGCTCCGAAGTCAAATCCTGGAGTGACGGCCAGCTTGGTGACCACCACATCGCCGCTCAGTAGAGCGGAATTCGCGTTGCCGGTCAGCCGGAGGTCCGCGTTCGCCGTAGAACTTACTCCTGGAGGATAGCGCAGCCGAACTGCGCGCGCAGTCGCGCCGAAATCGAGGAGGAGGACGCCGTTGTGGTAGATCGCGGACCCGGTCAGCGCCACGGTGCCGCCACCGGTGGTACCGCTGAGGCTCTCGATCTGGATGCGGTTGCTGTCGAACAGAAGGACGCCGTTCAGGTCGCTAAGGCCACTGGGAAAGTCATTGTGACTGACGAAGGTGTTCTTCACTTCCAGACGTCCTTGCAGCGCCGGTTGCGAGAGCGTGCCGCCGGCGTTGAGGTTTACGCCCAGAGTGCCGCGCGCCAGGATTTTGGGGTTGAGGGACTTCCAAAGCATCATATTGACCGAGCCGTCCAGACGGATGTCGAGCTCTTGAGCTCCGGCCAAATGCGCCCGGCCGTGGGCGGTAAAATCGGTTCCACTTCCTGCAAGGTGAAGGTTTTCGACCAGCAGGACTTGATTCGCGACCTCGAAGCGAATGGGACCAACACTGTGTATCGGCTGGTGTGCGACTTCAAAGTTGAGAGACTGGAGCTCAGCGTCCGCCTTTAAATCGCGTGGAGTGCGCAGGGGACCGCGAAGGTGGAGCGTCCCCTCCAGAAGAGCATGTCCAGTGATCTTTCCCGGCAGGTAAATGCGAAGAAGCGAATCGGCATCCAGGCGATGGAAGGCCAGGTTCAAATCGGCAGGAAAGTCCTCGTCTAATCCGACGGTGCCCAGAATGGTCAAGTCGGCTTTATCGAAATCCGAGTGTGCATTGAGATCGAGCTGCCGGCCATGTGTGACCGCGTCAACGTAGAAATCTCCGGCGCGCTCCTTGTCCAGCGCGAGGTCCTTGAGATGAACGTGCGCTTCGAGCGAAGGCTGCTCTGGAGTACCGCTGGCACGCACCGTGAAATCGGCGACGCCATCCGCCGTGATCCGGCTGGTCTGCAAACGCGGGAAGCGGGCGAGATCAAGGTTACGTCCAGAAAGATTCAGGCGAAATTGAGTGTTCGACCTACCGACGTTGGACCTGCCGAGGTTCGACATACTGACGGCGGCGCTCCCGGAGAGTGGCGCATTGTATGCAGTGGCATCGATGTTGTTGAATTGAAGCTCGCTGTCGGCGAGGCGGAGATCGCTCTTCAACAAAGGCACGGCCACCCCATAGGCCATTCCATTGTTAATCTCGAGCTGACCATCACCGTGAGGATTGGCCTGCGTGCCGGAAATGGTGGCGGACATATCCAGAGTGCCAGCGAACGGACGAGCAACTCCGGCCAATTGCGCGAGTTCCGCCACGTCGGCGTTGCGGGCGTCAAAGTGCAGAGTAAAAGGAGCGGTCTCCGGAAATCTACCGTTGGTCAGCGTGGCACTGGCGTCGAAGCGCGCCGTGGTGTGTCCGTGAATGAGCGAGCCATTGTGCGCGGCGAAGTGATTGCTGGAGTACTGAACGGCGGTGGAAAGTGCGTCCCAGTGAACAGCTCTGGAGGCAACGCGTTCGGTTGCCGGCAAGACGGTGTCAAAGTCGTAGACTTCGAGATTTCCGCCGAAGGAAAGCGCGGAGAGTTTGCCACCGGCGTTTCCGGTAAAGCTCGCCCAGCCGTGAACGGCAAAGGGCAAATACGGTGATCCGTAGGCCCCTTCGAGCAGCGGCGCCCATTCTCTCAGGTTATGGCTGGTGAAGGAGAATCGCAGCGCTGAGTTCGCCGCCGGATTGCCTGCAGCGGTAATTTCAGATGCTGGCGTTGTCAGATGAAGTTCGGCCACATCCAATTCGTCGCGTGAGCCGCGATAGATGCCGTCAATCTTGCCGTGGACGGGGATCTCGCTTGGGGTCGGCTTTAGCGGCGGCTCAATGGCAAGGTTCAGACGAGTTTCCGCGTCACGGATCGAGCCCACCCAGAGCATCTCAACATTGCCGCTGGCACGTCCGGAGAGAGCGAGGCGATCCAGTGGGAGTTTTTTTGAGCTCAGCACTTCCAGGCCGGGGAGCAGCGGGAAGCCGGTCAATTGCAGGCGTACCGAGCCACGCTGAAGACTTCCCGCTGGGACCCGGCCGATTACATGGCGCCGCTTTGGGACCGGCGATGGTTCGAGTGAACTCTGCCAGTTCGTCACATCGGCATCGCCCAGCAAGTCGCCGCCGAGCAAGTTCGCCTTGATCGAAAAAACGTGGAAGCGGTTCGGGACGACGGAGAATCCCGCGCTGATGCGACCGTTTCGCATCACTAACTTACTGTTCGACCAGTCGATGTCCTTGGCTTGCACGGTTCCCTGGGTTGAAAACTCCTGCAGGTTCCAGGAACCTTTGCCTTCAAACTGGACTGTACCTTTGCGAACTTGCGACTGCTCTGCCAGCGAAGCGAATTCACCGAGATCCGCGACGCCGTGGTAATCGCCGGTGACCTGGGGATTGTGAAAGTCCCGCAAGTGGCCCGCGAAGTGAATTTCAGATTTTCCGGAAGTCACCGTCAAACTGCTGATGTCGGCGCGCCCGCGACTGAGAACCAGCGATGTATCGCCCCTCCATGAAAACGAAGGATACTGCTTAAACCGTGTGGCGACGGTCCCTGCGACGACATGAGCTTCATATTGGCGGCGGAGCAAGGAGTAATTCAAAAGCAGCGCCACGTCGCGGGCGTCAAAGTCGAACGGCATTTTCTTGTCTTCCCACAAAAGCTCGCCGCGCTGCACCGCGATGTGCGAAACCGAAAACGAGATGAGTTGCTCCACTGGCCCCTGGGTGGAGGGAAGGCTCACTTGCGGCGCAGGCACGTTGGTGGTGCCATCGGCATACACAATGACGTGGGCGACAGGATGATCGAGCACAAGAGAATGCAATCCGATCGTAGTGCTGAGGAGCGAAATGATTTTCATTTCCGCCTGCAGGCGGTCGATGCGCACAAATGGGATCTGATCCGAGGCTTCGCGGCCGTGGATGGTGAGGTTGCGAGCATCCACGCGCAGGCGGAAAGGGATGGTGTGAAATTCGCCGAGTTCGACCCGGCCGCCCGTGACTTTCTCCACCGACGCGATGACTCGGCGGCGAACCAGCTGCTGAAAAGAATCCGTAGTGGCGTACCAGGCGAGCGCCACAAATCCAATCAGACTGAACGCGCAAAACAGCAGAAACAGTTTCCACAGAATGCGCCGACGCTCAGAAGGAGGCGGCTCGCTGGATTGCTCGGTCGACTGCTCGATCGAACGCTCGCTCAAGGGTTCAGCTCTCCGGCGGTGGATTCAGGGGTCAAAATACGGCTCCCAGAGCGCAGACTCGCCAGCCACACAGAGAGCAGTTCGTTCATTTTTCGCTCGGCCAGCAAATCCTTGATTTGGCCAAAGACTTCGGTCAACGGCGCCGCGGGGCTGCCGGCCCGTTTCATGTCCGGCAGCAACTGATCGTGGTAATAGGTTTCCACCGCCTGTTGATCGATCTGGATCGAGGGCTGCAGATGGTCTTCAACGAGCTTCATGAGCTGGATCTGGTCGCCCACGCGTTTCTCAAGCGAGCTTTGCGTCAGCCCATAGCGTTGCAGGGTGGCACGCCATGTCTCCTCGGTCGCACACTCCGGATGTAGCTTGCGAAGTTCGGCAACGCGGGCAGCGACGAGCTCGGCAGGGGCCGGTTGAGATGGCCGAACCTGTTCCCGCAACAGTTGCTGATCGATCAGACGATCGAGGGCTGCGTTGCGCTCGGCCGAAGTGAACGAGAGCGGATCGCGTGCATTCGAAAAGGCCTCGATGGCCAATTCCAACTCCCAATCGCTCTGCAAAACCGCGTGGCCGTTAACGCTGGTGACTAGACGATCGACAATCTGCCCGGCTACCGATGAAAGCGCCAGCGCCATGATTAGCGCCAGAACAAGCGCGCCATGTCTCGCGATTTTGATGCCCGCAGGTGGAGAGCCGGGCGTCCGGCTTGACCCTTCGACTCCGCTCAGGGCAGGCTTGCGAGGGCGCCCGTCGCTCCACCCGATACCGAGTTTGACCATTCGGAGTTTCATCAGAAAGACTGGCCGACGCTGAACGAAAAGTTAAAATGGCCGGCGCGTTGGAAACCAAACTGCCCGACAGAACGCCCAGTCACGGTGTTCGTCGTGATGTTCGTGTAGCTGGGGAAGTATGGTGGATTTAAATTGTATCCGAAGTCAAAGCGCAACGGTCCGATGGGCGTCTGATAGCGCACTCCCACGCCAATCGCGTGCGAGGCATAGTTGTAATTGCACTTCAGGTGTGTGACCTCACGAAAACAGAACTCTTGGTTCGGCTGATGGAAGCGCCCCAGGCTGGGGAGCATTTCCTCGGGCCGGGCAAACACATTGCCCATATCGTGGAAAATCGAAAAGCCGATGTTGTCCAGAAGATAAGGCACAGTAACGTTTGGAAAACGCATCTCCAGATTGTTGAGGAACACAGCGCTGCCGCCGACCGGAAATCCGGTGAAGGGGTCGCGTGGTCCCGCCTGATTTAACCCAAATCCGCGGTGGGAGTTGCCTCCGCCACTGAAGAAACGTTCCGGCAGAGGAACGAGAGTCTGGGTCGGGGTTGCGGTTTGGGAGGGGTCCAGCACAACCGTGCTGCCGAAAGGGTTCTCAATGCCGACGCTGGTGGACCGGGCGAAGACGAATCCTTGTCTCGTGCTGCGATTTCGAAAAAACGTGTGATATGTAGAATTCTTGACCAGCAAGCGGCTGAAGTCGGCCTCGGCGCCAAAATAACTGGAGGCAACGCCGCCTTCGACAGTGGTGTAGTTGCCGCGCGCGCTTTCCAGATCGCTATCGCGCCGGTTGCGGACGTAGAGAAAATTAGGAATTCCCACCCGGGTCGGCCTCGAGAGGAGCGGAATGAGGTTGTCGGTGACCTGAACGCTGGTTGCCTGTACGCGGCGGTAGCTGAAACGGTAGGCCAGCGTGGTTAGTTCGCGACCAGTTGCGGCCTCTCGTTTCAGCGCTTGCGTGACTTGCAGGGTGCCCTCCAAACGTTTGGAGGTAAAGGTGGATACGTCCACGGTGTTGTCGTAAAGCGTAGTGGCGGTGAAACGAAGGTCTTCCCGGTTCAACAGCTTAGGAATGTCGTAACTGATTAGTCCTCTTTGCTGCAGGCGGCCGACGTTGGTCTTCATGGTGAGGGCCTGGTGGCGACCGCCCATATTGATGCGGCTGACGCCGAAGGATACTCTAGGACTGACGCCGGTCTGGCCGAGTGGCTGGTTGGTCCCGAATGAGGGCTGTCCGGTCTGGAATTCGATGCCAACACCGTAATCGAACGTATAGCGATCCGCTTCGCGCGCAGTGACGAGCACGTTCTTGCGCGACTCGGTGCCCTCCGGGTTCTGGATGGCCGTGTCCACCTGCTTAAAAAGGCCAAGATCGTACAGACGACGCTGGCTCTCCAGCATGTCTCTCTGGCTCAGTGGCCCGCCCGGTTGCACTCGCACTTCCCGGCGGGCAACTCCGAAGCGGGTATAGTGCAGTCCATCGAGAAAAAGTTGATCGACAAAAAACTGTTCGCCTTCATGAATCGTGAAGGTCACACCGACGCGCGGCAGGTTATCCGTTGACGGAACCGGAACGTAGGCAACGTCGACCGTGGCATTGGGGAAACCACTGTCGAAATATTTCCCCAGAATCGTATCGCGGTCATCCGCCAGACCAGATTCGTCAAAACCCTGTCCTTCGGCAGTGGAAATCTCGGGAAGCTGCTCTTGCGGAAGCGTGTAACTGCCCTCGATCCGGACCCATGCCACGCGTGTCTGCGGTCCCTCTTTGATGACGATGTCGATGGCGAGTCGAGACGGATCGCCCTGATATTTGTCCACCAATTTGCTCGTCACTTCGGCCTGCCGGAAACCGCTCGCCCGATAGAGAGCCTGGATGCTCCGTACATCCTCTTCGAGGAACACTTCGCTGTAGCGCCCGTGACTGAACAGCCGGCCGGCGGAATGATTCTGCATGCGCGCGCGAATCAGATCCTCGTCGAAATATCGATTGCCACGAATACGAATGGCAGCGAGTTTGTGGCGGTCCCCGGGATTGACGGCATACACCACCTGCAGATTCTTTCCGTCCGGCGCGGTGCTCTGACTGACACTGACCGTGGCCTCGAAGTAACCAAGAGTCTGAAGATGGTTCGTGATGTTGCGCCGTCCTTCGTTGAGCAGATCATCGTCAACCGCGCCTTCTTCATAGATCGGCACCAGCTTCCGCAGTACGCGCTGGCTGAGTTTGAAACCCTCAGCAGCAATTTCCACCACCGGACCGCGATCCACTTTGAAGACGTAGTCCACAGTGTTGAGCTCGGAATGGTAGGTGCGGTTGGCCACCGAGACCTGGGCGAGCAGGCGATCCTGCTTCTGATAGCGGCTGCGAATTCGTTGCAAAGCGCGTGTAATGCGGCTCGAGATGATCGGATCACCGGAATGCAGCTTGGCGATCTCCTTGATCTCTTCGATGGGATAGCCGGCATCACCCTCCATAGCGATTTGTCCGACTACGGCACGCGGCCCGGGAACGACATGGAAGGTCATGTTGACCTGGTGCTGCTCCTGGTCGCGACCTTCGGAGATCGTCACCTTCGATTGGTGGAATCCATTTTCTTCCAATACTCGTTGGACGCCCGCCAGAGCGCGGTCGATTTTCTCCCGCGCGTAGAGCTCGCCGAGTTGTAAGCGGCTGGCGCTTGCCAGTTGGTTCGCGGACGGATTGGTGGAAACACCCTCAATGGTCAGCATGCCCACGAAAAAATTGGCGGTCGTCAAGAAGCGCAGGCTGACGCCTGCCGCGCCGGTGCGATCCGCTTCGGCCTGAATATCGGCAAACCGTCCGGTAGCAAAAAGAGCCTGCATCGTGTCGTGCAGTGCTTCACGCGTAAGAGGCGCGCCGATCTTCAGGGGCGTGGCCGCCAGCAGCGTGGCCGCCTCTTCCGGAGGCACGCCCGGCAATTCGACCTG
>Ga0210407_10005123_pt1 | contig 10177 bp, 15 predicted proteins | sample IncBWC27MmetaG_FD_150860 | JGI IMG/M metagenome (GOLD analysis project Ga0210407, IMG submission 150860) | Forest soil microbial communities from Barre Woods Harvard Forest LTER site, Petersham, Massachusetts, United States - Inc-BW-C-27-M | ecosystem: Environmental > Terrestrial > Soil >... | reverse complement strand
AAGTGTTCGTAGAACCCATTCTGCGCGGGCTGGCCGGATCCGAGATGCGAATCGATGGTGACCACGGCGCCCGGATGGGCGAGATGCACCGGACAAAGCCTGAGCGCGCAACCCAGATCCGGTGGTAGTCTTCCTCTCGCTGCCAGGGGTGAGGCGGCGGCGGATGAGAATCACCGCGCCATGTGGAGGTGAGTCGTGCCTGCCCTTCTGTACGGGTTCTTCGCGTGCTACGCGGTGACGGGGAAGTGTGACCTGCGCATCGATAGCGAAGGTCACGACATCGCGGCCTTCACATCTTTGGAGGACTGCCAGCGTTTCGGGTCTGCTTCTGCTCGGCAGCCGCCAGACAAGCAAGGAAAGTGGCCGGTTGACGAGGGCCACTATTACCAGTGTTTTGGCCTGACGCCCGTGCCGGTGGCAGCGCTGGCGCCACCCTCTGATGCGTCCCGCCCTGTGTACAAGACCACGGCCGAGGCTCTGCAGCGCGACTTCCAAACTAACCCTGACGCCTTAACGCGAAAGATCGGCAGTGCGATAGTCGAAATCAGCGGAACCGTCGAGAACGCCGCAATTGCAGACGGCGCTGCGCTACAGCTGTCTGGTGACTCCTGGGATGTCACTGCATGGCTTACGCAAGACGGAGTCACGGCCGCCAGAGGCATCTCAAAACACGAGCGTGTCACTCTGCGTTGCGACAGGATCGGGACTCTCGTAGCCGCATCGGCCAGACGCCCGGCTATCGTCGAAGTTCGCGACTGCAAGCCGGTCAACCCCGATAGATAGGAACACGGGCCCCGCAGAGCTACCCCATCCTGAGGGCAGCTTGGTTGACGGACCGCGACGAGTCCGAACGCTAGGTCGGGTGGGATCACCCGACCGAGACTCTGATCTAATCAGATTGACCGTTGCGCAGTCTTCGAGAGTCCGCACGACGGACTCTCACATCGTGACATCGTGATCGCCGCGATTTAAGGGCGATTCTTCGGTGTACCCGTGGGTTGGTTTGGGGTTGGGTCGCGAGCGTCGCTGACCAGCCAGGAGCCGCCATTCCGCGCTCGCCGGTAATTCTCTCCAAGCGGCGCCGCGCGTTGCCGCGACGGCAAACCAATCCAATATCAGGACTTTCTAAGAAGTCCCTAAAGATCGCCCGCTGATCTACAGCTAATTTCACACCCGAGGCCTGGAGGACCGTTGACGAAGCAAAGTCCGAGGGCGGAGCGAAGTTACTGACCACCTAAACTGCAGGAGAGCATCACATGAATACTCGTATTGTTGGCCCGAGCCGCTTTGTCGCCGCTGCCGGCGCGGTGGTTATCACGGCAGTCAGCGCCTGGGCGTTCGTGAGTTCCAGCGCCTCGATCGAGCGCGACCCATTTCAGTTCGCCTCGATCATGGCCGCCAATGCCAAGGTGCGCATTGCGCAACTGCACAGCCGCACTGCGTCCACCTGCCCGAACAACCCCGAGGTCCGGGACCAGCTGGCTCCGGTCTGCCTCGGAGGCTGAGTCGGTGACCTCGTTGGAACAGGCAGCGTAGAGGGCGGACCCCGCCCTCTACGCCGCTCAAAGGCCCCGATCATGACACGCAATCAGTGCCGGAAGACATCGCTGGACTGGTGCCCACTTTCTGGGATCCGTCTTGAAACTCGTCTCGCGATCCCGCCTGGGTATCGAACTCGCTGTAGGAATCGCCTCAGACGACGGTCCCTTCTCGTCTTTCTGCGGCTGTCGCAGAAGCCGGACAGAGAAAGTTGCCGCCAGTTCTCTTCGCCGGCGTGTCAGGCAAGCCGGCCTGGCTGAGCACGGCCTCATAGGACCGCTAGTAGCGGGGAGTGAGTAACGAACGGGTCGGCCTGCCGCGTCAGGGCGGAAACTTCAGCGCCCGCACTCGATGGCCATCGAATCCACGGTCGGTCCGACTGGAATCGCGCAAGAACCGGTCACCTGCCTCCATCGCCTAGATTTCCAATTGACAGTGAAACGATCTCTCGAAGGACCGAGGACGCTCAGTTCGGGAACTTCAATTCCCGCTCGATCGCCTGGAAGCGCGGCTCCTGCCGAAGCGGATCGAAGAGCGGATTCACTTTCAATTCAACGAGGCCCGGATCACGCAGCCTCCGGGCCGCTTCGAGCCATCCGAGCGCCCCGTCAGAGTTCCCCCATTGTGCGTCGATCTCCGCGTAGTTGACGCCCAACCGTCGCCCATTGCGGCCTTCAATTTCGCAAACATAGCCTCCGCCTCGCCATGCCGCCCGAGCTTCTGGTAGGCGCGAGGGCCAAGCACTCCTGAGCTTCCCAGTCGTCAGGCTGTCTTTCGCATGATTCGCTGGCGCTCTGGAACTTGCCGAGGGTGCAGTACGCAAGACCAAGGAGCGCGGGAGAACCCGGAAAGTCGGGGTCGCCACCGCCGACGTGCGACCTCAATTCAGAGTCTTATTCGTTCGGTTCCGACGGCGACATCCATGCAACTCTCTGCTCCGAACGGTGTTCCGCGCCGAGAATGTGGCGGTATAGGTCCGGCTTCCTGGCCTCGCGGTAGCGGTATCCTCCAGACTTCGCAATCTTCTGATGAGTGCAGGTTGCAATCGCGATGTCATTGCCCAGGAATCGACACTCGGCAATGATGTCGCCGAATGGATCGATCACCATCGAACAGCCATTCTTTAGCTGATCGTCATCCATGCCGATTGGGTTGGAAAAGACAACATATACCCCATTGTCGTAGGCCCGTGCGGGCAGCCACTTCATCAGCCAAGCACGCCCCTTGAGACCTTCGAACTCAGCGCGCAGCGAGATCGGATCGCTGTCGCGGTTCGTCCACAGAACGGGATCAACGAACCCGGCACCGGGACGTGTCGACGGGGTGCACATCGTCACGTGCGGCATGAAAATGATTTCGGCACCCAGGAGTGCGGTCGCGCGGACGTTCTCGATTACGTTGTTGTCGTAGCAAATGAGAATTCCACATTTCCAGCCGTCAAGCTCGAAGATCGTATATCCATTTCCGGGCTTCACGTGCGGATTGATAAAGGGGTGGATTTTCCGGTGCTTTGCCTTCAGGCCGCTCGCGTCGACACAAACGTGTGCCTTGTACACCTCACCGTCCTCGCCCCGCTCGAAAAGGCCCGCCAGAATGACAATCCCGTGACGGCGGGCGATTCCGCTGAGCGCTGCAGTGCTCGCGCCACCCGGGACTAATTCTGCCAAATCCCAGAGCTGGTCCTTGGATAGTCGGCGCGCACAGCTGTACCCAGTGATCGAGCACTCATGAAAGGCGACCACGTTCGCGCCCAATTGCGCGGCCCTTGCCGATAGCTCCTCGATTGCTGCCAGATTGAAGTCTTTGTCTCGGCTGCGGTTCTCGAATTGGGCGGTTGCAATTCTTAGTTCGTTCGGCATTGGTACGACCTCGACGATGTCTCTCATCCCACGAGCACTACATGACAGACTCGGTCACAGTGCCAGTTTCTGTGCTCTCGACTGAAGCGAATAAGTCCTGCAGCGGCGCTCTCAGCGTGGATGTCCCTTTGTAGTGCAGGATACGCGCCTGGAACACACTGCTCATGATGCCGCGGTTGCGGGTTCTACCTCGTTCTTCGAGCAGCTTGCAACGCCCGGCGCACGCCATTCCTCATCCGGGAGGAGCGGGATACCGAGGACCTGAGAGCCTGCTACAGCATCTTTGTCGAACGTGCCAGGAACTCGCGGATGGTTGCAGCGATTTCGCCGGAGTGGGTTTCAAGAGCGAAATGCCCGGTGTCGAAGAAGCGCACCACGGCCTCCGGTATATCACGCTTGAACGCCTCGGCGCCGGCCGGCAGAAAGAAAGGATCGTTCTTCCCCCATGCGGCCAACAGCGGCGGCCGATGTGAGCGGAAGTAGTCTTGAAACTTGGGATAGAGGGCGACGTTGCTCTGATAGTCGCCGAACAGGTCAAGCTGCACTTCGGCGACACCCGGACGGCTCAGGTAGAAGTTGTCGAGGGAGTAGCCATCTGGAGAGAGCGCGGTCGAATCCGGCACGCCGTGCGTGTATTGCCAGACCGTGGTCTCGGGCGCAAGAAACTTGCGCAGCGCTTCACGGTTGGCTTGCGAGTTGTTTTCCCAATAAGCGCGGATCGGATTCCAGCCGTCGCTCAGCCCTTCCAGGTAGGCGTTGCCGTTCTGCGAAATGATGGCGCTGACGCGCTCAGGATGTTTGGCTGCAAGTCGAAAGCCGGTCGGGGCGCCGTAGTCGAACACGTAGAGCGCATATCGATCAAAGCCGACCACTTCAGTGAAGCGGTCGATCGTCTGCGCGATTCGATCGAAGGTGAGCCTGCCGTCAGGGATATGCGAGAGACCGAACCCCGGCAAGTCGGGTGCCGCGATATGAAAGCGATCCGAGAGTAGTGGAATGAGATCGCGAAACATATGGCTCGAAGTGGGAAAGCCATGGAGCAAAAGCAGCTTCGGTGCGCCGGCGGATCCGGCTTCGCGGTAGAAAATGCTCGTGTCATCGATGGGGATGCTGCGATATCGGACGGATGTCATGGGCGAGTTCCTTCTGGTAAGTAACCGCGGCCGAATCTAGCGCGAGGCGACCTCTGCGATTGCCTCGCGAATGATGTCGATCACTACCGTCGGCGCGGTCACGATGGGGGTGTGGTCGACTTCTTGTGCCCGCACCCGGGCTCGCATGCGCTGCGCCATGAAGCGCTGGGTCTCGGGCAGGATCATGTAGTCCTGATCGGCAACGAGGAACCAGCTCGGCAGGTCACGCCAACGCGGGCGATCCACGGCAGTGCTGATACAGGCGAGGGCAATCGGTCGCTGCACGGCCGCGAGCAGAGCCTGCTCATCGGCAGTGGCGTTGGGCGCAAAGGCCTCGGCGAAGGCTGACTCAGGCAGGTAGATCAGCCCGTGGCTATCGGGCGCAAGCTTTGGCGCACGGGGATGAGGTGGCGCTCGATAGAACACATCGGCAACGGTCTCGCCCTGATCCGGCGCCAGAGCGGTGATGTATACGAGCGCTTTCACGCGCTCATTACGTGTGGCCGCAATCACGGCACCCGCATAGGCATGTGCGACCAGCACGGTCGGTCCCGTAACGCGTTCCAGCGTTCGCTCGAGCGCCGCCACGTCGGCATCGAACGATGTCAGGGGTAGAGGTGCCGCCGCTACCTTGTGACCTGCCGCGATCAGGGGACTCATCACCTTGGCCCAACTCGATCCATCAGCCCAGGCGCCATGCACCAGAACTAGGCTCACCTCACGCGTGCTCATCGGCAGCCTCCTACCGGATCGCAGCCAAAAGTAATAACCTCTCTGTCAGCCAGCAGCAGGTTATGGCTTCGATAGTAACCTGTCAAGCCATCATTGTCTGGTTACGGCTTTCGTTAAGGTTGGTTATGCAGCACATACCCGCAATATTCATCGCCGGCGAACCGGCCCTGGACTTTCTGAATTCGCTGGCGACACCCGTCGATGTTCCCGTCGAATGGCTGGAGGACGGCGAGGGCCTGCTGAGTTGGTTAGAGCAAGCGCGGCTCGTGCCCGCGCCGGTGCTCGAGCAGCTGCGATCGCAGTGTCCGCCAGGCGAGCTGAACAAGGTGGCCGAGCAGGCGCGGAATCTGCGTGAGTGGTTTCGTGGCTTCGTGCAAAAACATCGGGGACGTCCCTTGACCCGGCGTGACTTCGGGAAGCTGGAGGCACTCAATCGTCTGCTCGAGCGCGACGAGTCTTTCAGTCAAATTGCGCTGGCGACGAGCAAGGATGGCAACGCGTTCGAATTGCGGGTGATGCGCAGATGGCACTCGCCGGAAGCGCTACTGTTCCCCGTCGCCGAAGCCCTCGCGCGCTTTGTGTGCTCAGAGGATTTCGCCCATGTAAAGGCGTGCGAGGGACCTACCTGCACATTGCTCTTTGCGGATCAGACTAGAAGCCGGGCGCGGCGCTGGTGCAGCATGGCAATATGCGGAAATCGCGCCAAGCAGGCGGCTCACCGGCACAGGCTCAAGGCGAACAGCTAACGATGTGAGTTTTCGGAGTGGCCGCGTTGGTGGCGCTGAAATATCCGCTGGTAGGACTCGGAATGTGCATCTGTTGCCTTATCGTCTATCTGAAACCCGATCCGCCAGGAGTGAGGTCAGACAAAGCGGGTGTGCCGATGGAAAGGTAGCGGGCGACACACGGCACCTTCGGGCTACCAAGCGTGCCGCCCGCAACCTCGGATTATCTGAACAACTCGGCCGCCGCGAGCACTGTGGTCGTGCGCGCCTGCCGGTGCCCGGGACGAATGCCCGGCCTTCAGGCGGGCCCATTGGGCCGTCGGGTGCGGCTAGCCCGCCGGCGCTTCTCCTGTCGCCCGCGGGCGGGGTGAGCCGTCGGTCATGTTTTCGCTTCTGCCTCGCGCTTTCGGAAGGCGGCTTCTCCAGCGTCGGACACCTTGACCCACTTCGGGTCAGGCGAGGCCTCGGCTTCGTAGTTGTCGTGCCAGTTCCACCACTTGTATGGAGGGGTCTGGGGGTAACCCTCAGGCGAATTCTCCCAAGTCTCCTGCCGGCCGAGCGGCGTGATGTCGAGGTAGCTCCAGGTGGTCCCCATTGCCTCGTCAGCGCGGCTGTTGATGAAGTATGTGCGGAACACCCGCTCGCCATCGCGCAAGAACACGTTGTGGCCGTGCCATTCGTTGACGCCGAAGTCCGCGTCGAAGCTGTCGGTGATGGTGTACCAGGGCATCTCCCAACCCATCCGCGCCTTCAGGCGCGCGATGTCCGCCTGCGGCGCCCGTGACGCGTATGCGAGGGTGGTGTCGCGAGCGTTCAGGTGGGCGAGGTGGGCGACCTGATCGGCGCCCAGGGAGCAGCCGCGGCAGGCGTGCTCCGGCCAGCCGAACACCCCGGGCTCGAAGAAGGCGCGGTAGATGATGAGCTGCCGACGGCCCTCGAATAGGTCGAGCAGGCTAACCTTGCCCTGGGGTCCCTCGAATTCATATGGCTTTTCGACGGCCATCCACGGCATTCGCCGACGTTCGGCGGCCAGGGCGTCGCGGGCCCGCGTCAGCGTCTTTTCATTCGCGAGCATCTGCTGGCGCGCAGCCTCCCACGCCTCCGGCGACACGATCGGCGGGGTGCGCATGATGGGTTGTTCGCCGTTACGGTCCTTCTCAAGTGTCTTGGTCGTGGTCATGGCGGTCTCCGAATCAGACTAGGTGGTTCGTCAAATGCACTCGTTTGGCTATCCAGCGGTTGTGAGACAGCTTGGCATGCGCCATCGATCGGTGTGAGTTACAAATGTGGCGCGATTTAGGTGCTCTGACACCGATCCGGCCTGCGTAGCGCTCCATCGCCTGCACCGAAGTCTGCGTTAGCTCGCGCTGACGCAAGCGCAGGCCAGAGCGGCGATTTATAAGCCCCTGGCCGTAGGCCACGTGATCGGCGAAAGTCCTGAGGCAATTGAGCAGCGGCGTTGGAGTTCTGCAGGCTCGCAAACTGTGTCTGGGGCTCGACTACTAGCTGGATTCGTGTCACATCGGCGGCACCTGCTCGTGGGCTCTGCACGAATAGATGATGAATTTGAACGGGTCGGTGTTCTGGTATTGCTTGTGCAGATGCAGCTTGGCATCGACACCAGAAGGATCAGTCAATCTGACTTCGGGCCGGGGATTCGCGTGTCGACCGCAACCCAATTGACTTCCCATGTCTTCCCGCCGTCGTCCGAGAAGGCCTGCTCGAAGGTGCAGGAGCTCGCGGAGATGTCCTTCCAGACATTGCGGACCAGAAGCATGCGTCCGTTGACCTCTTCCCAATCGTAGAACTCGCCGCGGCCGTCCTTAAATTCGCCGACGGTCGGCACGCTCATCGTGCCGCTCTTCACGTTGGCGGAATTAAGGCTCCATTGGTGCGACTCGGGGTTATAGAGACGCAGGGACAACACCTCGAGGTGACCTGGAGGGCCGTCAGCTTCGAGTTCAGCCAGATTGGCTCGGCCGTTCCAGACCTTACGAACAACAGTCGTGCCCTCATATTCTACCCATGTGGTCGAGCCTGTAAGCGGATGGATTAGCCGACGCAGATGGGTTTTCCACCTGCCGATGTCGAAGTCGAAGTCATGTTGCGCGTCTCGTCGTTGGATAGTCGCGGGTACTTCTTTCTCTTGTGCCGGGGATCCCGCCGCCGGAACGATCAAGCTGACGAACAATAGTGATGCAGGGATTACAGCTAGGCCCTGAAACCGATATCTCATGCCTCACCTATCCGTTGCGATCGCAAGAAGGCCAACGGGCGCGTGCGTGCGCGCTCCGATGATTGGCTGTCCGACGGGCTCTGCAAGGTCACGGGGAGTGTTCCGCCCCCCGCTCCGGTGGGCCCGCTGCGGCGCTACGGGCCCGTGCCCGGCTCAAACATCGGTCGGACCTCAGATTCGCCCTCGAATTCCGGCCAATATTTTCGGTGCAACTCCATAAACTCAGTTGCGATCCGGATCGCCTCGACTCTCGAGTCCGTCCTGAGGATTGCCCAGCCGCCGATGACTTCCTTGCTCTCGGTGAAGGGGCCGTCCGTCACGGTGATCTTGCCTTTCGCGAGCCGCACGCGAACACCGTCCTTGCTCGGTAGCAGACCGCCCGTGTCGACGAGCGTGCCCTCCTTCAACGATTTCGCAACGAACTTGCCCATGGCTTCGAGCAACGCTGGTGGCGGCCCAGCCTGCCGGTGGGCTTCAGAGTGGCGAATGAACGTCAGGTATTTCATCGATTCCTCCATTCGGTTCACATCCCACGACGAACGAGCGCGGGGAAATTCGACACGCCAGCAGGTGTTTTTGGCCGCCGAACGGTCGAAGTCACGGCGAACGGATTCCCTCTCTGCAGGGCAAGAACGGGCACAAGTTCGGCCGCAGTGTGGAGCTCGCTTTCGAGTGCTTCTTCGCTCCGCGCTGAGCCCGGCGGCGCGTCTTCGGCCCGTGGGAGCGCACCTTAAACAACTCTTCCAGCGATCTTCAGGCTTCTCGGCGGCCGCTGCCCTAGCGTCTCGCCCCGCTGCTACCGCAGCAACTGACGGCCACGAAATGATCCACGGCGGGGAGAGACATCATGATCAAATCATTGAAAAGAATGAGGATCCTGGCGCTGAGCAGCGTGCTGGCGCTCCACGCAGCCTATGGACTGCCCTCAGTCGCCCGTGCGAACGCGGTGGGCGACTGGAATGCCACGGCCGCCAGCGTGTTTCCTGTCGGTGCCGCCGTTGACGCTCATCCACGGCTAGGCGGCGCGCGCGGCGCTGAACGTCCTCAACGACTGGGCCACTGATGAGGAGGCGCCACGATCCGCGCCGCGACTCAGTCTGGTCGTGCCGGATCCGCCTGATTCCTCGGATAGGCTGGTCGCGTTCAATCGCGATCCGGCAACCCATCTGGTAATCGGCGGGATTCGCCTGCCGGCCGTCGTGGTGCCGACCGCGACACTCAATGGCAACCGATCTGATCTGGACCCGAACACGCCTCTGCCATGCGCCTTGATGGGGAGTTTCGACCCGTGGAACCACGATTCTGATCCATGGGACGGACAAGCGGGCCGCGATCCGTCGCCGACCCCGGAACCGGACCTGCAACTGCTCTACGGTACCCACACCGGCTACGTACTGCGCGTCGGTGTTGCGGCCGCGGGCTCGGCGGCAGGACGGTTTCTGCGGCCGGCAGACGCTCTGGCCGTAGTAGGCGCGGCACAAAAGGCTTCGCTGCCCTAAGGCGGAGGTCGGTTTCGCGCGTCCCGAGGGGCGTCGGATTTCGGCGGCGGGGGTCTCGCTGGCCCCCGCAGCGTTTGCCGGAAGGAGGAGCCTTGCAGCGCTCCTATCGCACCTTCACACTTTCACGGCTTCGACGATCGACAACGGACCCTTAGTTGCAATGATCCGCGACATGCGAAATCCAGCATCCCGCAGCAGTTTCGCGAATTCGCTTTTCGTTCGTTCGCGACCTCGAGGTGTGAGCACTAGCATTTCCAGATCGAGTAGCTTGCCGTAGTGTGGTGTGTTACCGGCGGGCACGACTGGATCGACGATCAGCACCTTCCCACGCTCGCCCAGGGCGCTGTGGCATGTCTGGAGGATGCGCATCGCGGAGTCGTCGTCCCAGTCGTGGATGATGTGCTTCATGATGATCGCATCGGCCCCCGACGGCATCTCCTTGAAGAGACCCCCG
>Ga0210407_10005122_pt1 | contig 10177 bp, 9 predicted proteins | sample IncBWC27MmetaG_FD_150860 | JGI IMG/M metagenome (GOLD analysis project Ga0210407, IMG submission 150860) | Forest soil microbial communities from Barre Woods Harvard Forest LTER site, Petersham, Massachusetts, United States - Inc-BW-C-27-M | ecosystem: Environmental > Terrestrial > Soil >... | reverse complement strand
GCTCTGAACCCTTTCTTCCCAAGCTTAGCAAAAGCCCTCGACGGTTTCGAAAAACGACGTAGATATGAAGTAGGCTCGATTCAATTTTGGACTGAGGAGGCTGGCAAGGTGGGAACGGTTGCTGCTGTAAGGATTGAACGCAAGATTGGTGCGCCATTCTCATCCAACCATTATTTCTCTCAAGCCCCGCTCCCCACGGCGGCACACCTTGAACTGATTGGGGGATTTGAGAAGGAACTCATGAAGGGGTGAGCATGTTGGAAGGTCTCTGGATTATCCGCTTCCACGGCCCAGCAGGTTCAGGCGGCGGTGTGGTGGTATTCACGAAGGGCAAGATTCTCGGCGGCGATAATGGGTTCGCCTTCTTCGGCCCTTATGAGGCGAAGGGCGATTCGATAACGGGAAAAGTTTTCGTAAAGAACTTCGAGCCAGAAATTCCCAGCGTTTTCGGCTTGCCGGGCGACTACGAAATTACGTTGGATGCTAAGGTCGTTAAGGAAGGCATGATCGAAGGAAGCGCTGGCATCGCGGCGTTTCCCGACACGAAGATCGTCTTTCACGGGACCCTACTTTACAAACTGTGACGTATTCTTAGGAGTCACCACACCGTCATAGCGAAGTCCCCGGTCCATGTCGAGGCGCCGAGCTGGAATGCGATATTGGTGGGTCAACCAAAATCAAACATTCCGCCACGAGATTGCAGGTGGCTATCTCTGGTCGCCTAAGCGCAACGCCAACGGAGGACGCAATCCCTTCTACGAGTCTATGCGGGAAGTTGCGCCCGGCGATTTGATCTTCTCGTTTGTAGATACAAGAATCGCGGCTATCGGTATCGCCAAGTCCTATTGTTGGGAGTGCCCCAAGCCAACTGAGTTTGGCTCTGCGGGGCAGTATTGGGAGAACGTCGGATGGCGAGTGAACGTCTCATTTGTTCCGCTCCTCAATAAAATCCGGCCCAAGGATCACATAGCAGTCTTGAGGGCGGTCTTGCCCGACCGCTACTCACCGCTCCAGGCCAATGGAAATGGCCTTCAAGGAATCTATCTTACGCAACTGTCGCAGGATTTCGCTGCGGTTCTCAGCGGGCTGATTGGAGAAGAGGCTCGACCACTAATTGAGGGTTCCGTAGCTGTCCCTGCTGTCGAGGATGGCAGACTAACGACAGGTGATGATCTCGATGTCTGGGAACGGAGGCTGGAAGAGCAAGTCGAGACTGATGAATCCGTTAACGAAACAGACCGAGAGGCTATAGTTCGAGCGCGGCGTGGCCAGGGCCTCTTCAAGCAGCGTGTAATGGCGATTGAAACCCGCTGCCGAATCACGGGCGTTGACAACCTAAGTCATCTGTTGGCCAGCCACTGCAAACCTTGGCGCGATTCCTCCAACGAAGAGCGCCTGAATGGGGAAAACGGCCTGCTCTTAACACCTAGCATCGATCATCTATTCGACCGGGGCTTTATCGGGTTTGAGGACTCCGGCAATCTCATTATCTCGCCAGTAGCGCATAGACCTTCCTTGCAGAAGATGGGGGTCGAAACAGGTCGGGCGGTCAACGTTGGGCCGTTCACCGAAGGTCAACGGCAATTCCTCGACTATCATCGAAACGGTGTTTTGTTGCAGATTGCCCGATGAACTTTTTCGTCGCTGTGACCGATTACGATTGGTTCTTGTTGCATTCGTCCAAGTCTCGCGTGCAGGAAGTGAATTTCTGGCGACCGAGAAAAATCGTGGTTTGCCGGGTTTGAAGAGGGGCGCAAATATCCGACGAAGGATTTGAGGAGCGACGCGAATCCACTTGCCCAGTAATCCGACTTCCATGATAGGTCTTTGCAAAAAGGGTTCTCCCGACGTGGTTCGACCACCAAATGTATGACCACAAAAGTGGGAGGGTGTAGAATCGGCACCGTGTTTGAGGTTAAAAAGGAGATTCCGGGCTAAGGGGGTGAACTTAATGAAACGACCGCAATTGGCTGCCGTCATTAGTTGCTTGGCAATCTTGTTGCCCCAATGCTTAGCGGAAGGGCAGCAGCTCAACTCGGACGTCTTGGCTGTTGTGGATGGGAAGGCGATCAGAAGAGATCAGGTTGAAATCTATTATCGCTCCCATTTGAAGGCGGATACTCCTGAACCTTCCCAGGAAGAAGCCCAACAAATGAGACTGAACATTTTGGACGAATTAATCAACAATGAAGCCTTGTTCCAGCGCGCTTTGAAACTAAATCTCGTAGTCAGCGATGCTGAGGTCGAAGGCAAATTCCTTGAGCTGAAGAAGCCATACACAGAAGAAGAATTTCAGGCGCAACTCAAAGAGCGCGGCATTGCCGCAAAAGACGTGAAGAACGACTTGCGTCGGCAGCTTTCCATCACGAAATTAATGAACCGTGAAGTGGTGGCCAAAATCGCCATCAAGGATCAGGACGTCGCGGATTTCTACAACTCGAACAAAGCGCAGTTCAACGTAGCGGAGCCGCAGTACCGCATCGCGCAGATCGTAGTGACCCCGAAAAAAGAGCCGCAAATCCGCAACCGCAAAAACGACGACGCCACGAACGAAGCCGAAGCCCAGCGCAAAGTAAAAATGCTGATGGACCGGCTGAACAGCGGCGCGGATTTTGCACAACTGGCTATGGATTATTCCGAGGACATGAATTCGGCGGCGACGGGCGGCGATCTGGGGTACGTCCCGGAGTCCGCGCTGAACCAGTCCGACCCGGCGCTGAAAAAGATGGTAATTGGATTGAAGCCGGGGCAGGTTAGCCCGCCGATCCAATTGAAGGGAGGCTACCGGATTTTGAAATTGATCACGCGCGAGTCGCCCGGGCTTCGAGGCATCACTGATCCGCAGGTGCAACAGTCCATTCGCGACACGCTGCGGAACCGCGAAGAAAAAAAGCTGGGAGCTGCTTATATCGCCGAGGCGCGGAGTCTGGCGCATATAACGAACTACGAGGCTTCGCGATCCGAAATATCGCTAAGGGCAAAAGCAACTGCCAGTGTAGTGAACGATGTTCCCCGAAATTCTGAGCAATCGGGTTTTGTGGCTCTGAAAGACATCGATTCGGTGTGGCAGTTTCCTGAATATCCTCCCCGGCCTTCTGACGAAGGGCCCGGCCACTTGGCAATCGCTGTTGGAAGAGATGCGGCCGGTAGGCCGAGCTTGGTGGCAATCACTTATAGGGACTACGGTGCTTATGGCAAGGCAGCTGCATATGCCGTTGCGCACCTTACCGGTGAATTCCCTCCTCACCAAGGTGGGGGAAGTGGAATATGGCAATTTGAAGAGACGGCAGTGAGTGAGAACAATTTGTTCGCGACAGGTAAGGCGCATTCTGAAGCTTACATAAGTAACGGACGCGTTCGATGGAGGATTTCGAACGACGGTCAAACGCTAGATATTTCAGAAGTTCCTGGTGGGGACCCTACGAATCTTACTGACCACGCGGAGAAGTCATCGGGATTACCTCCGCCGTGGCTAACATTAAAGAGGGTGACGATAAATCCGAACACCCGACTTCCGGCATGGATAGAAGGATTTTATCGACAGGTTGACTCCAGATAAACGCGCTTACGGGACAAGTGGATTTGCCATCGGAAGCTCGGGCAGATGTCCGGTCCGCTTACGTTCGTTTATTGTGGTGATTCCACCGCTTGGTGGCTTTTCGTTGTGCTTTCTGTTGGGCCTTGTTGTATTTCTTGATTGCTTTCTGCTGTTTCCTGGCTGCCTTCCGATCCATCTTTTGCTGCTTCTTGGCCGTTTTCCGTGACAGTCGTTCGCTTTCAGCCATACTGAGGCGTTGAGCTCTAGCCGGTATCGAACATCCAGCACTCAACACGACCAGAAGTGTCAAAATAGCGATTCGTTTCATCCTCGATTTCCCTTTTGGCTCTAGGAACGGCACCAGTTTATACCCATCTCGTCCGTTCGTGACATCGTGAAACGGCATACTACGCCATTCGCGCCACATGACTTGGCCAGAATCGAAACCTAGCGAGTATGGAGAAACTCTCATTCGAGGAAACGCTTATTCAAGTCTGGCGGCAAGTCCTCGTGGAAAACGCCAAGGCCGTCAAGCTAGGCGGAGAAAGTTACGCTGTTCATCGGACTCCCAAGCGCGGGTTGCGACAAGTGGATTTCACGTTAGACGGGCACGAGATTCGAGGACTTGAGCAGAATCCTGAAACGAAATCGCGATGGGCGCAGTTGGCGCGATCCGGCAAAAGGGTTATGCAGTTTGTCAGCGAAGGTCGCTACGTGGCGAACGTGGTCGATGGCAATGTGACGTTCTACGGTGGGCGAGCTGTGCTCTGAACGGTAGAAGGGCAAAACACTAAGGCGGCTTCCGTAAGGAGAACACTCTTAGTGACGGAAACGCGGATATGAATGTGATCGCGTTGCTCCACAGAATCAGAACAAATCGCATAACTATTTACAAACGCCGCATTTTCCGCCTTCTTTGGCGCAGTGCTTGCAGTACTTACAATTCTTGCAAGCGTGGCACGGGTCGGCACCGGTACAGGTCGCGGCGAGAGTGTCGAACGAAATTTGACCGATGAGAAGGGATAACAACAGAATCTGCGAAAGGGCAACGAGGAATCTTGATTTCGGCATTGTTGTGTCCTCCGAGGGACAATTGGGGACAAATTCTGCGCGTAGCATGTGCCGATTCTCAACGTGCGTCAAGATTTAAGATGTTCTGTATGCAGTACGTTACCCTGACGGCATCAGTTCAACCAGAACTGTTGTGTTGCTTTGCCGGTTCTCGCACACTGATCTCATCTCAGAGGAGAACCCACAATGCACAAGCGCACCTTAATTCTCGCGGTCTCGGCCCTAGTGTTTGCGGGCGTTCCCGTATTCGCGCAACAACAGCAGGCACCACCGCCCGTACAGCAACAGACACCGCAAACTTCTCCACAACCGGCTCCAGCCACCACGCAGGGTCCGGCGAGTGATGGAAAAATCCGCATCTACGTTGCTGACAGTCAGTCATGGGAAATGAGTGGAGGCTGGGGAGCTTCGAATGGCTCGGGAGGAGGGCATGAGAGTGGTGGGGCGCGGCCTCAGACTGCGGAGATCATCAAAACTTTCAACCAGAGATGCCCCGAATTCACGATTACAAACAACAAGGATAGAGCCAACTATGCGGCGATCCTCGACCATGAGGGCGGCAAAGGGTTGGTAAGGCGTCGGAACAAGATCGCTGTCTTCAACCGCGACGGCGATGCAATCTTCAGCGATTCCACGCGAGAGCTTGGTAATTCCGTCAAAGACGCGTGTGAGGCCATTCGAAAAGATCAAGCAAGCCTGAAGAAGTAACTCTTCTACCTTGCTACGAGAACTCCTAGAACTTATTCAGTGGCTACTGATCTTATCGCCGGTAGTCCTCACCGTCCTAGCCGCGAATGTCTTCCAAAAAAGTAAACCACCGCGATTGTCGTCCTGATGTTGTTTTGGCCTTTGATCATGGCTGGAGCTTCAAAATATGAAGTTCTCAGATAGTCTGCGCCGGTCCGAAAGGCCATAGAATCTGAAATCCAGTATTCAACTCCACCGCCGACCGCCCAGGCGAATCTGTTCACCCATGCCCCGTCAATCGAACCACCATTAAGGAGAATTGGGCCGGTGACCCTGGCGGCCCCCGCCAGTCCGTGCACGTAAGTAACAAGACGACGGTGAACAGCCGGATAGAAGACAGGTCCTCCCAGGTAGCTCAGAACGTCGCTATGTCGTCCCGAACCACCGACATTGGAGGCCCGCGCGTAGCCCAGATCCGCTCTTATTGCGATGTGAGGATGTACGGCGATGGTGAGGCTGGCATCCGCCCCGCTCAAGCCGACTCGATTGGAATAGCTATCCGAACGTGTCAGGTAGGAATATCCAAGGCTTGCGTCAATGGTTCGTCCGTGTGCGGCAAAAACCGGCGATTGCGCGGAAGCATGAGCAGCGCACAGCGTTAAACAAAATACTGCGAAAACGTTCTTCATGGAAAAATTCGCTCGCGTCGGGCTTCAAACCTCAACTAGTTCCGATTTGGTCGCTTCAGAGGTTTTTGGCAAAAGGGCGCGCACCAGGGTTCATTGACAGGTTTGGTGACGTTGGGTGCGGGACACGTAGTTCCCGGATTTATCATCGCTGGCGTAATGAAAATCACTTCATCTGGATTGTTATTGGTTTGGATGAGATCGGTAAATTCAAAAGTGGAGCCGTTCCAGTGCACTCGGCTGATCACACTGTTGTATTGATTCGAGATGATGGCGTCCCCTTTGAAGGCCGCAAATTGACCGATGTCAGCTTTGAGGACATTTATCATCCAATCGGCCACGTACAACCCCTCAACCGAGCTGCCGCTCGTTCCCATGTTTAGTGGCACAAAGGAGATTGAAGGCGCTCCTGAAACCGGATGGGAACCATTCACCACACTCATTCTGCCGGTAGCGTCTATCGCTCGCATGAGGCCAGAGCTTTCTGCCATGACAATCAACTGCCCATCGAACGGGCCAAAACCAGCACCGATCGGTACGATGTCCATTCCCCAAGCGTCTTCTCCGATAGAAGCAAGCACAGTGGCGGAACCGGAAGAGTCGATCTGGTAGACGTGACCGTCTAAGGTGGTGGCCAACAAATTGTGATTGAATGTTCCGACTGTATCGAAGTGCAAATGCCGAACTGAGGCTGAAAGTCCGCTGACAAACGCGTTGGACTTGGTCCCGTCATTGGAGATATGCAAGATACCGTTCTCTACGCCCACATAGAAATCCCAAGTTGGAAAACCCCCTAGCCCAATCGAACTGGCTATACCGTGATCATAGGTGAAATTGCTGACAAGGGCTGGCAGAGAGATTTGGGGAGCAAATTTTTGCAAGTTACTCCCGTCCAGGTTCGTGGAGTAAAGGGCTTGCCCTTCTCCTTGAACAGACACCACAAACTTATTTCCACCATAGGCAATTCCAAAAGGATACATCGATTGGAATGGTATTCCAGTGAAGACGTTGAATGAAATCTGAGCGTGTGCAGCATAAGCACCAAAGAGAAGAAAGCCTGTCACAGCCAGCACAGCAAACAGCAATCGAACTGCTCGAATTGTCACATTAGCCATATTTTTTCCTTGTCTTGAACCCCATGACCTGTACAGCATGTTTCGCACCAACCGGGTCCTCGCTATGATGGCTTGCGGAACTTAGCCAGCAGGCGGGGGTTAGCTCTCGAAAATTGCGCTGGGATGAAGTCACCGAGTGAGGCGCTAGAGATTCAATTTGGTTATTTGTTTCAACTTGGCACGGAAGCAAGCATTAGTGGTTGCTTCCTGACAACCTAAGCGTGGTCAATCGGGCGTGCGTACCTGCTAGATGTGGCCACAGCATCTAGTACAAAACTGGGACCGCCTCCAGAACCGCTTTACGAAATCTAGTGGTGTTTATTCGTAACGATCTCCGCCCTAGTGGCAAACAGCCTATAATTCGTGAAATTGCCGCGACACCAATAAATCCTCTTCCCATTGCGACCTTCCGTGAAAATGGTAAGAGGAGCGCGTCGAGAAGGCTCATCGGCTATTTTGATCAATCCGTAGGTTACGACAATCAGATAGTCGTTCCATCCTTTGTATTCCTTCAATTTGTCGGAGAGGTCTAAATGCTCGGAGATCCGGATTATGTTTGTATTCTCGTCGGTCCAGACTTCGCCGTAACATCCGACGGGAACTATCCGGCCAATCATAAACAAGAGATAATCATCCAACGGTTGGAAGAGACACAAATCATCTTCGACGTTGGAGCGATACTGAAAAACCTTCATTCGCTCCCCATTCATGATTGAGTCCGGGGCTTCCTGAACTTTAAGTCGATACTCCGTTCCCACCATTTTGGGCAGCCTCGACCACTCGGTAGAGGAATTTGCCGAAGCTCTGAGAGGCGGGAGGGGCGATCGCATTAGCTGTTTCTTGTCCTCGGGATAACTACGGAATAGTTGCTCGCCATCGATGATTCGAACTTCGTATTCTGCTTCAGCGCTGGGCTCCCCATTTCCTGAGCCCCAGGCGAAACTTTGCACGGCGATAAAATTGCGCATGCTGTTAGCTAGGCCTTGCGCCTTTTCTCTGAGCACGGTGACTTCATAGGGCTCCTCAGGTCGATGCTGTAGTACTCCGGTATGGGAGGGCACAAATTTCGCAAAGACGTCAGGGGGCGGTCGGAGTCTTGGATACAGGTCGCCCGAGCTTGGTGACACTTTCTGATATGTTGGGAATATTCTTTGCGCCACGAAAGGCTGCACCCTACTCACGAAGTCGGCCAGGACTTGAACGGGGACAGCCAGTGCCATCGTTTCGGTGGTCTCGCTTAGAATACCTAGAATCTTTTCAGTTTTCCTATCAACGACGATCCCGCCGCTTGCCCCCTGTACTCGAATTGGTTTATCAGTGGACGACTGGTAGTCAAAGGCGAGGAGGCCCGATGTCGTCGGGGCTTTGAATGTGGCGTGAAATCGGGTCAGTTTGCGAACAGGATTTATCATTCCCTTCGGGTAACCGTAGATATCTACTTCCTGGCCAACTTGTAGCTCTTCTAGACTGAGAGTAAGACCATGATGATGGGGCAGCGGGCGCCGTAACTCGAAGATGGCAAGGTCCCGGCTCTGGACATATGCAGCCGCGCCCACGTTCGGGAGGTTGTTTGCGGTAGCGCCTTTATCGTCGGGGCCTGTTGCGAAGTAGCGCTGGACAACCTTTTGTCCCTTAATTTTATGAACCGGCGCAGTGAGCGCCACGTGATAGTTGGTGGCGATGAAACGACACGCCGCGTCCAGGCAAAAGCCGGTACCGAAGTTAGCATTTATGTTGAGCTTCGGGCCGGGCTTCCCCGAGAAACCAAGCTTCGCCGATGGCTTAAGGCCGACCGAGGTAATGGGAACCACAACTTCGACAAAATCCTGAGTGTGCTCCACCGTGGAAGAAGGCGAGATTGTCGAGGATCTCGAAAAGACTTCTTGCGCCAGGGCAGAGGGGAACAGACATGAACTTAGGACCAAGATCGGAATGACTTTGTGCAAAATCATCAGAACTCACAAAGACTCTGAACGAGTCGGTTCTGGCGTTTTGCACGCACTTCGCCAGGGAACGAGCGCTTAGTACAAAGGGTTTAGGAAGGTCTGAAACGATGGCGCATCCAAAGTGAAACAGACAGGGGACCTATTGCGGAAAATGGTGCCAATATGAACTCATGAACGCGGACAGATCATTGCCTCCAGCATTGGAGGCTCTGATTTCTACTTAGATAGTGTGTCCAGTCTTAGATGCCTGCGGCACGCGCAAGTCTCGGCCTCAAAGCCGACCGCTGATTGCACGCCCTCGTTTTTCACGGTCCAGCTCTGCCAGATAGCGGTAGAGGCTCGACAGACCTATTCCGAGGGCACTCGCCGCGAACCTACGATTTCCACCGCAGCAATTAAGTATGTAAAGGATGTATCTGTCGCACACCTCGTCAAGCGTCAGAATTTTACAGCAATGGAATCCACCATCCGTTACATCTGGCAAGGATGGTTGTGGCATTGGACGACCCTGAGTGTCTGAGTGCGTGTCGGACTCAGCAGTCAGGTTTGAGTTCAGAAGTAAACAGGGTGGGGCAGCAACTTTCGTGTTCACGGTAGTCCCTCCTTTTGAAGCCGCTCATTCGGGCAGGTTTGGCAACCGCTCTTCCAAACGAAACAGAACCCTTCCAGGTTTCCGTACACTGCCCCCCTCAGTGCCTAAGAGAGTTTGTGAAGTTGCTCTCCATCAAATTCATAAAGGCAGGGGAGGCGACTCGACTTACGCAGCTCTTCGGCTAGGGCGTCTGCGACGGTTTCTATGTGGCGTATCAACGAGACTCCACCGATCGGTGGCTTCCGCAGGATAACAACCACGGTCTCAGTCACACCAGCATTCTCCTCGTGGAGATACCAAAACCCAACCGATTTCATATTCGAGTGACCCGTGCTCTTTTCCTGGGGGTACTCGATTGGCCGATCCCCTGAAACGAGGTGAAACAACATGCCATCGGATCGGGAAATTACAGGACCCTGTTCATTCAGTCTCTCAAGCGTGTCGCGCCGTCCGTTTGCCCGACAATGCGGACAGATGTTGAAGTTTCTCCAACGGAGTCTCGGTGGACGACCTCGCTCAGCTAGAACATTCGCCGGATGCGA
>Ga0210407_10005121_pt1 | contig 10177 bp, 12 predicted proteins | sample IncBWC27MmetaG_FD_150860 | JGI IMG/M metagenome (GOLD analysis project Ga0210407, IMG submission 150860) | Forest soil microbial communities from Barre Woods Harvard Forest LTER site, Petersham, Massachusetts, United States - Inc-BW-C-27-M | ecosystem: Environmental > Terrestrial > Soil >... | reverse complement strand
CTGCGCCGCCGACACATTCTCGCTGAATGGCGCTTATGCAGCAGGCCGTTCCCGCCTGTCGGACCTGGCGGGTGTCGATTACGCTCTCTATGACAAGCTTGGAGACAAGACGATTCAATGGAGCAAGGTCGCGAGCACCAATGCAATTGTCAATCAGCTGGAAATCCCCCCCGGAAAGTACTATCCCTTCCATGCGGAGGACCGCGCCTCCATTTCGAAGGATGGCCCAACCGCTTCTTCCAATGGAACTTTCGAGATTGAACTCAGGCGCTACAAGTACGGTGATCTTCAGTATCCGAGCTTCGTAACTTCAGGCAATTATGCCGGTGAAGTCTTGTTCCACTCCGGCAACGGACTCGCGGCCGGACAGCAATCCTATCAAAAAGGTTCTGTCCTGTTTGTGAATCTGCCTCTCGGATATCTGAAATCCAGCACCGACGGGTTGTTGCTGCATGCCTTTCTGAAATATTTTGCCGGACATGCGCTGTCTCTGCCTTACTTAATGCCTGTCCCCGATGGAGTCGGCGGACTGGTCTTGAACTGGCATATCGATTCCAACGCCGCCATCAAGCCCCTCAAGGAGATGGCTTCGTGGACATTGCTGCAACAGGGGCCGTATTCGATTCACATCACCGCCGGCCCCGACGCCGGAAAAGCGGGTGACCGCGGAGGCTTTGACGTTGACCATAATCCCGTGAGTCAGGGCTTGATTCGCAAATACGAAGGCCTCGGTTACGAAATTGGCAGCCACGGCGGCTGGATTCACGACTACTTTTCCGCCCACGTCGAAACCGACGATCCGAAAGATCTCGAACAGTACCTCGCACTCAACAAGAATTCGCTGGAGCGGGTCACGGGAAAACCGGTGGCCGAATACTCCGCTCCGAATGGCAATCAGCCGCCCTGGGTCACGCACTGGCTGGAGGCTCACGGCTTCGTCGCTTACTACTTCACCGGCGATACAGGCATGGGCCCGACGCAGGGTTATCGCAATGGTGAGCGTGAAGGCCGCAACGTCTGGGCGTTTCCCATTCTGCATCTGGATAAAGCCGCGGGGTTCGAGGAAATGAGTTCGGAAGGATATTCCGACTCCGAAATCGCGCACTGGCTCGCAGCCATCACGACCTTCACGACGGATCACCAGTCGGTCAGGTTGGTCTACTTCCATCCTCCGGGAATTCTGCAATATCACGATCTGGTGGATCGCTGGCTGGAACAAACCGGCCGTCTGAAGGCAGACGGACGGTTTCGCTGGTACACCATGACTGAGCTTGCCAACTTCTTGAATTCCCGCAAGCAGGTGAAGTGGAAAATGTCAGACAACGGCGGCCAGATTACGGTGGAGGCAACTCATCGCCAGACTCTTGACCACCAGACGTGGAAGATTCCCGCCGACCGGTTTTCCCAACCGAAAATCGTCGAAGGCTCCGCCAGAGTGGTCCGCGAGAACGACGCGTGGATGGTCATCGCCGGAGAAGGGAACCATCTCCGATTCGAAACCGAGACGCTGACCAAATGATGACCACGCATCAACCGCGGCGTCGATTCGCGACAGCGCTCCTGCTCTTGAGCCTAACCATTGCGCCGGGCCTGCACGCCCAGGACAGTGCCGCTTCGTCCGATCTCGCTCCAGCCAATCCCGAGCAAGCTTCTCCCCAGCAGGCTGGCGCCGATGCTCCACCACAACCTGGACCGAAACAATTGAGCAACTATGTCGAAGCCGGCGGTGACTATCTGACTTTGACCAACGGCTTCGGCCACTGGTCAGGCGGATACGCTCGCGGCGTGCTAACCAGCGGCAAGAATATCTGGAACGCCGAAGTCAACGGTCAGCACGAATTCGACGACGCCGGCGTATACCTGGGTGCCGGTGATACTTATAACTTCAACCCTGACTGGTACGGATCGCTCACGGCGGGTTCTAGTGTTGGCGGGTTTTTCTGGCCGCGCTTCCGGGCCGATGGATTCATCAACAAAAAATGGTTGGCTCGCAGGCAGTTGATCACGACTCTTGGGTTCGGCTACTACGCCGCCAAGGACGTCTACCGCGATCGCAGCTTCTTCGTGGGCAGCACCTATTACTTCACCAAGCCCTGGATTATTGAAGAAGGAATTCGCTTCAACGTCAGCAACCCGGGGTCAGTATTTTCGCCCGCAGGTTTTGTGGCCGTGACTCAGGGGCGAAACCAGCAGCACTACGTTACTGTTCGTGCTGGTTTTGGCGTTGAGGCATATCAACTCGTCGGGCCAACCGTGACCCTCACCGACTTCGAGAGCCAGACTTTAACCGTGACCTGGAGACAGTGGGTAGGCAAAAACTGGGGCGTCAATCTGGTGGGCGACTATTACCACAGCCCCTTCTACATAAGAGGTGGTGCCAGCTTTGGATTCTTCCGGGAATTTTGAGCGCCGCGAGATATCCGCCAAAGAACCTAAGGTCTCGAGGGCGCCGCAACTCACCCGCGGACATCGCGGCGGCGTCATTCCCATGCACCGCGCGCTCGCCCACTTCCGTCTCGGCCCCATGAACCTGGTGACCGCAATCTTTCTCTTTGTGTTCTTTTCGTCGATCTGGTTATTGTTCCTGCCGAAGGTTTGCCATTTCTGGAATCGTATTCTCGCCTTCGGGATTCGCGTCTTGCCGTTGCGCGCTGAACTTGGACTGGCCGAACATCACCTGACGCCTTTTCTCCGCTTCGACATTCCCTACCTTCGCATGGAGCCCGTGCTGCCCGGTCCTGAGATCTGGTGGCTGACCTGCGCGGCGACGCTGGCACTTTTTGCTGCCAGCTTTCTTTTGCCCAGCAGGCTCATCCCCGTCATGTATCTACTGCGCGGAATTCTGCTGGTGCCAGTCACGGCTCTGGTGTACTTCGCGCTCTTGCCCGCGCGTTTCCCTCATACTCCCGACAGCTATATGGAAGGATTGGTTACGGCTGGAATCGCATTGATCACGACAGTTCCGCTGCTGTTCGGACTGACGTATTACATCTTCGATTTCGGATTATTTAAAAAGGCCTTCCTCACCGCCATAACTATGACTCACCTGGCATTGTTTCTGCCCCTCCAAGTCCTCCTCCAAGCTCTGTTTCTGCAAAAAACCGTCCTCTTCATGCCCGTGCTTTACATTATCCTGGGCATGCCGATAAACATTCTCATCATCATCGCTTTCTACTCATGGGGAATGACGTGGTTTTTCCGGCCAGCCAGGGCTTGATGGAATGTGCCATCGCTACTCGGAGCAACTAAGACACCCATCTGTCCACGGAAAGAAGTCATACGGCTGATGAAAAACGCTCGATTCCGCAAAACCAATAGTGTCTTCATACTCGCCCGGCCTGCGACTCCTGAAGGTCAAGCCGCAGTTGTCGAAGTTTGGTCGCCTTCTCGGGGTCGATCCCAGGCTGGAGATCGGTTTCCTCGAGGAAGTAGCGCCACCCGGCGCTTCGGTCTTCCTGGGTCTGGCACCATTCGAAATCGTTGAGCGCTCTTTGCCCACTCTCGGATCCCTTGACGACAGCCATAACCCCGCCAGACATGTAGGTTTTCTCGTTGAACCGAATGACGGCGAATGAACGTTCAAAGTTGTTTTTCATTTCTGATTTTCCAAGTCGGATATTCAAACCGCCAGGCACGCGGCCATCGGACCCGAACGCCACCAGCTCCCCCGAGTCCGATGGCGCTCTGCTCCAGCCCAAAAAACTCTCCGCCGCCAAAGTACTTCTCCCCAGAGATTTCGTAAATGGCCTCTTGGTGTGATTGCGTAGCACAAGTGGGGTAAGGTACGCGGAGGCCCTTCCTTTGTGTACCCTTGTGTCCTTTGTGGTTCCAGCATTTGCACTTGGTCAAACGTGACGGTCACAGCCATTCAAACGAATCGAGGACAGACGGCAGCGGGAATGGCGCGGCGTCGACACAACGATAAACTTAGCTAGAGGATTTCCCGGACCAGACTCGGTTCGCGAAGGGTGCCCCACTATTTGAAAGAGGAAGAAGAAAAACGCGGGAAAAGGAAAAGGCCGTGATATTGGTTATGCTCTAGCCGCCAGCTCCTGCGAGGGAGCCATCAGCGTGGAGTATGCACCATCACGGCCCTTGATGCGATCACTGCTTTCGCAGTCCCAAACCCCAACTACCCCTCGCAGAGCAGTCGGTTTTTTCGGGTCTGGTCGTCTGCCGGGTCGCCCCAGCCAACTGATCACCCAGCTTACTTTGGACTAGCCAACGTTTATTTTAGCTAACCCTTTCAGCCGTCGACGGCGCAAAGGTAGAACAGTTCTCCGACAATTGTCAACGCCTATTGTTGGTGCAAACTACAAAACCAAAATCCTCAAACAAGACGATTGCACCTCATTGAAGAAACGGCGTTTATTGAATGTGAAAACAATTCTTCCTGCTTTTCCACAGCATTTCGCACAACCACGCTAACGCCGGAAATGCGATAACGAACCAAGACGGCAGCGAACCAATAATGCATCTTGACGACGATGGGGTGCGTAACGCATGTTGGTGAGAAGGGACGGGACAGAATGTCAGATGTAGTGGCGTACGTGGACGGAGGCTCTCTGGGAAACCCTGGGCCGTCTGGTATTGGAGTAGTGTTGGACAGTTCCGAGGGCCGCACCATCCGAATCGCAAAATGGATTGGCCGCCAGGACAACAACGTGGCCGAATACGTTGCCCTGTTGGAAGCGTTGCAATGTGCAATGACGCTGAAGGCCAGCAAGCTGCACGTTTATTCCGATTCCCAGGTAGTGGTCCGCCAGATGACCGGAGAATACACCTGCCGCAGCCCGCGTCTCTATTCCCTGAACTGGATCTGCCGCAAACTGGCAAGGTCCCTCAAGTTCACCATCTCCCACATCCGCCGCGAACAAAACACCGAAGCCAACCGCCTGGCCAGCTCCGCCGTCAGGAAACACATTCTCTAGTCGGCGTCAGTTGATGCCTTTGTGAGGCTCTACCGCTTAACGCATATCAAGCCATGGTTTTATGGGATCGGATCAATCTCCCATCTGGTTGACGACACGATCCGAAGAATCGAGTCTGCGGAATTCCTCCCGCACAGCGGCATCCGCTTTCCGCAGAACCCGTGTATAGGACGTGCCCCTACATTGGGCTTTGTCTTGGAAACAGCAGTCGATTGAAACTGATCTGATATGGCGTCCTGGAGCGGACAATTTTGGTTGGCTTTACGAGCTTGCGTACTAGGCACCCGCCCATGTTGCCCAAACTCAAACGTCGACGGGATGTTCGTTCTCACCCAGATCGATGAGATTCTCACTTGGGAAAGGCATAAGGAAGCGGAGCGGGATACGAGGTTCGTGGAACTCGGGCGTTCCTTGTGCGAAGTGCGGGCGGGGCAGTACTGGCGAGTGGAAAACGTGAAATCGTGAAATCGTGAAATCGTTCGACGAGTTCCTGGCAATACGATTTCCCCAGTCGCGCGGGAAGGCGTACAACCTGATGTCCATCCACGAGCACTTGCCTTCCCAGGCGAGGAAGGAGCTGAAGGAAGTCGGCTGGACCAAAGAGTTAGAGGTCGCGAGGCTTGCACGGAGGGACAGGTAGGGCATCGATGTGCAACCTGGTTGCTCAAAGCCCGCGAGATGCCTAAGGAACAGTTTAAGCGGGAGGTCGAGAAGGAGCTAACCGGGCAGGAAACGGAACTGTGGGAGGTTGTTTATCTTAAGCTGCACAAGAGCCAGAGACCGGTTGTCGAGCAGGCAATCGAAACCGCAGCCTTGATGCTGGGAGCGGACAAATCCCGGGGCTACTTCCTAGAGATGATCTGCGCGGACTTCTTGGCGGGAGCAAACGTGGAGAACGAAAATCCTGAGGTCCTCTGGCAGTCGGCTTTACGGTTCTTCAACAAACAGGTACTGTGTCGCGATGGTTGGAGATGTCAGTCATGCGGCACAATGTCCAACCTAGAGGTCCATCACAAAAAGTTTCGCAGCCACTCCGGTGACGATTCCGAGCAGAATCTGATTACACTCTGTACTGCATGCTACACCGGCGTACGCCGCGGCCGATGCCTTGGGACGTTCCCAAAAGTCGTCCTAGTCCGCCAGATGCAGTTGACGGCAGAGCTAGCTCAGTAAAGATGGACTTGCGACCGTCTGGAAAGCAACGCCAACGACAGGAGAATCCATTCCATCGTTTGCGTTTTCCCAAGTTGCATCTGATTCTCGCACATATATTTTGCAAAGTGCTTTATGGTTCGGTTCGCGTTTCCAAGCTTCGGTCTTACTTTTCGTCCATACCCAAGTTGTTCGTGGGAGTTCGCGTGTTTGGAGGCTGCAACGGTGCGGAGAGTCTGTTGAGTTTTCGCCAACGCGGAATTTCCACCAAGTATCGCAAGCTCGATCCCAGGTGAAAGACCAGCCTCTGCCGCACAAATTGCCACTGCGGTTGAGTTGCCATAAAGAAACTCGCACCAGTTGTGTTGGTTGGAACCACTGGCAGTTCGGGCCGCTTCCAAGGGAACAGTCGCCGTTGCGTAATTTCTCTTCGAACTTTGGGGTCGGGGATGAACTCCCGATGCAAGAAGTGAGAAAGTTTGGCAGCTGAAAACAGACTCAAGCAAGCAAAGGGATGACCTTCCATTGCCCATTTCCGTCCATAGTTCTCGATCCATAGTCTGACAGGAGGACGCAGACACTGTGTCCAATTCGCCGCCACAGGCGGCAGAGGACAGGCGAATAGTGTGTTTGCTAATCTCAGGACAATTGCTGCGAATTCGACGAGGTTAGGAATCTCTCGTATGCGAACATCGACGCGAACCCAGAATTGGGTATCGGATGATCGTGCTCTGAGGAAGTTGCCAATCTCGAGGAGCCAGCATAATTTCACCCAGCACTCCAATGTGTGCTGGAAGACGTGAAGTATTTGTAGAACGAACGCATCTTCCTCTTTCAACACCGGGAAGCGTAGGCCCTGCCAAGCATGACTAGTGGCCTGATCCAGCCGAAAGTCGGGCTCGTCTACCAGTACACGGTTTTCATTCCCTTTGCAGAATGCAAGGTGCAGCTCGACTAGCGGATCTGTTTCACGCGAGTATGGATTATCGGAAAGAGTCGGGATTCGCGAGGACGGCCTGCCAAACTTGAATTCGATATCAGAGAACCGCTGCAAGCGGTAGCCGGCCTCCTCAAGTACGCGTTGCGCCCTGGGCAAAGACGGTTTGTCCACCAAGTAGTCCAAGTCGCTCGGTGCGCGCAGAACGGCATCAGGACAAAACTCGGGAACGAGAGAAAAACCCTTGATCACCGCGAAATTAGCCCCCGCGTGGCGAAATCCCCGGTTGATAGAGGCAAATTCATTTGCGATGTAGTCCAGGCGTCTCCGATTCTCTGTAGCGTTCCGCTCGAAGCGCGTAAGTATGGTGGGAGGCAACAGTTCAGTCGCCTCGAGGTCATGGAGCCGTCGCAGGAGGTATAACGTAAGACCGCTCGAGTCGAGCCATCGGAATGTCCGCTGCCAGCTGCCTGCCTTGAAGCCTCTCAATCGACTGACGTCAGGCGCTTCTCCGGTTAAGCACAGGCATCCGACAACGGCTTGAGCCAGTCCTCGGTTCATGACAGCGTTGTCTTTTGCGTAATTTCCTTCATGGTCGACCTCGGCAGGGGAACGACCTAACATCGGAACATCTAATGTTCACAAGACGAGGTTCGGACAGCCAGATCGATATTGTACGGGAAATGCTTGGAAGACTCTTGCAAAGTGTTCAGTAGTATCTGTTCTGGCGTCTTTCCGGGTTCGCGTGAGAAAGTGAGGCCTTCTTGCTCCACATTCAGGTATGATTGCCCCGCTACCCAACAGGTTTGTGGGTTAGCGGGGCGGTTTTGTTTTTGGCATCGGTTTGGGCGTTCAGCCGTCTCAGAGATAGACACTAATGGTCGGCTCAGTAATCGTCTTGCCGTACGGCGGCACTGGGAGCGGGAGGATGGAATGAGTAAGACTTCGGAGAGCCTCCCCCACTGGTGCTGCCGATCCGATTGCGACCGCATCAAAGGAGTCAATGTGATATGAAACATTTATCTGGTCCTGGGTTGGGGTGGCTAGCAGCCAATCGAAAAGCACCGTTACCGTACAGGTCGCGCCGCCCTTAGCTACGATCGCGGTAGAGCTCTCGCTATAGAAAAGCCCGGACGAATCAGATGTGTCAAGGTCGACTGTACATGCTGTCGTAGCGCTCGCGGGTTGGTCGTTATACACGATATTGAAAGTGAATATCAGTCTCGCAACGATCTCGGTTAGCCCTGGTGTTTTGTTGCCTACTCGCGATCTTTGGACTTTAGTGGTGAACGTGCCGGTTCGTGGGTCAAGATATCCGGCGATGCCATGGGCTTGCTTGCTAGTGCCCACGTTTTGGGTTTGGCTTCCGGTTGGCTGGTTTTGGCTCCAGACGAGTTGGTTGAGTCCCAACAGACACATACAAACGAACATCAGTTTCAAGATTCTCATGTGATCCTCTCCTGCTTACGGATTTGCTTTCCCGAACGCCGCAAGTATACTCCTGATTTATTCCCCGGGAATTGAGTCCTCTGATTACCCTGGCTAACGCATGCCACGTCAGCGTGCACCGCAGCTTAGGATTTGGGAGGTGCCAAAGCTGTCCTCTATCGGTTGGATGAATGCAGGGCCAGCACAGGAAGGTGATCATGCGCACATTTATTTAATTCAATCCGCGACTATACTCAACCGGGTGTGTTTCGAACCAGGGTACGGTTCACACTTGCCCAGGTTTGCCGATGCGATGTGCCGCCTTCTCTGCATGGGCTCGTGCTTATGCTCGGTCCAGCCTGACGCCGGTTCGGAATCAGTCGTTTTAAGGAGGGTCTCGTGAAGCCCGTCCACCTCGTTTGCGCTTGCTTGATGCTCGCCGCCGCTGTGCTCCTGGCGCAGTCTGGCTCTAGCCCGCTCGCGGATCACGCGAACGGGCTGCCGGTTGCCTTGGAAATCCAGGGCCCACCCCAAGTACCGCACGGACCGCCCGTCGCGCAAGCTCAGCCAAAACTGCATGGGGCTTGGGCCTTGGGTGCGCACTCGCGACGCCGGAACGTAAAAGCATCAAACCCTGTCGGCCCCGAGCAGGTGCTGTACGCGTTCCAGCCCTCGTCGTTTGGCGGAAATGTCGAAGGCGACGGTTACTTTCCCTATGGCGGCCTGATCTTTGACTCCAAAGGAAACCTCTATGGCACAACCTATTTTGGAGGTACCTTTAGCGGGGAGTGTGTCGGTTATGACGGTTGGGGCTGTGGCACGGTCTTCGAACTCAGTCCCAACGGCAGCGGAGGTTGGACGGAAACCATCCTTTATAGTTTTCAGGGCGGCACTGATGGGTGGGACCCTAACTGCGGATTGATCTTCGATCAGGCCGGAAACCTGTATGGCACAACTCCGTACGGAGGCAGCAACGGCACAGGCACAGTGTTTGAGCTCAGTCCCAACGGCAGCGGCGGCTGGACAGAGACCGTCCTATATAGCTTCGGGGCCTACACTAACGACGGCGCAAGGCCTTCGGGCACTCTGGTCTTTGACAAATCGGGAAATTTGTATGGCGCCGCCTCCGAGGGGGGACAAGGCCTCTGTCCCAGCAATGGTGGCGGATGCGGAGCAGTCTTTGAGCTAAGCCCCAAAATTGGCGGCGGTTGGACCGAAAGCACCCTATACAGTTTCACCGGCGGCGCAGACGGGGAGTCGCCAAACTCTCCGCCGATCTTTGATCAATCCGGAAACCTGTATGGCACAACCAAATCTGGCGGGAACGCCTCCGTGTGCATAGCCCGCTTCCCCCCTCCCGGTTGCGGAACTGTTTTCGAACTCAGTCCCAACGGGAAAGGCGGGTGGACAGAGATGACCCTCTACACCTTCCAGGGCGGAAACGATGGCGGGAATTCGTCGGCTGGGCTGATTTTTGACCCAGTCGGAAATCTGTATGGCACCACAGAGTACGGGGGCGGGGGCGGGTGTTCTTCTCTCTTCGCTAGTCCGGGTTGTGGTACTGCCTTCGAGCTGAGTCCCAGCTCAACAGGGGGATGGACAGAAACGATCTTGCACAGTTTCCAGGTCGCCAGCGACGGCGAGAATCCGTACGCCGGACTGATTTTTGATCAGTCCGGAAATCTCTATGGCACGACTACGGGAGGGCCCAATGGCGGCGACGGCACCG
>Ga0210407_10005120_pt1 | contig 10179 bp, 8 predicted proteins | sample IncBWC27MmetaG_FD_150860 | JGI IMG/M metagenome (GOLD analysis project Ga0210407, IMG submission 150860) | Forest soil microbial communities from Barre Woods Harvard Forest LTER site, Petersham, Massachusetts, United States - Inc-BW-C-27-M | ecosystem: Environmental > Terrestrial > Soil >... | reverse complement strand
GGCTCTCTCCGTCTCCGGCGTTACGCCGCGGAGAGGAGTATAGCCCCTGCCGAAGACGACCGCATCCCCGGCGCGTCGTGCGGCGCCGCGCCCGCACGGGACCCATCCCCAACACGCAGTGTTCTAACCCGGATTATGCACGAGGGCTGGCGGGTGTGGCGCAAGCCGTTGATCGGGCGTAAGATTCGGTTGTTTAAGCTGAATCTGCCGATCATTGGAGGCGACACCCGCCATGGTTGATGTTACGCCGTTTCTGCCGGGCCTGTCACCGGTTCAGGGCAAGGCCGTGGTCGCAAGTTTTGACGGCGGCCGGCTGTCTTCGGAAGGCGGATTGGTGGCCTTGCGCGAGATCGAAAGTCGGCTGGGATTGGCCGACCGTTTGGCCGCGTGCGTGAAGGACCCGCGTGCGCCGGAGCGTGTTGTGCACCGGTTGGCCGAGATCATCCGCTTTCGCATGCTGATGATCGCCGCCGGTTATGAAGACGGCAACGATGCCGATTCGCTGCGTGCCGACCCGATGTTCAAACTGGCACTGGATCGGTTGCCCTCGGATGAGGAATTGTGCTCGCAATCGACGATCTCGCGGCTGGAAAACCTGCCCGACACACGGGCGCTGTTGCGACTGGGGCGGGCGCTGATCGAGCAGTACTGTGCCTCGTTCCGCCAGATGCCGAAGCGCATCGTGCTCGATGTCGACGACACTTTCGACCGCGTGCACGGCGGCCAGCAATTACGCCTGTTCAACGCCTTTCATGACGATTACGGCTTCCAGCCGATCGTCGTGTTTGATGGCGAGGGGCGTTTCGTCACCGCGCTGTTGCGCCCGGGCAAGCGGCCAGGCGGCTACGAGATCCGCGCCTTCCTGCGCCGCCTCGTCGGCGCCATCCGCGCCTTCTGGCCGCGGGTCGAGATCTTGTTGCGCGCCGATTCTCACTACGCCTGCCCGGAAGTCTTCGACTGGTGCCGAGAGAACCGGGTCGATTGGGTGCTGGGGCTGGCTCCCAATGCGGCGCTGCGGCGCCATATCGAGGCGCTGGAGAAAACCACTGCCGAGCGCTTCACCGTGGCACCGGCGCGCGGCAAGGTGCGGCGCTTTGCGCAATTCCACGATGCTGCCGGCAGCTGGAGCCGGGTCGAGCGCATTATCGCGCGGGTCGAGGCCGGCGCCGAGGGAACCGATACTCGCTTTATCGTCACCAACCTGGAGAGCGGTCGCGCCAAGCCGCTCTATGAGCGGCTCTACTGCGCGCGCGGTCAGGCGGAAAACCATATCAAGGCGTGGAAGAACCATCTCGCCGCCGACCGCACCTCCTGCCATGAGGCTACGGCCAACCAGTTTCGCCTCTTCCTTCACGCCGGTGCCTACTGGCTCCTCTGGTCGATGCGCCGGCTGATGCCCAAAGGCTCGGCTTGGCGCGTCATGCAGTTCGACACTCTGCGGCTGCGTCTCATCAAAATCGCCGCCCGCGTCGTCGAACTAAAAAAGCAGATCAAGATCCACCTGCCGTCGAGCACCCCCGATCAGGCGGTCTTCGGCATCTTCGGCATCATTCTCAACCGCCTGCCGCGCCTAGTCACCTGAAAACCGGGGCATGGTGCCCCGCCGCCCCACTCCTGCCTTCAACCCCCAGCGCCTACCCGATCCAGACAAAACAAACCCGTCGCGGCGGGAACGACACCCCATGCCGGCCGCGATCCGCTACAACTAAAAAGCGACCGCCATGATCTACGCTATGCCAATGTACTTTGCTCCTGCATAGATCAGGTTAGTTAGTCGAATGCAGCGGGACGCAACGGGGAGCTCTGACCGACATCATCTCTGTACAGCGGGAGCTGAGAAAGCCATCTGCCCAAGCGCGGTCCTCAAGTCGTGAAGACCACATTCTTCAGTGGCTCGCCGCGGACGAAGCGGTTGATGTTGTCTGCCACCTCGCTCCAACGCCGCGCCACCATCCCTCCGGTCCAACCCGAGCAATGTGGGGTCATCAGGATGTTCGGCAGCTCGTGGAAGGGATGACGCGATGGCCGTCGCTCCGGTTCGGTCGCATCCGGGTATTGCCACCACACATCCAGCGCCGCTCCGCCAATCCCGCCATCTCGCAACGCGGCGTGAATGGCATCCTCATCGACGACCGAGCCGCGCGCGATGTTGATGAGGAACGCCGAGCGCTTCATCAGCGCAAGGCGATGCCTATCGATCAGCCCTTCGGTTTCCGGAGCGAGTGCCGTGCACAGCACGACGAAATCACAAGCCGGGAGCATCTGGTCGAGTTCGGTCAGTGGATAAACTCGCTCGATCCCGCTCTCCCGCCGGCGCTCGCTCCGATTGGCAGCGATCACACGGCAGCCGAAAGCCGCGGCGCGGCGCGCCACCTCGCGACCGACCCGGCCGAGCCCAATGATCCCGACCGTGCTGCCAAAGATCTCGCCATGCGGCACACCGCTCTGCACCCAGCTCGACCGCCACGAGGAGCGAGCACGAAACTCACTCTCGATCTCGCGGAAGCGATGGCTCCATACAAGCATTGCCATCAGCACGTATTCTGCGATCGCCGTTTCGTGGCCAAAAGCGTTGCAGATCACGACCCCATGCGGCAACGCGACGAGGTCGATTAATTCAATGCCGGTGGCGACCGACTGCACCAGTCGCACTTGCGGCGCCGGAGGATACTCCGAGCGCCAGTGATTGGTGACGAGGATGTCGGCATCGGCCGTGACCTCTGGGGCTCGCAACAGCGCGTGCGGGTCGGCTACGACCTCGATCCGCAGCCCGCGCGGCAATTCGGCCCTGATGCCGTTCACCGTGTCGGCGGCGACATTGCCGAGGAACAGTGCCTTCATTTGGCCCTCGTGATTGACGTCGACCAATGGCTCGCCGCGAACGTAGCGGTCCATTGCCGGCAAGTGCCTTGGAACAGCCCCGAGGGTTCCTTCTGGATCGGGGCCAAAGATCGCTATGGGATCACGAGTCCAGCGAACGAACCACGCGTGCCCAACGGTCGAGCAGCGGAAGGACTTCCTCCGCCTTTGCTGCGGGTAGGCTGATATTCACGCGACTGACGCCGAGATCGCGGAACCGCTTCAACCGATCCGGGTCTTCCGGCGCTCCGCCCAAGGTTATCGACAGAGATTTCGGATCGCGCCCGGCCTCTTCCGCCATCCGGCGAAAGCGCGGCAGATAGTCGTCAGGATCGCCGCTGCTAGCGTTCGGGTACCAGCCGTCTCCATAGCGAATCGCGCGCCGCGCAGCCCAGGGAAAGGCGCCGCCGACAATGATCGGCGGATACGGCTTCTGCACCGGCTTGGGCCAGGTCATCATCGTCGCGAAATCGACGAGGTCGCCGTGATATTCTGGTTTGTCCTTGGTCCAGATCTCCTTCATCGCCTCGATCTGCTCGCGCATGAGCTTGAAGCGCGTCGTGAACTCGGTGCCGTGGTTTTCGATTTCTTCGGCATTCCAGCCGCCGCCGATGCCGAAGAGGAAACGACCGCCTGAAACTTGGTCGATCGATGCAACGAGCTTTGCGGTCTGGATCGTATCGCGCTGGATCACCAGGCAGATGCCGGTGGCGAGCTTGAGGCGCTTGGTAGCGGCCGCGGCCGCGGTCAGCGTGACGAAAGGATCCATGACGTCGTAGTAGCGCTTCGCCAGCTCGCCGCCGCCGGGCGCGGGGGTGCGTCGCGGGACCGGAATGTGCGAGTGTTCGGCAGCCCACAGCGCGTCGAACCCGCGCTCCTCCATCGCGACCGCCAACTCGGCCGGCGAGATCGAGTAGTCGGTAAAGAAGATCGAAGCGCCAAATTCCATGGACCTATCCCCTCTGGCGGTGTTACGGGTCGCGATCCTAGAGTGCGGCGCTCTTGCGAACAATGTCGCCGATGGGCGAGGGACAACCCATCCGCAGCCTCCGGCCATCAGTTGACCGGCGATGGAGCCCCAGTGTCAGCCGGGTCGCTCTGCCAAGAGTTCAGAGATCGGGCCGCTAAAAATCGAAGATCTTGACGCCATCGGGTGATCGCGGCCACGGTTACAGCAACCGGCAAACGGCGGAGGATTGAGCGATGGAGTTCGGCATCTTCAATCTGATGGGGTCACGCGACCCTGAAAAGCCGACGGTGGAGGTTTTCGCCGAGGTCGCGGAACAGACGCGGCTCGCCGACGAGCTCGGCTACGCGATCGCGTGGTTCGCCGAGCACCATTTTTCGAATTACTGCCTCTGCGCGTCGCCGCTGATGGTGGTGGCACACTGCGCCGCGATCACCAAACAGATCCGGCTCGGCACCGCGGTCGTCGTCTTGCCGCTTTACAATCCGGCGCGGCTGGCGGCCGAGATCGCGACTGCCGATGCGCTGTCGAACGGGCGCCTAATGCTGGGCGTCGGCGCGGGCTACCAGCCCTACGAATTCGAACGGTTCGGCGTCGATATCAAGGCCAACCTGGAGATGACCGAAGAGTTCTGCGACATCCTCGACCGTGCATTTGCTTCTCCCAGTGTTAAACGCCGACAAGTTGATCGATACCGATCTATCCGAAACCGCTGAAGGTCACCATGCGGACCCCAACACCGACGACAGTGGATCAAATCACCGCAGAGAATATGAAGCTCAGCGAGCGGTTGGCGCGCCTCGATGCCAACCGGGAAAAGATCGCCACTCAGTTGGCCGATCTCGAGACGGCCGAACGCGTGCTGACGCGCGTTAGCAAGGCACCATCCGGTCGGCGACCAAGATCGGCTTCGGCTGCAGAAGCAAAGGCCGCAATTACCCCGCGAGGCCGCGGGCGGCCGCCAAGAACGGCCACAGCCAAGTCGGCAGGACGTAAACGCGGCGTGCAGAACCTAGGCTTGGGCGAGCGCGTTCTTGCCCTGGCCACCGGCAAAACCCGACAAGAACTTTATGCGGCATGTCCCAGCGACCGCCCAAACCATGTCGGCATCGTGGTGCAGCGCCACATCCGCGCGGGGCGGATCCAGGAGCGCGACGGTAAACTCTATGCGACACTGACCGCGACGGACCAGAACCATGCGACAGCGTGAGCCCTGGGTCAGAAAAGCGCGCCGCCGCGTTCGTAAGCTGGTTCGGCGGGCAGTCCTCACGAAGAGCACGGTTGCGCTTCGTTACGGCTTCTGCACCGGGGACCGGCGGTTCGAATCCTCTTCCCTCCAGCGGCGAGTCTGTTGCGAACCCGATTTTCTAGAAGGCAGGCGCGTGCAAAGGACACGACGCGATTTCTGAAGAGCGCCGACCTCGGAGAGAAGCGAGAGCCTCGCGAAACGGATGCACTCATCGTCGAAACACGAGATATCAGTGATGAAGGATTAACCAGAGCTTGACACCACACCGCCGCGATAGAGAAGACGTTCCCTAAATGAGCTATTCTTCCTTGCCGACGAAGTCGAGCGCTTGCGCCGCAATGCGCAGACCGTGATGACGCTTCATCGGCGTGTGGAGATAACGGTTCACCGCTGCGCAGGTCGTCTTGGCCCAGGGGGCGTCGGGCGCCGACCCCAATTCGTCTTGGATCGCGATCAAGACCTTCAGCCGATGACAGGCTATGATCGGTTCGGGAATCCCGTGGTCGTACAGCGCCTTGGTCGCGGCGCTGAGAAAGGTGCGACGATCGTCGACACGCCACCGCGCTCCATCTCCGTCGAGGCGCACATATTTTCGGTTTCGCCCGACGAATAGCGCCAATTGCAAGGCTGCTCGCGGCCACAGATCTGGTCGCTCATCGCAGATGTGGCGGCAGGCGTTCGCAAAAGTCAGCGCATGAGTGAAGTCGAGCCAGCCAACATTATCGGCGATTGCATTGCTGGTGGAGCGCTCGTATTCGGTGTCGAAGTGCAGCAGGTTGAATGCGGCGGCGCCGAGCAATGCGTCATAAAGCTCGCGCATCGGCCGGCCCGACGAGGCCAGCGTCTGTCGCAACGCCCCCTCGGTCGAAAGCCCAATGAAATCCTTTGCACCCGTAACCGCGTTGCCCCTGCCATCCCATTCGGACAGCGCACGTGCGTAGCCGCGAAACTCCGGGAGTCGTTCCTCGCGGGTCGCGCGCACCACCATGCGCATCAAGGCAAGCAACGTCGGTTCTGCCACCTCGTCGCCCAGCCGCTCGATCAGTTGACCGGCCTTCAGCGTGTAGATCGCGCAATGACCGAAATCGGCGTAGTGAGCGAGGGCCGCTTCGCCGATCGCTGGCCGTATCGAAGAATAAGAAAGGTTCTGCGCCAGCGCACCGCGAACCTGGGCGATCGCGGCGGTCTCGTCTTCGGCCTCGATTGCTGCCACGAAGTCAGCGCCATTCCATTCTGAGACCGCATCGGGGTAGGGAAAATGACCGGTACCTTGAGTATCCCAGGCAATGTGGCCGAGTGGTTCAAGCTGGGCGGCGAGGCGTTCAGTCGGCGTCTCGGCGTGGGAGGCGAGCAAAAGCCAATCGGCGGCTGCGGCATGGGCGTGCGTCATACCGTCTTCGAGCCGGTCGTTGCATAGCCGGAAACCATGAACCAGAGCCTCGCGGGCGTCGAAGCCGGCGCGTTCCAGCCGAGCCACTTCGCGGGCCATGCGCGGTCTGTCGTTGTCTAAGATCGCGGCCATGATGCCGCTCAGCGCCCGCGCACGGCGCTCATCGGCCGGAGAGTCGGCGACATCGATAAAGATCTCGCCACCGCGCTCGTCGATTGCGTACGTACGAACGGGGTCACGGCCGACCAGCGCCTCTCCGGTCGCGAGGTCAAATTTCCAATTATGCCAGTTGCAGGTCAGCACGCATCCGGGCCCAATTGTGCCCTCGCTCAGCGGATAGCCCTCGTGGGGGCAACGATTGCCGATGGCGAACAATCGGCCCTGCTCGGCGATGACGAGTACCTGCTTGCCCTTGTGCCGGACCAGCTTGCGCCCGCGGGGGCCAAGTTCGCTGCGCCTTAAGCCTGTCGCCGTAAGCATTGTTCGCTCCTCATACGCTTTCTACATAAATCCGAGGACGCAAGTTTGCGTCACAGTGACTCGATAAGGGCGCCCGCCTCTTCGTTCTTGACCAACCGGCCGGAAGCCCCGCAATCGTCCGGTCGATCGCTTTCGTCCTGAGGTATTGCGATCTCCATCCGGCTGTCGCCGGTGTCCGGTCAAAACGGGGTCCACTTCAAGCCAGCTCCTCACTCAGTCGTTTCTCGCGGCAGATAGTCCGTTCTCGGGAGAGCGCATGACCATCACGTTCAATCGCACGCCGATCGCACAGGCGGCCAGAGGTGCCGTTACCAGCGCCAAGGGAACCCAAAACGAGGCCCGCACCACGGAACCCGGATCAAGACCATTGTCCAGCCCGCTCGCATTGGCAACCAACCCGGCGATCGCCGCACCCAAGGCAAATCCCGCTTGCTGAACCGTAGCGGCGGAGGCGGCAGCGATGTTCTCCTCGCCGCCCTTCGCGTCGCTCATGACGCGCTGCAGAACAAACGCCCACGCAGCGCCTATCCCAGCTCCTATCAATACGATTGGCGGGATCAGTGCCGCGACCGGTCCGGGCGCCATTAAAACTCCCACTCCAGCCAGACCCGCGCCCATCGCCGAGGGACCCATAATGATCAATCGCGGAGGCCATTCCTCCGAGAGCGACGCCACTGAAAGCGCGGCTGCGGTCCACGCCAACGATGCCAAGGCCACCATGTAGCCAGCACCCAGCGGACTCACCCCGTGCAAGCGCTGCAAAAGGAGCGGTGCATAGATCGCCAGGGGGCTGTATCCGACTGACATCAGCAGTATCATCCAGAGCCCCGCGCCAGTCCCGGACCGTAGGGAGAACGCATCGCTTGGCAGGAGCGGAACAGCTGCGCGTCGATCGGTCCGCATCATCAGGACGAACGCCACAACTGTTGCCGTGATGAGCATGGCCTCGATCGCCAGCCCAGTCGCAACGCTCGCTGCTGACAAGAGCGCGATCGCGCCACAGATCAATGCAATGCGGCCCGTCGGAAAAGTCCGGCTAACGGACTGGTCGCTCGGCCTGTCGGCTGCAAGCGTAAAAAGAGCGCCAGCACCGAGCAGGCAGCCGATCCCCGCGACCGTAACAAACGCGCCGCGCCAATGTCCATAGCTCGCGAACACGCCGCCAATCAGGGGTCCGATCAGCACGGTGACCGACCAGACGCCCGAAAGCAGGCCAAAGACTTTCGGCCAAATCGGTTCTGGAAAAGCGTTGCGTACAAGCACATAGGCGAGAGCCGAGAGCAAGCCGCCGCCCAACCCCTGCACGAAGCGTCCGACGATCACGAAACCAACCGATGGCGCACAGGCACACAACACGGCACCGGCCGCGTAGATGACGGCGCCACCCGAGAATGCCCGGCGGCTTTCAAACCTGCCGCTGACAAGACTAGTGCCGCTTGCCGCGATTATCGAGGAGGCGACGAAGGCCGTTGTCGGCCAGCTCATCAGATTGGCCCCGCCCAGCTCCGCAACGATGCTCGGCAGAAGCGTCGCGGTTATTAACACATTCATCGAGTGCAGCAGCACTCCGCCCAACAAGACGCAGAGGATGAGCACCAGGCGCGGTGCCAGGAGCGCGCGCCAGCCTGCCTCGGTCGTCACCTCCCGCACGACCAATCCCTTTTAGAAAGTGTTTTCTTGTTTTATAATGATCCGATTAAGAAAGCAATCAATTTCTTAATCGGTTGCGAACATGCCGTCGGACAACAGCAGCAGGCTGCTTTACACACTTAAGTCGCGCGGTCCGCTGGCGGCCAGCGCGCTGGCGCGCGCCCTTGGCATCACCGTGGTCGGCATCCGCCAGCACCTTGCCAAGCTGCAGGCGGAGGGTCTCGTCACCTTTGACGACCAGGCGGGTGAAATCGGTCGCCCGAAACGCTTGTGGCGCTTGACCGCGAAGGGGCACGGCCGGTTCCCCGATACACATGGAGACCTCACGGTGAATTTGATCGGCGGCATCCGCTCGGTCTTCGGCGAGGCTGGGCTGGATCGCCTCATTGAGGCACGGCAGGAGGCGGCGGTGGCTGCCTACCGCAGGGCGCTGGAGTCTTGCTCCGGCCTTGCGGATCGCGTTCGCACTGTCGCGCGCCTGCGCTCGGAAGAGGGCTACATGGCCGAATTCGAGGCGGAGCCGGACGGCAGTTTTCTGCTCATCGAAAATCATTGCCCCATTTGCGCAGCGGCCAAGACGTGCCAGGGCTTCTGCCGGTCAGAGCTAGAATTGTTTCGCGCCGCATTCGGCGTCGGAACGTCAGTCATGCGGCAGGAGCATCTTCTCTCCGACGGGCGGCGCTGTGTCTATCGGGTGACAAGTATCGAAGGTACTGATAGTTGAGCCCTTCAAAACCAGTTTTGCCGCTCGCTCCGCGCGTCCGCCTTAGGATATTTTTTCACGGCAGGACACCTCGTTTAATCGGCGAGCGGGTCGGGGCGCAGCTGAAAACGAACCACCTTAGGCAGTGTTGATTTCAAAGGGCGTTTGGCGAGCGTTTGGGCGGTCGGGCAAATCCCGTCAAACATCGACCGTCAGGAAAGCCAGCAGCACGGCGGCGGTGTAGACTTCATTGAAGGTCATGGCGCGGCTAAGGCCGCAACGGAAGCGGTTTTGGCCCTACCGCGCTTGCCACGCTCTACAGGTTGCGGCGCGACGGCGCCGGCGAAACGGCTCAGTTCAGCCGGGCGACCAGCGGCGCCAGGAACTCGCGCAACACCGGGGACCATTTGGCATGCTCGGGGCCGCTGGAGGAATGGCCGAGATTGCTGTCGAGCTCGAAATAGCGCGCCGCGACCCCGGCCGCGGTCAAGGCTTTGATGACATCGGGCGCGATCTTTGGTGGAAACAGCGCGTCGGTGCGGCACAGGATGTAGAGCACCTTGGCCTTGATCCTGGCGAAATCCGGCCTAGTGTCGAAGCCGAGCAGGGCGCGGCGCAGGATGATCAGCGAGTTGGCGTCCCATTCCGCGGCCCACTTCGCGGCCTGCTCGCGGATCGCCGCCTCGCGTGCTGCCGGGTCGGGGAAACGCGGCGCCAGGGCGGTCTCGACGCCGTAGCGCTTCAGCGTCTCGACCCGGATGTCGGTCAACACCGTCTTGCACGCCGCCTTGCCGTAATAGCGGCCGCCATGCCATTCGGGATCGCTGGCAAGCCGCGCCTGCAATTCGGCCAATTGCTTGTCGGTATTGGCCGAGGCCCAG
>Ga0210407_10005118_pt1 | contig 10182 bp, 7 predicted proteins | sample IncBWC27MmetaG_FD_150860 | JGI IMG/M metagenome (GOLD analysis project Ga0210407, IMG submission 150860) | Forest soil microbial communities from Barre Woods Harvard Forest LTER site, Petersham, Massachusetts, United States - Inc-BW-C-27-M | ecosystem: Environmental > Terrestrial > Soil >... | reverse complement strand
TCCTGAGAAATGCAAGCATCTTCCCAAACACCGCGAGCTCACGAGCGTCTAGATGCACTGCCGCCTCCACGCCATTCGCATACGCCTCGGCTGCCGCCAGCGCGGCTTTATGCCACGGGACGTTGTAGTAGTACGCGCGGCTCCCATCGCGCGCAAAGCGCCACCCGTTCGCATCCACCCATGGCAGGCTCGTGGCCGCGGCGACATCCATCTTGTATTCCACGCCGGGTGCGGGAACCTTTACGAACTTCGCCGCGTCGAATGCCTGTGCGTCAAAGCCCTGGTTTTTCCACGCAAGCACCTGGTCGGCTGAGACATAGAGGCGCTGGACGCCGGCCTCCTTTACCGCTTTGGCTGTCGATGGGTCCTGGTCCCAATGAAGCGCCGGCAGCAGCGCCGCCAGGAGGAACGCCAGCATCAGATTTCGATCTTCCGAACCTGAATTTGGCCGATGTCGTAGACGCCGAGGCCGAGCTTGGAAGCGTACTCAATGTGCCCAGGCTCGCGGACGAACCGGTTGATGCTGGGATTGTCGTCGTAATCCCGGCCCGACTTCACGTTCGTCATCGAGCGGTCCCAGACGGAGCTGGCATGCTCGGCCGCGCGTTTGCCATCGATCACATCCAGCAGCAGCCGGTCGATGGCTACAGGATCCGTGCCGAACATCATTTCCTTGGGATAAAAACGGAATTTGCGCTTGAACGAAAACGGCCCGCCGTGCCATACTCCGCGCAGTCCGTCCATGATCTGAAGAACCGTGCGCGAGCGCAGCGGTTCCACGGTGGCGAGGGTGCCGATGAACGAATACGTATTGGTTTTGAAACCGGAATGGGATCGCGCCACATTCGAGAAGCTGCCGTACGCGATATTCTTCAGGCAGCCCGTGACGCCTGCTGCTCCATGATCCTTCATGTTGGGCACATTGATGATCTTCGTAAGACGTTCCGAAACCAGCTTGGAAAGATTGGAGCGTGTGTCGTCCTCGCCAAAGAAGTTCACGTCGACGTACGCATTCGGATCGTAGCCGCCGTTGGAGCCGCGCGATTGCTCGGCCGTCCAGATGTTCACACCTGCCGGCACAAAGCGGTCATAGTGCACGCTGTTCACCTGGTTCCGGAAGCGTTCGTAGATCCAGACCTTCTCCGGCTTCACACCCACTGCGCCCAGGTTCCGTACGATTTCCGCCACTACCTCGGGCGTCGACATGATGCCCGGAGCCCCGGAACAGTTGACCTTGATACCCACTTCATCGGCCGGAGTAAAGAACCGCGCCCAGCTGTCCCGCTCATTGGCATCGCCGGTGAGCGCGCGCATCCCTTGCGCCACCATTTCACGCACGGTGGCAGCGTCCACTTTTTCGGATTGCTCGTCGATACACTTCGCCGCATGGACTTGCGCCACTTTGCCAGGATAGAGCCCGGGCATGCCCGGATGGCCGGAAGCCGGAAACCGGCTTACGACGCGGTATTTCGGCAATTCCTCGTGAAGAGTCGCGGCAAGAGCTACCGGCGCCGTGGCCGCGGCCTGCAGGAATGTTCGGCGTTGCATATGTCGATCATACGTCACACCTAACAATTCCAGAAAACCAGCACGATCCGCGCGCCACTCTACAAGGCTTGCCGAGCCACGACCCAAAAGGGAGTGGTCTCTGGTACTTACTAGTATCGAGGTGGGCGGCGGCTCCCGGCCACACTCCAGGGCGCGATTCGGAGTGCGGCCTAAAGGAACCGCCTCAGCGGGTTTAAATCTGGGGTAGGGTGACCGTGCCGATACATCCTCCGATGTCTGTACCAGCCGTGCCACCCTGGGGTTGACGATGCAATTACAAGTGCAATCATGCGGCCAATCGTCGAGGTGGTAGGCATCGAATAAGGAATCAACCAGTTGCCGCGAATGACCGCAGCACACCAGACGGTTAGGCACTATCCAAACAGATAGCCAGCCTATCTGAAAGATGAGTTCGCCCAGCAGTCGCGCGACCGCCTCACCATGCCGTATATTGGTTGGTCAGCCCGGATATGACGCATCGGTTAGTGGCAAGGGATGGACCCTTAAAAGGCGCGGTATTTTCACTCGATGACGCCGAGTTTTCGGTGGGCCGAAATCCGTCTAACCGATTGTCGGTGAGCGACCCGTCTCTATCCCGCCAGCACTGCGTTATTGTTTCGCGCGACGGTCATTACCAGATTCGCGACCTCGAAAGCCGCAATGGCTCTTTTGTGAATGGTGTCCCCGTCCGCGAGCGAACTCTGGCCGATGGTGACGAGATCCAGATCGGCAATTCGCTGTTTCTGTTTCTCGCCGAAGACGAGGAGTCAACCCCCACCAGCATCGGCAGTCCGCTACGCCTGGATGAGAGAAGCGTACTCACCGGCGCAACCGTAGTCCTGCGTAGCGAAGATTCACGGTACTTTCAGCCGGACAAGATTGCTACCGCCCCGCTGCCGGCACTGCGTGTGGGCCGCGATCTGAAAGCGCTTCTCAAAATCAGTACGGCCATCAACTCGGTGAAAAAACTGGAAGTGCTGGAGCGCCAGTTGATGGAGTGCATCTTCGAGGTCGTGCCTGCCGCTCATGGGGCTATTTTGCTGACTGGCGACAACCCGGATGATTTCACTTCCGTCTTTTCGTGGGACCGCAAGCAGGGTGCTGTCGCGCCGTTCCCCGTTAGTGGAACGCTGGTGCGTAAAGTTTTCCAGGAAAAGGCCGGCGTTTTGAGCACCGACGTTTTGGAGGATTCCACGCTCGGACAGTCGACCAGCTTGAGTCTTACCGACACCAGATCGTTGCTGGCCGTACCCCTGACGGTTTTTGGCCGCTTCCTGGGGCTGATCTATCTGGACACCGGTGATCCGACCGCCAAGCTCGACAAGGACCACCTGGAATTGATGACGGCGGTGGCTGCTATTTCCGCCGTGGCGCTGGAAAACGCGCGCGAAGTGGAGCGCCTCGAAGACGAAAATCAAAGGCTGAAGGCCGAGATCAACATCGAGCACAACATGGTCGGCGAGAGCGCCCCCATGCGTACGGTATACCGTTTTGTCTCCCGCGTCGCGCCGAGCGAAGCAACCGCCTTGATCACAGGTGAGAGCGGCACCGGCAAAGAGCTGGTGGCGCGCGCTATTCATCGCAATAGCCCGCGCGCTACTAAGCCGTTCATAGCCATAAACTGCGCCGCCCTTACCGAAACCCTGCTGGAGAGCGAGTTGTTCGGCCACGAGAGGGGCGCGTTCACCGGCGCAGTTGCGCAAAAAAAAGGAAAGCTCGAAGTTGCCGACGGAGGCACGGTCTTTCTGGATGAGATGGGCGAGCTCGCTCCGTCCCTTCAGGCCAAGCTGCTGCGCGTGCTGCAAGAGCGGGAGTTCGAGCGCGTGGGCGGCACGCGGCCGGTGCGGATTGATGTCCGGGTGATTGCGGCGACCAATCGAGACCTGGTGGAAAGCGTACGCGCCGGCATCTTTCGCCAGGATCTCTACTACCGGCTCAATGTAGTCTCCATTGAGATGCCGGCCTTGCGGGACCGCCGCGAGGACATACCTCTGCTGGCGGCCTATTTCGCTTCGCGAGCTGCTGAAAAATCCAAACGTCACGTCCGCGGCGTCTCGCCCGAGGCGCGCGTCTGCCTAACCAATTACGACTGGCCGGGCAACGTGCGCGAGCTGGAAAACGCCATCGAGCGCGCCGTCGTGTTGGGATCGTCCGAGTTCGTTCTGCCCGAAGATTTGCCCGAAGCTGTGCTGGAAACCGAACGGCCGGCCGGCGTGAGCATCGCCCGCTATCATGAAGCCGTTGCCGACGCGAAAAAGCAGGTGATCATGCGCGCCGTAGATCAGGCCGGCGGCAATTACACCGAGGCCGCGAAACTCCTGGGAGTCCACCCGAATTACCTTCATCGGCTGATCCGCAATATGAATCTGAAATCCGTGCTGAAGTCCGCGGGGTAGCGCTTAGAAACCACTCAAACCGCACGAGATGGAGCGGTGTGGTGCATTTCGGCCAGCTGCCAGGTTCTCGCGCTATACGTAAGCCTTTTTGAATCAAGCAATTTCACATTGGAACCGTAGCTGCCATTCATGGTGCGGGATTCGCGCATGCGACGCACTCCATTACTCTTCATAGCCCTGATCGTGACCGGAGCGGTCGCCACTCTCCAGGCTCAGGAAGATCCTAATCTTAATCCCAATGACAGTGCGGAACACGGAGTGGCGCGCGTTAGCGTGATCAATGGGGATGTTTCCGTTCAGCGAGGCGATTCGGGTGAACAATCCGCCGCCGCGGTAAATGCGCCGCTCGTGGCGGGTGATATCATTGGCACCGCGCCGGGCGCGCGGGTCGAGATTCAGTTCGATGCCGCCAATATGCTCCGTCTTGCGCCGGATTCTGAAGTCAAAATCGGCGAGCTGACCGCAAAACGGTATCAGGTCCAAGTAGGGCGAGGCACGGTAATCCTCAGTGTGGTGCGCGATTCGCGCGCGCAAGTGGAAATCAACACGCCGTCCGTTTCGGTTCGGCCTGTCCAGCGTGGCGCGTACCGCATCACGGTGTTCGAGGACGGTCATTCCGAAATCACGCCCCGCGCGGGTGAGGCGGAAGTCTACGGTCCGCGCGGCGTTGAGACCCTGCGTGTGGGGAACACCATGATGGTTCGCGGCGACCCCTCCGATCCGGAATTCAACGTCGCCGGCCCCGCCGTGCAAGACGATTTTGATCGCTGGAATGCGGAGCGCGACCAGAATCTCATGCGTTCCACGAGCTATCAGCACGTAAACCCAGAGATCCAAGGAGCGGACGATCTCGATTCTCATGGCCAGTGGGTCTCCGATCCTCAATATGGCGATGTCTGGCACCCGGCGGTGGGCCCCGACTGGGCACCGTATCGCTATGGCCGCTGGGTCTGGGAGGACTGGTATGGCTGGACCTGGGTGAGTTACGACCCTTGGGGCTGGGCGCCGTTTCATTATGGCCGCTGGTTCTATGGCGCAGGCGGCTGGTGCTGGGCTCCCGGTCCGATTTACGCCCGGCCATTCTGGAGCCCGGCACTGGTTGCGTTCTTCGGTTTCGGCGGATTCCATGTCGGTATTGGCTTCGGCGGTCCTGGATTCGGGTGGGTGCCGCTGGCTCCTTTTGAGGCATTCCATCCCTGGTGGGGGCGCGGTTTCTACGGCGGTTTTCGCAATCAGAATGTGTTGGTTAACAACGTAAACGTCGTGAATAACGTGAATATCGTCAACACCTACCGCAACGCGCGCGTGGCGAATGGAGTCACAGCGGTCAATGCGAATGATTTTGCGCGTGGGCGCATGACCACACCCATGCGCGTCTCGAGCGCTCAGCTTCAGCAGGCGAGCCTGGTGAGAGGGCAAGTTCCGATCACGCCGTCGTCTTCGAGCTTGCGATTCTCAGACCGGCCGGTCACATCGCCCGTCCGCGCCACGGCGTTCAACAACAGCCGCTCCAATTCACCAGCGTCTGCCAATCGCGTGCCGTTCGCGCAACAGCAACAGAGTCTGTCGCAAGTCAACCGGCAGCAGGGAAGCGTGGCCATCGGAAATTCCAGTCGTGCGCCTAGCATGGTGCCAACTGTCCGATCCAATGCGCCGAGCGCCCCCGCGGCGCACGCAGCCGCGGCCGGTACCAGCCCTGGCTGGCGGCGCTTCGGCAACTCGCCGCAGGCTCCCGAGTCGGCCGGTAGCGGATGGAGTCGTTTCGGCAACCCGGCCACGCCCAGAGCTAACTCAGCAACCGCGAGCGGCTGGCGCACCGTTGGAGACCGGCCCTCCACAGCTAGTCCATCGATGCCACAGCGTTACCAGAGCGCGCCTTCGGACGGCTGGCGGCGATTCCAGCCCAGCACGCAATCATCGCCCCGCTACAGCAGCCCGGGGTATAGCGGATCATCGAGATCTTTGCAAATCGCCCCGCCCATCGTGCGCGAGCGCAGCGCGCCTTCGTACCAACCGTCCTCTGGCGGTGGCCGGAGCAGCGCGCCTGCCCATCAATCGGCCCCGCCCAGCGGCTCGCACTCCACCACCGGTAACGGCGGAGGAAGCGGGCACAGCAGCAGCGGAAGCAGTGGGCACTCCAGCGGCAGCAGTGGAGGCCACAGCAGCCACAAGTAAGAATTCGAGTTTCTTCCCTTGGGGCCCGGAGACCGTTGGTCGTCTTCGGGCCCATTTTTTCGGGAGGGAACCACGCACGGTACCAAATTACTTAAAGACTCAAGGTAAAAGTTTACATAATATCCGTTATCGGAAGCTATGTTTAATAGTACTCACCATTAGCGGTCTCAACGATGATAAAGCTGATCCAGAGCGTCCTCGCTGTTCAGATGAGGCCCCGGTCTGTCGCAAACCTCCGAATGCGCCCAAGGTGGTCCTTTCCGCGCGGCTCACCTTTTTTGGCCGCAGAGTAAGCCCGGAGATCCAGTTTCATACTTTCGGCGGCTTGTTCTTGGGTGAGTTTTCCCCCATCATCCCCGGCAGTCATGCGCCATTTCTCTATCACTCGCATGAGGTCGATGATCTGGCCCTTTTCTCCGCCATCGGTTGCCTTCGTCCGGCTGCCGCCGCTCGCCGCCGGTGCTGGCTGGTTCGGCAAGACTTCAGGTCCAAATCTTAACGAGTTCTCGACCGTGATTCTTTGCCGCCTCAGCCGGAGCACACCTTCTCGCAAGGCTGACTTCATCGCCCCCTCAATCTCCCGATTGAGATACCCTCCCGCATGGTTCGAGTGCTCCCTGGTCCTCTTATTCTTGAGGTCAAGCTCACCGCGAATGGCGGAAATGGTGCCCGCAGCGATTTCCTGAGCGATCGTTTGGAGGTTTGTCTCTGCCCACGCATCCGAGGGCACGCCGTGGAGCGTGAACGCCTCCACATCAACATCCGCCCGAGCAAGGATCATCGCTCGCACGCGGTCGGCTCCCCACCTAATTAGCGCAGGCAGGTAGCCTCCACTGTTACCCGTGAGTCGAACCTGTCCCAGTACTTGATTCCGCTTTTCCGCGTACCCCCCTAGAATTCGATCAAGAGATGCGGCAAACGCCTCATCGGCGAACTTCTCGATCTCGGATCTAACCGGGCGGCCTGTTCGCAATGCGTTCTTCATGTCCTTATCGTAGAGAGGGCGGTGTGGCAGTAATGCGGTTGGTTCGTGGCTATTTTGGGCGGCTCAGAGGGAGCCACAGGTCTGTCGCAAACTTCCCCATTCGCCCCAAGCCAGTCCGTCACCGCCGCTCATGCCGCTGGTTCCCTACCGTCATCGAGCTTGAACGTAGCTACTTGCCCTGAAATCCTTGCAGGCATCGAGCATTGCAGTGAGGCCTAGAGCGTTGAGCGGATGGTGCCACTCAGAAGGCTGGTCTTGGATGTGCTTACGGATGATCTCGGCGATCTGCTTGTCGTTCATACCCTTGCCGCAATCACCCAGCCACGATGGGTCAACTTTTCCGGGGGTGTCCTTGATTACCCCGGAGGCAACGGTCAGACCGTTAAAGAAGCCGGCGGCATAGGCCGCGCGAGATTGTGCGCCAAGGTCTAGGTATTCTTGGCCCGTCATAAACCCGCCGGGAACGTAGATAAGGTTTGTGTTCTGGGCAAAAAGGACGAAGCCTAGCCCTAGACCAAACCAAATCACAACCCGCCGCATGAAAGGATCGTAGCATTTTTTCGCTGAACCGGCTCTTTCTCCTGCGCTGAATCACCTTAACGTCTACTCCAGCGCAGACACCGACTACTTCCCTGCCCTCACGCCTCTTGCGCGAATGCTTCAACCCGACGCACCCTGACTTTCACCTCCACGCGCAACCCGAGCCCCTTGAGGAGCGACATAAGCCGATCGAGGGCGAACCGTCTGAGATCCGCATTGCGGATGCGCGAGAAGTCGGCTGCTGCAATGCCCGTCCGATCATGCGCCGCGCGGACGCTCAAGCCGTCCCGGTCGAGAGTTTTGATGATCTCGGCGGCCAGGATTGCCTTCCATTGCGCCGCGTCCGCGTTCTTGTGCCCGAGGTCGCGGAACACATTGCTGCTTCCTCGTACCACTTCCAGCTTTTCGCTTCTCATCCGCAACATCTCCTTTGTCAAGTAACCGTAATTTCACCACCAAAACACATTCTTAGAATGATCCCGTTTTATAATCGTTGAATGTTAACACCCACCGAAAAGATCTGGCACAATGGCCGCTTCATAGCATGGGACGACGCTAAAATTCACGTCCTCTCCCACGTCGTCAGCTACGGCAGCTCGGTTTTTGAAGGGATTCGTTGCTATGCGACGCCTTCCGGCCCGGCCATCTTTCGATTGCCGGAGCATGTCCGGCGGATGCTGGATTCGGCCAAGATCTACCGCATGGAGAATATCGGCTTCACGGCGGCCCAGCTGGAAGAGGGCATGCGCGAGCTGGTGCGCGTGAACAAATTGCGATCCTGCTACATCCGGCCGATCGTCCTGAGGGCATACGGTGAGATGGGCGTCAATCCGCTGAAGAATCCTCTCGACGTGTTCATTGCCTGCTGGGAATGGGGCAAGTATCTGGGCGAGGATGCGCTGGCCGAGGGAGTGGACGTGTGCATTTCGAGCTGGAACCGGATCGCACCCAATACCCTGCCCGCGCTGGCCAAAGCTGGCGCCAATTACATGAACTCGCAGCTCATCAAGATGGAAGCTATCACCAACGGTTACTCGGAAGGCATCGCTCTGGATGCCGCGGGTTATGTGAGCGAAGGCTCGGGCGAAAATATTTTTCTGGTTCGCGATGGCAGGATACTCACCCCGCCGCTGGGGGCTTCCGTGTTGCCCGGCATCACTCGCGACTCGGTGTTGCGGCTGGCTCAGGATCTCCAGATCCCCGTGGTCGAGACCATCGTTCCGCGCGAGATGCTGTACATCGCGGATGAAGTCTTCTTCTCGGGGACGGCCGCCGAAATCACGCCGATTCGTTCCATCGATCGCATCGCCATCGGCAAGGGGCGGCGCGGACCGGTGGCTGAACGATTACAAAAAGAGTTTTTCGCGATTGTGAATGGAACCAAACCCGACCGGCACGGATGGCTCTCGCCAGTGGGAGAGCCGGAGCCTAGCTTCGCGGGAAAGAAATAAAAAAACAGCGCAACCTGAGCCGGCCACCTCCCCCGAGATCTACCGCTCAAATTGCGCTGTTGTTTAAGGAACTCCTCTGTTGTAGCCCTTCGCGGCCTGCAGCGCTAGGAAAACTTCGGAGCTTTGTGGGCTTTTCAACAGATTTATTTATTAAAAGTATGTTACAGTTGCCGCCGACTCCGTGTGGCAAACCTGTGTATAAAGCAAACACATGACGATTTGTTCAGGTATCGACGCAAATACCGGTTCGGGAATAGAAATTGGGTTCGAGGAAACGATTTCTTCCATGCGTCCGCCCGCCCGGCCCCCGGACATGTGGGTCGCTCCAGGCTGGGTGGATATTCAAGTGAATGGTTTCGCGGGCGTGGATTATAACTCGCCCACAGCGCCTCATGACGAGATCGCGCGCTCGGTGCACGTCCTCTATTCGGCCGGCGTCACGCGATTTTATCCGACGGTGATCACAGGAGGGCCCGAAGACATGCTGGCGGCTCTCAAAAATCTGGCGCGGGCCAAGGAAACGCTGGCGGAAGGCGTCGCCATGGACGGATTTCACGTGGAAGGCCCGCACATCTCACCCGACGATGGCCCGCGCGGCGCGCACCCCAGGCGTTGGGTGAGGCCGCCGGATATCGAGGAGTTCCGCCGCTGGCAGGACGCCACAGGCGGCCGGATCCGCCTGGTTACGGTGGCGCCCGAATGGCCCGGCGCGCCGCGATACATCGAGGCCGTGGTGGCCCAGAACGTCGTGGTGAGCATCGGCCATACCGCCGCCGAGGCCCGGCACATTGCCGACGCGGTGAGCGCCGGCGCCACCATGTCGACGCACCTCGGCAATGGCGCACACGGCGTCATGCGCAGGCACCCGAACTATATTTGGGAACAGCTTGCCGAAGACCAGCTACGCGCCAGTTTCATTGTGGATGGCATTCATCTGCCAAAGTCTTTCCTGAAGGTGGCGCTGCGAGCCAAAGGCGTGGATCGCGCGCTGCTGGTCACCGATGCCAGTTCTCCCGCGGGCTGCCGGCCAGGGCGATATCGCTTAGGCGAGCAGGATGTGGATCTGACGCCGGACAATCGCGTGGTG
>Ga0210407_10005117_pt1 | contig 10182 bp, 7 predicted proteins | sample IncBWC27MmetaG_FD_150860 | JGI IMG/M metagenome (GOLD analysis project Ga0210407, IMG submission 150860) | Forest soil microbial communities from Barre Woods Harvard Forest LTER site, Petersham, Massachusetts, United States - Inc-BW-C-27-M | ecosystem: Environmental > Terrestrial > Soil >... | reverse complement strand
GTTTCGGATTCTTCTTCGGCGTCCGCTTCGGAAGAATCATCCTCTACGCCCGACGACGAACTTGAAGACGCTTCCACCACCGTGCCCTCACTGGGAAGCAGATCGCTCTGGAACGACTCGGCCAGCAGCTTCTCGAATTCCTCCATGCTCGGTAGCTCGTGGATGTCGCTAAGGCCAAAGCGCAGCAGAAACTCCTTGCTGGTCTTGTAGAGAATGGGACGGCCGATTACGGCTTTTCTGCCCGCGGTCGTGATGAGCTTGCGGTCGAGCAGGGTGGCGATCACCCCGCCGGCATCGACGCCACGAATTTCGCTGATCTCCGGCACTGTGACCGGCTGCTTGTAGGCGATGACGGCGAGAGTCTCGAGCGCCGGGAGCGAAAGTCGGAAGGGCGGCTTCAGGCTCTTCGCGAAAGCGCGCACCACGTCATGTTGCTCGGGCTTAGTGGACATGCGGTATCCGCCGGCGACTTGCCGGATTTCGATTCCGTGGCCCGCGCCGGAGTAATCCGCGATAAGTTCTTCGAGCGTGCCGCGGATGCGCGATTTGATTTCCGCGGCATCGATTCCCGGAGCTTCCGCGAGCAAAGACTCTTTAACCAGCGAAGAAATCTGATCAAGCGAGATAGGCGTTTCCGCCGCATAAATGATGGCTTCGAGTTGGGCTCTAAGACTCATGAATCAGTTCTCAGTTCCCGGTTCTCAGTTCCCAGTATCAGAAACGCCCATTGGTAGCTGGCCTTTACTGAGAACTGAGAACCGGGAACTGAGAACTCTTTTTCACTTCCAATCATCGCGCACCGCAGCCTGTTCCGTCATCACTTCTTCGAAGTGGGAATGCTTGCGCACGAGCACTTCGCCAAACACGTGATCCTGCCGCACCTGGATCGCCTGCAACCGAACCAGTTCGAGCAGCGCCAGAAATATGCAGACCAGCGCCTGTCGCGACGACACACTGCGGAGCATCTGCTTCAGGCGAATGGGGCGATCTTCAAGAGAGAGTCGGCGGTGCAGGTACTGGATCATCTGGCCAACGGTTACGGTCTCTTCGTCCACTTCGAGGATCGGCCGAGAGCGGGCCCGATCGAGAATCTGCTGGAAGGTTTTGACCAGGTCGATGACGTCGGCGGCGAGTTCGGGCTCCGCGCCCTCGGCGTCCATAAACTCGCCGATTGCCGGATTGCTCAGCACCGCGTCTTCAATCTGCTGTTTTTGCAAAAGCATTTGCGCGGCGGACTTGAACTTTTCGTGCTCCAGCAGACGGTTGACGAGTTCGTTGCGGGGGTCTTCCTGCGCGTCGGCGGGGGCAAGCGGATCGCGTGGCAACAACATCTTCGACTTGATGTGAATCAGCACCGCCGCCATGTAGATGAACTCGGAGGCGATGTTCACGTCGAGTTCGCGTATGCGTTCGACATAAGCAAGGTACTGCGCCGTGATCCTGGCGATAGGGATGTCGTAGATGTTGATGTCCTGCTTGCGGATCAGGTCGAGCAGCAGGTCGAGCGGTCCTTCATAGATTTCGCCAAGCGCGATGGCGAACGGGAAATCGCTGCCATCGTCTTTGCCAGGTTTAGTCGAGACGGAATTGCTCTCCCGTGCGGCGGAATCGGTCTCCCGTGGGCCTGAATTGCTTTCCCGTAGAGACGCGGCTTGCCGCGTCTCCGCCGGCACCATCCGAGCCTCGTCCCGCCGAGAAGCCTCGACCGGCTCCTGTTCCGATACGCGTTGAGGCAAATTAGTCACTTCGTAGAAACCTTCGCCGACTCGTAGTCCAAGCCCATCGCCTCGCGCACTTCGTCCATCGTGCTGTCCGCGACATCACGCGCCCGAGCCGAGCCAGCCTCCAGAATATCCCAGGCGAGCCGCGGATTGTCCTCGTATTTTTTTCGGCGCTCCTGCATAGGGGTAAGAATTTTTACCAGAGCGTCCGCGGCCCAGCTCTTGCACTCGATGCAGCCGATCCCTGCCGACCGGCAGCCTTCATATACTCTCGCCATCGTCTCTTTGGAGCTGAATATTTTGTGCAGGTCGCCCACCGGACACACGTCAGGATTCCCCGGATCGTTGCGCCGCACGCGGGCCGGATCGGTGACCATCGTCTTCAGCTTCAGCCGCACCACTGGCTCAGGATCGGTCAGCATGATGGTGTTGCCGTACGACTTCGACATCTTGCGGCCGTCGGTGCCGGGCAGCTTGGGCGCGGGTGTAAGTAGGGATGCTGGTTCCGGGAAAACATATTCGCGTTTCCCAGCGTAGAATCCGTTGAACCGACGAGCAATTTCCCGCGTCAGTTCAACATGCGCCACCTGATCTTCGCCGACGGGGACGACGTCCGCCTTATAGATCAAAATATCCGCGGATTGCAAAACTGGATAACCGAGAAACCCGTACGTGCCCAGGTCTTTTTCTTTGATATTTTCCCTCTGCTCTTTATACGTCGGAACGCGTTCCAGCCAGCCGAGGGGAGTAATCATCGAAAGCAACAGGTGCAATTCCGCATGCGCCGGCACATGGGACTGGATGAACATTACGCACTTAGCGGGATCAAGCCCCGCCGCCAGCCAATCCAGCAACACCTCGACCGAGTTTTCTTTCAAACGCGACGTGTCAGCGTAATCGGTAGTCAGCGCGTGCCAGTCGGCGATAAAGAAAAAGCACTCATACTCCTCCTGCATGCGAACCCAGTTTTCGAGCGCGCCCACGTAGTTTCCCAGGTGCAGCTTGCCGGTCGAGCGCATTCCGCTCAACACGCGCTTCTTAGTCGGAGGAGTTGCCATTCAGAATTTCACCAGCATCGAAAGGTAAAAGCGAATGAACGGACGGATCAAGCTGCTGAGGAGTCCTCCGCCGAGATACACAAGCGCCAGCAGCCCGAAGATACCAATGCGGTCGTACACCATTCGCACTGGCTCCGATAAAAAATGCCGCAGCACATGGCTGCCATCGAGCGGCGGTACTGGGATCAGGTTAAATACCGCCAGAACGATGTTGATGAACATGAGCTCAAACAGCAGCACAGCGACTGGCGCCAACACCGATTCGGAAGAAGCGCCATTGTCTCCCCCCACCAATCCCAGGACCAGAATGTGTCCAGATACCGATGAAAGCGAGATGCCGCCGAGCAGCAGAAGCGCCCCGGTTGCGACGATGAAGTTGCTGACTGGCCCAGCAACTGAGGTCAGAATGTCGTCCATCACGGGATGGCGAAAATTTCGAGGGTCGACCGGTGTGGGCTTCGCCCAGCCTAGCAATGGTATACCGCTGATGGCGGCGACCAACGGCAGTACGATCGTGCCAATGGGATCAATGTGGCGAATCGGATTCAGCGACACACGCCCCAGCATCCGAGCCGTCGGATCGCCACAGCGCGACGCCGTCCAGGCATGGGCGGACTCGTGCACGCTGATGGCAAACAGGAACGCGATCATCTGATAAAGAATCTCAACGATTCTCGGCGTCATTGCGGAACAGTGGCTCTTTGAACAATTCGGTGAACCCTGATTCTAACAAAGCCGGCAAATTGCCGAGGAAAGAGGTCCAACTGCAGAAGTAAAACCAAGAGTTACAGGGATTAAGGAAATGCAGTGATTCGATCTACTGCCCGGCGCGCATCGGCGAGACCACCAAGTGCCCGGCGCCACGTTTCTTGCTGTCGCCCTTGTCATGCTGGTAGAGCAGCGAGAGGGCGCCTTCGGCGGTCGTAGTCGCGCCGGCGAGTTCCGCCGCCAAGCCCTGATAAGACCGGCCGATTTCGTGATTCCCCTGCGAGGCCACCGGGCTGCCCTTGTCAATTGCCGGTGCGACGAGCTGGAAGTTGTTGGGCACCTTCCAGAGCACCTTGCAGTTGGTGGCTTTCTCCACATCCTCGTCGGTGAAGCCGGGAATCTTCTTGTAACGGTTGAGCACAATCCGCAGGCGATCGCGGCCTGCTCCTTCCTGCAGGAACGCGTAAATCCGGCCAGCGCTCCAGAGGGAAACGACGTCGGCCTGCGTGACCAGCAGCACGGCATTCGAGAGGTCGCAGATCATTTGCATCGTGCCATCCATCCGGCCCGAGCAATCGAGCACGACGAAGTGATACTGGTTTACCAGCAGGTCGAAGAGGCGAGCCAGTTCCGACGCGGTCGGGACCGCGTTGTGCGGCTGCTGCGCCCCGGCCAGCAGATGAAGGCCATTGCGATAGGGCGTCATCAGGCCATCGAGGAGCGAACCGTCCATGCGATGCAGGTTTTGTAATGCATCGATGATCGTGAACTGCGGCCGCAGATTCAATTGCAGAGCAGCGTGGCCGATGGGAGCGAAATCCACCAGCACCACACGCCCGTGAGCCTCCTGCAACGCGACGGCGGTATTCACCGCGGTGGTGGTGGCACCGGCTCCGCCTTTGGCGTTTAAAAAAGTCAGGACGCGGGCCTTACTGGCACTGCGCTGCGCGCGGCTCAATGTGGCCGAGAATCGAGTAAAGGCTTCGACCAGGGCCTCGCGGCTGGAAGCATAATCCAGAAACTCACGTGCTCCCGCTCGCATCGCGGAAACAATGTTCGTGGGCTGGTTCATTTCGCCGACGGCGAAAATCGTGACTCCAGGAATATTGGCGTGGATCAGCTCGATGGTGCGGATCGCTCGCTGCGGAATCTGGGGATCGATAGTCACCAGCACAACTTCGGCGCGCTGATCCAGCAATTGACGCAAAACGGCATCGCTCGGTCCCGCGGGGAACCCGACATGGCTCAATACCGTTCGGGCCAGATTGGTGCTCTCGACCCGGCTATTCAGTACGACGGATTGTTCGCGGTCCTCGGTCAGGACGGCGACGGCGATCCCGGGCATGACTCGATTCTCAGTGTTCATTGTCATGCTACGAACTTCCAACCTCGGAGCCAAATGACCTTCGTAATCGAAGTGGACCTCAGACGAAGCGGCAGGTCGCCAGCGGGTTCTCAATTTGGGTAAAGCACCCGCCAGACTGCTGGTTTCCCCAATTGTAAGGCAAAGGCCAGCGCTTGAAAAGACTAAGAGCTAGGCCGGAAAACGCTCGGAAAACGCCCGGGAAATCAGCCCTCAGCGCGGGTGGGGGCCGGAAGTCGTTCCGGCGGCACCCGAGGGCGAAACTCGCACGAAGTGCGCGGTTGGGGCGTTCGAGGGCAAGTACTCGTAGGAATCGAGTTGCACGGCGATCCCGTTTCGCTGACCCACCTGCGAATGATCCCCCTGGGAAGAAGCCCGCAACACCCGCCCCCGACACCGAACAGGCATGTCCTCCGCCAAAGTGATTTCGGAAGGCATGGTAAAAGTCAATTCCACCACCGCCCCCTCCGGGAGCGCCGTTTCGGCGTAAAAGAAAATTCCACGGCCAGTCAAGTCCTGAGTAAATCCGGGCACCGTCCGTCCATCGAAATGAACCGCCAGCGCCAGGTTCATCTCGAAACGCTGCGCGCCCCGGCGTTCAAGACAACGTTCCAGACGATTTTCAAGACGATCAGGATCTGCGTTCATCGTCCCCCCTCCCGGATCCACTTTCCGGATCAATGCACCTTAACTCTATCGCGGATCGGAGTGGGAGGGAAGTTCGAAATGGTGGTCTTCGTGTAGCTTCGTGCCCTTGGTAGTGCACGTTTTTGCAATTGACTCACTCCTCTTTGCCGTCCTCTCCTTGCCGTCATCCCAAAGATGTGAAAAAGTTCTAAAAGGGTGACTCGAGCGCCAAAATCCACTACAGCTAAAAAAACGGACCCGAAAACCGCACCCCCGCCGAAATGGGCCACAACCCTGCGCGCCCTGCGCCACCGCAACTTTCAGCTCTTCTTCAGCGGACAACTCATCTCCCTGACCGGCACCTGGATGCAGAGCGTTGCCCAGGCATGGCTCGTCTACCGCCTAACAAAATCCGCGCTGTTGCTGGGAACGGTCGGCTTCGCCAGCCAGATTCCCGTCTTTCTCTTTGCTCCCCTCGGAGGGATCACCGCCGACCGCGTCAATCGCCAGCGCCTGGTGATCGCTACCCAGACCGCGTCCATGATCCTAGCGGGCATTCTGGCATGGCTCACGCTGAGGGGGCACCTCAACGTCCATGTGTGGCCCATTTTTCTGCTGGCGGGCCTGCTCGGAGTGGTCAACGCCTTCGATATTCCCGGCCGGCAAGCCTTCCTTATCGACATGGTCGGCAAAGAAGACCTGATGAACGCCATCGCGCTGAACTCTTCGATGTTCAATGGCGCGCGCGTAGTCGGCCCCGCCGTAGCCGGAATTCTGGTAGCAAGAATCGGCGAAGGCTGGTGCTTTGCCGCCAATGCCATCAGCTACGTCGCCGTGATCATCGGCTTGCTGCTGATGAAGGTGCGCAGCGTCCCGCGCATCAGCAACCGTTCCCCAATTGAAGACATCATCGAAGGATTCCGCTGGGTCAACCGCACCAAGATCATCCGCTCGCTGCTCTTCTTGATCGGCCTGGTGAGCCTGGTCGGAATGCCCTACACCGTGCTGATGCCGGTTTTCGCCGACAAAATCCTGCACGGCGGCGCGCGCGGCCTAGGCATCCTGATGGGCGCGACCGGCGTAGGCGCTCTCTTCGGAGCCTTGACGCTGGCCGCCAAAACCGGGATCAAAGGCCTCGGCCGTTGGGTGACCATCACCTGCGCAACCCTGGGGATCAGCCTGTTTCTTTTTTCCTTCTCGACGTCATTCTGGCTGTCAGCCGCGCTCCTGTTGCCTTGCGGTTACTCGATGATGTTGCAGATGGCCTGCTCGAACACGCTGATCCAGACCATCGTGCCCGACCATCTGCGCGGCCGCGTCATGTCCCTGTACTCGATGATGTTCATGGGCATGGCTCCCTTCGGAGCCTTCTTCGGCGGAGCCCTGGCAAACCGTATCGGCGCACCAATGACCGTAGCCATCGGAGGAATAGCCTGCGTCCTAGGTGCAATCTGGTTCGGACGCGCCCTCCCCGAACTCCGCATCGAAGCCCGCCGTCTAATCGTCGCCCAGGGATTAGCCGGAGGCGAACCCGTTCAGGAACTGAACGCGCAGCCGGTGGAAGAGTAGGCGGAGCGCGCGCCTTCACAGAAATGTCATCCTGAGCGGAGTAGCCGCTTCGCGAAGCGAAGCAGCTACGTAGTCGAAGAGCCTGCCCTGAGCGAAGTCGAAGGGACCCCTACACCTCCGACACTCTCAGCGAAGTATCAAGGCATTCTCACTAAGGTCTGGGCAGCGCAGCGCTTCCCCGCCCGAAAAACTCGAGTAGAGACGGGGCTTGCCCCGTCTCAGCCCGCTGAAAAACTCAGGTTCGTCCAGGTTTTAGCAAGGGCGGCAATCAGCTGCGCCAGTCCCGGACTTCTCGAGTGCGCTTTATGGTTTGTCATCCACTTATAGATTGTCATCCTGAGCGGAGTAGCCGCTTCGCGAAGCGAAGCAGCTACGTAGTCGAAGGACCCCTACACATCCGACACTCGCGGCGAAGTATCAAGGCATTCTCCCCAAGGTCTGGGCAGCGCAGCGCTTCCCCGGCAGAAAAACTCTGGCCCCGCACTCGATTTTGGGTGGCGCAGCGCTTGAGCGATGCGAAAAGACCTACCCTCCTCCACCAACGGGAAGGGCACGGCTTCAGCCGTGCCACCCAGAGCCAATAAAGAAGCGGGCTTTAGCCCCTGAGGGTCTCCGCAGATTACCCCGGAAGCCACTTGAAAAAGGATTGTCATCCCGAACGAAGTGAGGGATCTGCAGTTCGCCGTCGAGGAGAACCATGCGTCGTCTGGCACGCTGCGGACCAACTCCATTTCGCACTCGATTTTGGGTGGCGCAGCGCTTGAGCGCTGCGAAAAGACCCGCCCTCCACGAACGGAAAGGGCACGGCTTCACAGCTTGCGGAAAAACTAACGAATGCGCGGACCACCGTGGAAGAGCGGCCCTTCAGGGCTGCGTAAGTCCCCTGAAATCAGTGCGGGCTTTAGCCCCTGAGGGTCTCGGCAGACTACTCCGGAAGCCACTTGAAAAGGATTGTCATCCCGAACGAAGTGAGGGATCTGCAGTTCGCCGTAGAGGAGAACCATGCGTCGTCTGGCACGCTGCGGACCAACTCCATCTCGCACTCGATTTTAGGTGGCGCAGCGCTTCAGCGCTGCGGAAAGACCTACCCTTCGCTACAGACGGGAAGGGCACGGCTTCAGCCGTGCCACCACGAGAACCGAACTTCGACGGCTTTAGCCGCTGAGGTAAGTGGCACCAAAGTGGTCTATGAATAGTTAGTCGGAGTTGATAGGAATTATTTCGCCTGAGGGGGCCACGAGGATACTCGTGGCCCTTTTCTTGTCCAACAAGGGGTTTCGGCGTGCTACTCGTACCGTTTTATCGGAGGCTACAATGGCGACAAACAGGGACGAGGTCGTCAGCAAATTTGCTGATCTTTCGTTCGGTGATGAACTAGGACTCGGAACATGGCTCTCAGAGAAAGCTCAGCCGCTCGTGTTGCAACGTTTAGAAGCTTTGGAAACCGAACCGCTCACCAAAGTGCAGCTTAATCAGTTGCTCGTCGCTTCGCGAATGGGCAGTATTTCAGATGGCTTCTTCAAGTATTACTGGCGCGAGACGCCGGAACACCCCTACGATGTTACAGCTGTCGACCATTTCCGCCGTGAGTGGGTAGAGGGCGGCAAACACGTCATTAGCAGTATTGATCACCTGCATTGGGGATTTTATCGGCTTTACATCGACGGCCTCCTTTATTACGGCAACGTAAAAGGTGGGTTCGGGTGTTTACGTTCGCTCGCGTATGATCAGATCGCGCAAGTTTTTAAAGCAAAGCGCTTCGACACTGATGCCATAGCAGCCCGAGGACCCGCCCTTCCCTTGAGCGTTATTGCGCGTGATGATCGTTATCTTATTTCCGAAATGGCCTGTAAGACGTTTGGCGAGGTGCCCGAAACGAAGGAGGCCGCCTTAAACCTGTTAGTAGCAGCATGGGAGAAGCACGTAGCAGCGGGTGGCGGAGAAATCGACTTCCGTGATCTTCTACAAAAGTACGTTGCCACGCCGGCGACTGAAGAGCAGCTTTTGCTCTCGTATGACGATATCTCAGGTGAGCGAATCACTTCGAAACTAGAAGTCAAGCAACAGTTTGAGCATATCGTCAATAAATTCTTAGAGGCTCGATCGAGAGCCATTCAGAATACAGAATACTATTTATCCATGGTCAATGACCTCGACGTTTACGTCGCGACAAGCATGAGGACGCGCAAGAATTTCAGGGATATGGCTGATGCTACCGAGCACATTTTTAGCAATTCTCAGCTTAGGGCCTTGCATCTCAGATATTTCGATCCCACGCTGAGTGCAGCCAGAGGTCATGAGGATAAGGGCTTGATCGAATGCTTAATGGTGAAATGTGCAAAAGTCCTCGTCTATTGTGAGGGGGAAAAGGAGAGTTACGGTAAGGATGCGGAAGCTGCAATGGCACTGAGCCTGGGTAAGCCTGTCGTTTTCTACTGTGATCATGGCAAGAAGACCAATTTCTATCGGGATGTGCACCCACTTGCCAGATTGATCGATTTCCGGAGCGGCGTAGCAGTCGGCGCAATCGTAACCGACAATGTGGACCAAGTGTCGGAGTTGATCTATCGGATTTTTCACAATCAGATGCTATATCGAATCGAACACCACTCGACGCGTCCGGGATTCTTGAAGTTGGTTGAGGTACTTACGAACTCCGTCGTCAGACTTCAAACCGATGATGAGCTAATTACCAAGACTTTTTGGAACAATTATCACAATCGTGCGCCACAGGGTTTTGTCTCATTGGCGGCTGGCAAAGAGGCGGAAAGACTTCAGGAGTGACAGGGCTGATAAGGGCTTGGGGTTTTTCGTTGACCGCCAGCAATCTGACCTCTACCCATTTTCATCACAAACATCTGTGATCCCCGCCACAGACACATATCCGCCCATCGGCGACAATGAGATCGACCTGTGTGTCAGGGCCGAGGTGTGTCCGTCAACAAGAGTGCCCCGAAGCTGCCCAGTCGATTTGGCAGGTGCTCTTTGATAATTTGAGGCGTTTTTAGCCGGCGTGAGCGGATCAGGAACCCGCTTCCGAATGCCGAACGAAAAGCGAACGAAATCCCGTAAGTCCTTATTCATGTAGTTGATAGAGCTAAGTACTTTAATTTGAATAGTTTAGCGCGAATCGGGG
>Ga0210407_10005115_pt1 | contig 10185 bp, 11 predicted proteins | sample IncBWC27MmetaG_FD_150860 | JGI IMG/M metagenome (GOLD analysis project Ga0210407, IMG submission 150860) | Forest soil microbial communities from Barre Woods Harvard Forest LTER site, Petersham, Massachusetts, United States - Inc-BW-C-27-M | ecosystem: Environmental > Terrestrial > Soil >... | reverse complement strand
GTTCGGCGCAGACCGCAGTACATCATCTGGCACAGGCGATGGTGCGCTGGATTGCACCGATTCTAAGCTTCACGGCCGAAGAGGCATGGGGCCACCTTCCCAATGTGCCGAATGAGTCAGTGTTCATGAATGTTTGGCATCAGTTTCCCGCCGGAGCCGAGCGGGATTCCACGATCGATTGGCCCGCCCTGATTGCTCTGAAAGCGGATGTCGGGCGTGAACTCGAGCGGTTGCGAGCTGTCGGGGCCCTTGGCTCGTCGCTCGAGGCTGAGGTCACGGTTTTCGTGCCCGAATCGCTGGCGCCGCGCTTCGAGGCAATGCGCGACGAGCTGCGATTTCTCTTGATCACGAGTTATGCGCATGTGAAGCAAAGCCCAATTCCCCCGAACGCTGTCAAGGCCAGTCACGAGGATGTGTGGATTCACGTTGAACCCAGCGACAGCCCTAAATGCGTGCGCTGTTATCAGCTGCGCAGCGATGTTGGCAGCGATCCTCGCCATCCCGACATCTGCGCGCGCTGCGTGAGTAACATTGAAGGTCCCGGCGAGGAGCGTCGATTCGCATGACAAGCCAGGCGAATCGCGGACGAGCCGCAAATTGGCTGCTGTTGTCGGCTCTTATAGTTCTGGCCGACCAACTCAGCAAGAGCTACATCGCTCAGCACTTCGGCGAGTTCGAGTTCATAACGGTGCTGCCGATCCTCGACATTACCCGAATGCACAATGTCGGCGCGGCCTTCAGCTTTCTTGCTTCGGCTTCCGGCTGGCAGCGCTGGGTGTTCATCGGGCTTGCGGTTCTGGTCAGCATCGGGATCATCGTCTGGCTGCTGCGGATGCGCGGCCCGCACGCGCTGCTGGCTTGCGGGCTTGCACTGGTGCTGGGGGGAGCCCTTGGCAACGTCATCGATCGCATTCGATTGGGGCACGTCATAGATTTTATTCACTTTCACTGGGATCGAGCGTATTTTCCCGCATTCAACGTAGCAGATTCGGCCATCACAGTCGGCGCCGCCTGCCTTTTGTTGGATGCCTTGCTGGAAGGAAGGCGAAAAACTGATGCAAATACTATTAGCTAACCCGCGCGGATTCTGCGCCGGCGTGGACCGCGCCATCGATATCGTCGAACGGGCGGTCGCGTTGTTTGGCGCGCCCATCTATGTTCGGCACGAAGTGGTGCACAACAAACATGTGGTTGACCGCTTGCGTACCATCGGTGCGATATTCGTCGAGGAATTGAACGAGGTACCCGACGATGCCACCGTGGTATTCAGCGCACACGGCGTGCCCCGCGTGGTGCAGGATGAAGCCAAGCGCCGCTCGTTGAAAGTGTTTGATGCGACCTGTCCGCTGGTCACCAAAGTGCATATGGAGATCACCCGCTACGCCCGCGAGGCACGCGAGGTGTTCTTGATCGGCCACGCCGGGCATCCGGAAGTGGAGGGCACGATTGGGCAGTTCGATGCATCGCTCGGCGGTTCAATCGTCTTGGTGCAGACTGTCGAGGACGTGGCGACCTTGACGGTGCGCAACCCCGAGCGGGTGGCCTTCGTCACGCAGACCACCCTGTCGGTCGATGATACGGCTGCTATCGTTGCGGCATTGCGAGCCCGGTTTCCATCGCTCAAGGCACCCGTGAAAGAGGACATTTGCTATGCAACGCAAAATCGCCAGGACGCCGTCAAGGAACTGATCGGACGCTGCGACGTACTGGTGGTGGTCGGCTCGAAATCCAGCTCGAACTCCAACCGCTTGCGCGAAATGGCCGATAAGTGCCGCAAGCCCGGCTACTTGGTCGACGGCCCGGAAGATCTGCGGCGCGAGTGGTTTGACGGAGTCGACAAAATTGGACTCACCGCCGGCGCGTCGGCGCCGGAGATTCTGGTGCAGGGTGTGATTGCACAGCTACGTGAGTGGGGTGGCGAAGTCGCGGAGGAATTACACGGCCGGACCGAGCATGTGATTTTCGCCCTGCCCAGGGCTTTGCGCGGCGTCGCAAAACACGGCACCAGTCTTTCGTCGATTGATCCCGCGGGTTAGAATGCGGCACCTTTCGTTTGCAGCGCCGCAATAGCTCAGCTGGTAGAGCAACGCATTCGTAATGCGTGGGTCGGGAGTTCGATTCTCTCTTGCGGCACCATGACTTACGCGCGTTTCAAAAACCCACTGTGGCCACTTTTGTACCAGGTGCTCAGGCCTTCAGTTTCGAGTAAGCCGCGTATTGCTTGAGGTGTTCGGGCGACAGATGCGCGTAGCGCTCGACCATCTTGGGGCTTGCCCAGCCACCCAGGGACTGGATGGCGTACGGCGGCACGCCGGCCTGCATCAACCAGCTCGCCCACGTATGGCGGAGGTCATGGAACCGCAGACCATCTAGGCTGGCACGCTTGCAGGCGTTGCGCCAGGCTCGCTTGCCATAGGCGTTGCTCACCGGACGCCCCTCGTACAGGAACACGCGCTCTTGGCCCTCCGTCCGCTTAAGCCCCTTCAACACGTTCACGGCGTCCTGAGACAGCGCGATCCCGATGGCGCGGCCGCCCTTAGTTGACTGCGCCGGTATCCAGACGTGTGCACGCTCCAGGTCTACGCGGCTCCAAATCAGCTCGCGAATGTTGGCGGTGCGCAAGCCGGTCAGGACAGCAAACTCGGCGACCGGCTTCATGTGCGGCGGTAGCTCGGCGAGCAACCGGGCGAACTGCTCGCGCGTGATGAAGCGCGGCTCGGTCTCGGAGAGGGGGAACATCTGTATCTGCGGCGCATGCTGCAGCCATCCCCAGTTAACGGCGGCACGCAGCACGGCGCGCATCACCGCGAGGTAACGGTTTGCGGTAGCGGGTGCGCGGTCCTGAATGAGGCGTTTCTTGGCGCTGTCGATGACATCCAAGTTGATGCTCGACAAGGGCAACCTTCCGATGGCGAGGCTAAACCAGTCGGTGATCTCCTTGTCACGATGCTTCGTCGATGCGCGCGCCGTGCGCTCCTCGTTCCATTTCTTGACGGCCTGATCCCAAGTACCTGTGCGCTCGCCTAGTCGCGTCTCGCGCCAAATGCGGCCCTGAAGTCTGTGTTCGTACTCCTCGGCTGCTTTGCGGTCCTCGGTCCCGGTAGATTGTCGAATGCGGCGGCAGCCGAGCGTGAATCGACACCAGTAGTGCGGGGAACCTGCGCGTTTGTAGAGTGACATTCGTTACCTGCCTCGATGAAATCGATCAACTGTCTTTTCGAGAATCGCCATAACTTGCCCATGCGACGGCCTGGCAGCAATCCTCGAGATGCCATCTGCCTCACCGTTGGCGCTGCCAATTTAAGGAATGTAGCGGCTTCCTCCACCGAAAGGATTGCGTCGTCTCCATTAGGTAAAGCGCTCACGCTGCTTCTCCAAGCGGGTTGTGGCGTTGAGTTTGGGTATGTACGGATTCTTCATGGTCGCTAACGACTAACGGCTGTGGTGCACCAGGTGCAGCCTTGGCCGCCACGCTAGCTACACCCGACTCCGGTAGACATCGTTGCGCAGCCAAGCGTGAAGCGGCTGGCTGTGCCGTCTCGCTGGATGAGACTTGTCCAAGATTAGGATCAATATTGTCCAACACGAATGGCCTCCTTGATATTCACAAGGAGCCAACGTCTAACAGCGGACTAGTTACCCGAAATTTTTGCCGGGTTGGCCGCATCCCCACTGCTGCAGTGGGAACCACCTTTGCCGAGTATTTGGCGAGGTTGGGAAGAGTCAGCTCGAACTCTTATCACATGCCCCTTTAGTATAACGGAAGCGCGGAGCTTTCGCTTTGAGCGCGGCATTATGTTGCGCGTCCGATCTCACAAACAGTCGCCTTTTGTCAAGGCTACGCGTTAATTCCTTAAGTGCTATTCTGGATTCTATGGATGGACTGTTTCCATCCTGTGCACAGACTCACTAAGGGTTGGAGGAAAAGCGACAGCCCACGTCGATAAAACACGCACCCGTCCAAGGTGCCCTGCTCGCGCCCCTGATCACAGCGAGCAGTGAGAACAAACCCGGCCAAAGTCGGGGAGACTAGAGGATCTCCATGGCATTTCAGCGATACCGTCGGGTTGTCCGTCGGTGCGTCAACATATTGGAGATTTCTGTGAACACGTCTACAGACAAATGTAATGATGACCAGCAAGAGGATCATGGCGGACAGTCCTTCGAAGCGGTCCAGGAACACATAGTCGCGCAGCTGCTGCGTGACCCGGACTACTTCGGCGAGATGGTGGCCACCGAGCTGAGCGAATCTGGCGGCGACGCGATGCTGGCTACAAAGTCGCTGGCCGACACCCTACACCGGTACTCTTTTGTTAAATGGTTCCACGCGACGCGCTGCCAGCCAAAGTGGCCCACCCATCCCGAAGAGACTAAGTACGTTCTCGACGTGATCGAGAGCGCACATAGGGAAATTTACTGGGAGGAGATCGCGGAAGAAATCATGCAACAGCACATGAGTCGGGCGGTGATGTCATGATCTCAAATCCCAGCTACGCGAGTTATGACTCAGAGAAGGATCACTGCGGATGGTCCAATACCATGGCTATCCTATCGCTGGCCGACACCTCGAACTGGTTAGTGGAACCAGTCGCTGCGCGTGACGGAGGAGAGCGGACATGAACGCCATAGATCAGTTTCGGCTCGCACTAGCGGCTCGGCAGCTCATACCGCCTACCGAGATAATTACCGACGGCGAGATTCATCGCTGCAACGTTGAGGGAAAGAATGGGCGCAATGATGGCGCATACCTTCTGCATCTCGACGGATTGCCGGCAGGTGGATTTCAAAACCACAAGGATGGGCAAGGGTGGGAGAACTGGCACGCTGACCCCGGTCGGAAGCTGTCAGTCACCGAGAATGAAGCACTTCGGGCGAAGATCGTGGCACAACAGATCCAAAGAGACGAACAGTACGCAAAGGAATGCGAGGACGTTAGGGTCCGGGCCGAGGAAATTTGGGAAGGATCGTCTGACGTCGTGGGCGCTCATGAATATCTCGAACGCAAAAATGTGAAGGCTCACGGTGTGCGCGTGTATCAAGGCGACGCAATAATTGACGGCACCAATTGTAACGGTGCACTCGTGGTCCCGATACAAGACTCAGCAGGCTATGTGCGCCAAATTCAGCTGATATTCCCGGATGGCAGAAAGCGCTTCTTGCGAGGCCCGAAGCCAAAGGAATTTTATTACGTGATCGGTTCCCTTGGCGACACCTGCTGCATCGCTGAGGGGTTTGCCACGGCTGCGAGTATCCACGAGGCGACAGGCCACGCCGCTGCAGTTGCGTTTGATTGCGGAGGCCTGCTGCCGGTTGCAGAAGCTATACGTCGAGCATCACCGAAGACAAAAATTGTGATTTGCGCAGACGACGACTACCAGACACCGGACAATCCCGGCATCACGAAGGCCACGGCGGCGGCGCTGGCGACTAACTCCTTAGTTGCCATTCCTGATTTCGGCGCTGACAGGTTCGATGGATACACAGACTTCAATGACCTTGCTCGCTTGCGCGGTGCCGAGGCCGTTCAGGCTTGCGTTGAGGCCGCACATAAACGCGAAGCCGTGCCGTCACCACCAACAAGCCCAACACCAACCCCGAACCAGAAGGCAACGGTGGAACTCGTGCGCGCTGATTCCGTGCAGCCTGAAGCGATCGACTGGTTGTGGCCGGGGTGGCTGGCTGCCGGCAAGCTGCACCTTCTGGCCGGAGCGCCGGGAACCGGCAAGACGACTGCCGCCCTGAGTATGGCGGCCTCGATCTCCTCCGGTGGAGGTCTGCCTGATGGCACGGCGGCGAAAATTGGCGAGGTACTGATCTGGTCGGGCGAGGATGAGGTCAACGACACATTAGTCCCTCGCCTGATGGCTATGGGCGCAAACCTTGCGAACATCCACTTCGTCAAGAGTACTCGCGTGGGCAATGAAACCAGGACGTTCGATCCGGCCAAGCACATGGGCGACTTGAGCGCCACAATTCGCGAACAGGGCATCCGACCCGCCTTGTTGATCGTCGACCCCATCGTGAGTGCCGTTGCGGGTGACTCCCACAAGAACACTGAGACCCGCAGAGCGCTGCAGCCGCTGGTGGATTTGGGAGCAGCCGAAGGGTGCGCCGTACTCGGGATCACCCACTTCTCGAAAGGTAATCCGGGTGGAAGCGTCATCGAGAAGGTGAACGGGAGCTTAGCCTTCGTCGCGGTTGCGCGACTGGTGCTGGTTGCGGGTCAGCTGACGGACGAAGAGAACGCCGACCGATTTCTGGTCCGAGCTAAATCCAACCTCGGGAGCGATCGTAACGGCTACCTGTACAAGCTGGAGCAACGCGCGTTGGGTAGCAACCCCGAGATTTCGGCATGCGTGGTGCTCTGGGGTGAACCTATCGACGGGAGTGCCAGGGAAATTCTGGCTCTGGCTCACCCGGGCGAGTCCTCGGAGACGCGCACCCAGACGGACGATGCCGAGGACTGGCTTCAACAATTTCTCAAGGACGGTCCAAAAGAGGCCGGAGTCATACAACAGGAGGCGGAAGCTGCCGGCATTTCCAAAAGGCCGCTGCGGGACGCCAGCGTACGGTTGCAGGTGAAGCGAGCCAGGCCAACGTTCACCGGCCCCTGGGTGTGGTCATTGCCGGCCGTTGATGCCCCGGTCGCCGCCGAAGATGCCCATGCTGCCCCAGCCATTATGGAGGGCATCTCCGAGAACGGAGGTCATCTTCGGCCGGATGCGTGCCCGGTCGTACCCGAAAACGAAGAGTTCTTCTGATGTACCACGACCGCCGAAGGCCGCCAACCTACGAAGATGCCCTCGGTGTCGAAGATGCCCACCTGTTTGGCTCACATCTCGTGGGCACCTTCGATCCTAGATGGCACCTTGGATTGGCGGCGAGGGCGATCGACACTGAGGTGCCCCGGTGAGTGCGGTTCGTTTATTCCAGTTGCAGTCGGCGGGTTTAACTCGTATCAGACCGATGGCTGCGCGATGGCAATACTCTGCCGAGGAACTCGTCGAAGCCTTGGCGGCAGCGGCCGTCGATCCTGAAGGATGGCTCAGCTGGACCGAGCGTGACGCGCGAGACTTCGGCGATTGCGTGACCCCGGAGGAATTTGCAGCCCAATACGCCCGGCTTCATCGTTATGCCGATGGACACTACGTCGGCGTCGAGTCACCGCGCGATCTGCCAGGTCACTATGTGAACTCCGTCGCAATTTAATCGGCCACCAGATGGCATCCCGCAAACGTTGATGGCATCGACCACTGGGACGAGTGCCAGCCATCGGATCATGGACGTACCTGGCGAGAATCAATTGAGTACCACAAGGGGCGTGTGACGTGCGTCACAAATTTATGAGACCTGCAGGCACTGTTTATGAGAGTCAGCTTCTGAATCTCGACTTTGGCGGCCCTGGTTTGGTCCGTTCGAGGGTGCCCGGGCGACCGACTCGTCAGGAGCAGGACTCCGTCCTCGGGCAGCGCCCAGCCCAGAAGCGGACACTCGCGGATTCTAGATCGTCCAGTATCCCAAGCACCTGCGCCTTTGCTAGAAAAGGTTGCCCTGTCTCGGCACCGCGACTGGTGCGGCCCCGTCCCCAGGGCGTTGCCATCCTGGGCTCTCCCAGGCGTTATGTTTGCGCGCATTCTCGTGGTGCTCGATGACGCGAAGATTCGTCTCGACATGCAGGCCGCTCACCCTGCGCCCTTGCAGCGGGATGATGTGGTCCACGACATGCTGACGCCCTGTGGTCTGCGTCATAGATTCCGCCTGGCGGTAGATTTCGAGGATGGCATCTTGGTTCGCCCAGAGCACGCGGCGCTTCTCGCGACCTTGCTTCGAGACGGCTAGGCGCGCGCGGATCTTCGCGCGGTTACGCTCACGGTAACGCTTAAAGCTCTCCAACGCCGCCGTCGGGTTTTTCTTCGCCCACGCTTTGCGCGCCGCGCGGTTCTTTTCGCGGTTGATGGTGGCATTCGAGCGTTGATTAGCGAGCACCCTCGCCGGATTGCGCTTTGCCCAGGCCCGCGTCTTCTCGATGTTGGTCTGACGGTCCTTTTCGTAGTTGGCTTTCCGGAGCGCCTTCACGCGCTCCACATTGCGTAGCGCCCAGGCTTTCGCGTATTCCTTGTGCCGCTCGGCCGCACCAGCCTTGAGCCTGTTCTCGCGCGAGAGCTTGCGAAACTTCTCCGGGTCGCGCGCGTAGGCCGCTCGGTCGCGCTCCCGGCGGCGCGCTCTCTTCTCCTCGGGGCTCATGAGGCTGAATTGTAGCTCGTCCGTCGCTACTGAGCGAAGGGCAGCTTTGGGTCCGATGGCCGTCTCACCCGCCGTTTGGTTTAGCCGTCCCGCTTCGTCTCGGGACGCACTGAGGCGCTACATCGCCGTCTGCCGCAGTGTGAGCACCGCAGCCGCTTGACTACATCAGCGAGTAAGGCATCCATCCCGCCAGGGCGGCGAGCGTCTGCGGCTGCGCGGTTCGCGTGTGACCGTACTAGCACCTAGGTGTCAATACATATTGGCCGAAATGATCGGATAGCTGACGACGGTGAGTGGCGGCCGTGGTGGCATCATCCGGCCCGATTGTTGCGGGGTGAAGCGTAGGCGTCCATCCAGTGCTGGGCTTGCTCCAACACTGTATGTTGATCGAGCGGGCGTTCCCATGTCAGCGGGATGTGTTCGAGCCCTAGAGCTTATCGCTGGTCGCGCCGGACCCAGTACCGCGCCAAAGGGTACGCATCGAGACTGCCGACGTGCCAGACCCTGGGAGCGGGTTATGCATCTATCGTAAACGTTCCTCAGCCCGCGCTATCAGCTCGGAGAGCTTCAGCTTTAGCGCCCGTGCGATACCGTCCATCGCCAATATGGTGGGTGCGCGCTCCAGCCGTTCAATCATTCCGACGTAGTTGCGGTGCAGGTTTGCCCTGTCGGCAAGCTCCTCCTGTGAGAGCCCGAGGTCGCTGCGAGCGCGTCGGACTTCGCCCGCAAAGGACTTCAGAAGCGCGTTCCTCGTCATGCGAGGAATTTGTGATCCACACACTATTGTGTCTACACACGATAGTATGTAATCGCGGCGGCATACCTAGTCCAATGGCCATAGTCACGGCATTGACAGCGCGAACGCACGCCGTGTCTGGCTGCGCTATATCGAGCTCATAGGTGGTACAGAATGTCTCGGGCAATTGCATTTCACCTCCTGAGGTTGGCGACGATAGCTTTTGCGATCCATTGGTCGAATATCCCAAAGGCATCTGCAGACGCTAACGGCGAGTCTGATCGATGCATGGCCGTGCGCCATCATTGCGAAAACGGCGAAGCCAACTGTGCCTGGCTAAGACATGCACTCAAGGAGGATGGGATTGTGTGTCCCGGCGTCGATGCCCCATCGAGCCCGTCTGCCGTGTTGGTTGGCCCCGTCACAGATGAGGAATATGCAGGCCGCTGCGAACGCGCCCTCACGGCCTGTCGGGGCGACAATGCAATGTGTGCGAGCTGGCGAGATGCCTTTAATGCGCACGGAAGCATTTGCCCAGGAGTTAATGCGCCGACAACCGCAACAAGGAAGGGACCGACATACCCGTCCGCTTCAACACTTAACCCGGGCGCGATAACAGGCCAAGCGTCAAGCGACGTCGGAAATCCGCGCGCCGGTGATAGTCTGGCGAAGCTACAGTCGGAGTGTGACGCCGCCCACGGTTACAAAACCTTCGGCGTCGAAGTGAAGTGCATAAAAAATGGAATACGTGTATCCCAAGACTTATCCGCAACAACTGTTTCCGAAGAGATCCAACTATATACGTTGACTGCTGACAATCTGGCCGATGAAGTAAGTCGAAAGGCAGTCTCGCCGGCTGCAGCCCGTGTCGAATTGCAAAAGGCATTTCTAGAGTTTCGCGACCGAGTGAACCGACGGAATACAGAAGTATTAGCAAAAGAGGACGCAGCACGATTGCTCGCGCAGCAAGCAGCTGAGGCCGCGCAGAAACGCGAAAATGAGCGCCGCTCAGCTGCGCAGGCCGCAGAGGAAGCTCAGCGACGAGCACAGCAGGACGAAAATCAAAGACAGGCTCACCTGGTGGAGTTAGAGCACATTAAAGCGCAGTGTCGCGCGGCAATGTTGGGAGGGCTTGCCAAGGATGGGGCGGGCCGTTTTGACCCATCCAAAGTAACCATGTGTTACTCAGATCCTTACGCTCACCT
>Ga0210407_10005113_pt1 | contig 10186 bp, 11 predicted proteins | sample IncBWC27MmetaG_FD_150860 | JGI IMG/M metagenome (GOLD analysis project Ga0210407, IMG submission 150860) | Forest soil microbial communities from Barre Woods Harvard Forest LTER site, Petersham, Massachusetts, United States - Inc-BW-C-27-M | ecosystem: Environmental > Terrestrial > Soil >... | reverse complement strand
TGGAAGCAATTGAGCGCGCCCTGGAATCCGAGCAGGAATGCGGCGGCGTGCTGCAGTTGATAGCGGCTTGCCGCGGGGCGCTGAACGGCCTGATGGCCGAAGTGATGGAAGGGCACGTGCGATTTCACGTGCTGGATCCGGAGAAGGGCAAGGACTCGCCGCAGGGACAAGCGGCCGAGGAGCTAATTGACATTGTTCGGGCTTATTTGAAGTGAAGTGACGGCGTGAGTCGCCGGGGATATCGCGACAGAGGAACCAATCATGGAACAGGCGAGCCTGAAGGAAGCAGAAGCACCGAAGATTGTTGGGTCACAGCCAGGAAACACTTCGACTGACCACGACAGTCATGAAGACGAGCACGAAAATCCCTTGAACTGGCGCGAGATCAGCCGCGTGCTTTTCACCGCAGCGGCTGCGGGCGCGATCTGGTTTCTGGGTGGCGCGCGAGATCCGTACATCACTGCCATTGGCGTGATTTGCGCCATCGTTGGCGGGTTTCCGATATTTCACGAAGCGTACGAGAACATCACGCAGCGGCGCATGACGATGGAACTCTCGATGGCCATCGCCATCGTGGCGGCGCTTGCGATTGGTGAAATATTCACGGCGCTGATCATCACGCTCTTCGTTTTGGTTGCGGAGATCCTGGAAGGACTCACGGTCGGCCGGGGCCGCCGGGCAATTCAACGCTTAATCGAGCTGCTGCCGAGCACAGCAACCGTGCGACGAAGCGGAACATGGATTGATGTAGGGATCCAGGAAGTGGCAATCAACGATGAAGTTCTGGTCCGGCCGGGCGGGCGTATTCCGGTCGATGGGAAGGTTAGCGGAGGGCATTCCTTCGTGGACCAAGCGCCGATAACGGGCGAATCCATGCCAGTTGAAAAACATCCGGGCCTCATTGTCTATGCGGGGACGATCAATCAATCCGGGGCGCTGGAAGTCCGGGTCGAGCGCCTGGGCCGCGACACAACCTTTGGCAAGATCATCGAAGCCGTCGAGACCGCGGAGAAGTCGCGAGCGCCGATTCAAGGAATCGCAGACCGGCTGGCGGGCTACCTGGTTTACTTTGCGCTGGGCGCGGCGGTGCTGACGTTTCTGTTGACTCACAACATTCGTTCGACGATTTCCGTGATTATCGTGGCTGGAGCCTGCGGTATCGCGGCGGGGACACCGCTGGCGATTCTGGGCTCCATCGGCCGCGCAGCCCAAGAGGGCGCCATCATCAAAGGCGGGCTGTATCTGGAAAAGCTTTGGGAAGTGGATACCGTACTGCTCGATAAGACGGGGACGCTAACTTATGGAACTCCTGAACTTCTGGAGGTTTGCCCGGCGCGCGATGTTCCCGCTGCGCTCTTACTGAAATCAGCCGCGATTGCTGAGTCTCGTTCAGAGCACCCAATCGCCAAGGCTATCGTGAGGAAGGCAGTGCAATTGGGAATCCCATACGAAGATCCTGGCCAATTCGCATACACGCCGGGGCAGGGAATTATCGCCAGCGATCGCGGTGACGAAATTATTGTGGGGAAACGGCAATTCTTGCTGGAACGGCGCGTGCAATGCGATCCACTAAACAGCGGAACTGCGGGCTCTGAGATTTTTGTCGCTCGCGCTGGGCGATTTCTGGGGACGTTGCAGGTTGCGGATACGCTTCGGCCCGAGGCGAGAGGCGCGATGCAATCTCTGAAGTCCATGCGATTGAGGACGGTGCTGCTGACTGGCGACGCGAAGATGGTGGCGGAAGATGTCGGCGGAAAATTAGGCGTGGATGAAATTGTCGCCGGGCTTTTGCCAGAGGATAAATTGCACTACGTGCAGCAAATGATCGAGAAGGGCCACAAAGTGGCCATGGTCGGAGACGGGATCAATGACGCTCCGGCGTTGATCCAAGCGTCGGTCGGCGTGGCCATGGGATCTGGAACGGACGTTGCGCGCGAAAGCGCGGACGTGGTGCTGATCGGCAGCGACTTATCGAAGCTAGTCGAAACCTTACAGACCGCACGGCGTTGCCACAGGACGATCATGCAGAACTTCGTGGGAACGATGGTGGTGGATACGATCGGTGTAGGTCTCGCGGCATTTGGGTTTCTGAATCCGCTGCTGGCCGCTTTCATTCACGTCTCGTCCGAAATGGCATTCATCTTGAATTCCGCCAGATTGCTCCCGCCAGTTTCAGCGGCCAATCAATTCGTCCGCGGGATTCTTGCACAATCACCTTCAACCACAAATTAGCCCGAATTAACAGGTCCGGCGATTGAAGTTGCGACTCTTGCGGCTCCGAAGGACAGGGCATAGTGTGGGGTCTACTGTGACGACGCAGCGACAGACTCACCGGTTAAGTACTGATTAACTGCGCCAGCCATGGCAATGGAGCCCCCGAGATCCGCGCTACGTTGACATTGACGCACGAGGAAATCGGCCAAATGATCGGCGCATCGCGTGAGACGGTCTCCAGGCTCTTCGCGAGCTTCAAAAAGAAACAAATCCTGCAGGTCAAGAGTTCGACGCTTATCATCTCCAATAAGGCAGGATTGGAGAGCTTGACCGGGAATTGAGCGCCGCCGCGAGTCGCGTGATCGCTATTTGGCCTGCATGGACTTGATGTAGTTTGTCAGGTTTACAATTCGAATACTAACAAGCTCCGGATCCGTCCCGGGAATCGACGCGAAGAGCGGCCCCCATATCGGCATCTCCGTACTACCATGCGCAGTTTTTTTCACACCATTTCGCAGCACATCCTGGACGTACTCGTCTGGAAAATTCCCTTCGTGGCGTTGCGCGAGCGTGGTCAGGTCCGACGGCGGGTTCTTGAATTCGGGCGAAATGGGGCCGTTGCCCTTTAAATCATTGCCATGACAGACCGCGCAATATCGTTTGTATAGCTGCGAGCCGGAAACCGGATTGGAACCCGGAAGATGCGCACCTTTCTTGTCCTGGGTCCGCCCGACTGTGGGGAGGCTTGCCAGCAAAAACAGCAGTGCGCAACAGATCGGCAGGTTACGAATGATTCGTTGGACCATAAAATGCCTCCACGCGAAAATTTGAGCGATTGGCTTTGCCGATGGGAACACGTCCCTCCTGACTCGAGAGCTTCGCGTTCCCGTCGGCGTGTGTTGTGATGATCGTTATGCCGTACTTCCTGACACTTAGTACGGTAGTCCGTAAGCTCGTCAGCCCGGATGTGCGGTGCGGCGCAGATTAGCTAGCGAGCCGGCCCATCACCACTTTGCCGAGCGCTTCTTGTTTAAGGCCGAGCACGACCCGGCCGTTCACTTGTCCCTTCCTCAGGCGGCTGAACACATCATTGATGGATTCCAGCGGCAAGGCCTCGATGGTTGCTCTCACTTTGCCCTCTGCGGCGAACGCGAGCGACTGTTCGAGGTCCAAGCGGGTGCCGACGATGGAGCCGCGAATCGTGTAGCCGTTCAGGACCACGTCGAAAATCGAAACCGGAAATTCCCCGGGAGGCAGACCATTCAGTACGCACGTGCCGCCGCGACGAAGCATGCCGACGGCTTGTTTGAAGGCGATCGGTGAGACGGCTGTGACCAACACACCATGCGCGCCGCCGATTTGTTTTTGGATTTCCTTTGCAGGATCCTGCGTTTTCGCATCAATGGTAATTTCGGCGCCGAGTGTGCGCGCAAGAGTCATTTTTTCCGGACCTAGATCCACCGCCGCGACGTGCAATCCCATGGCTTTCGCGTATTGGATGGCGATGTGGCCCAGCCCGCCAACTCCCGAGATTACGACCCATTCACCGGGCCGCGCCTCGGTCATTTTCAATCCTTTATAGGTGGTGACGCCCGCGCAGAGGATGGGAGCGACATCCACGAACGAAACATTCTTGGGGAGGCGCCCCAGATAATCCGCCTGCCCCACAGCGTACTCCGCAAAACTTCCGTTCACCGAATATCCGGAGTTTTGCTGCTCGGGGCAGAGTGTTTCCCACCCGGAGAGGCAGTAATCGCAATGCCCGCAGGCGCTGAATAACCACGCGGTTCCGACGCGATCGCCTTCCTTCAAGTGCGTGACGCCTGGGCCGAGAGCCACGACCACGCCCGTTCCTTCGTGGCCGGGAATAAAGGGTGGCGTGGGCTTGATGGGCCAGTCGCCATCCGCAGCGTGCAAATCGGTATGACAGACGCCGGTAGCGAAAATTTCTATCAACGCTTGCCCTGGACCGGGCGTGGGGACGGGAACTTCCGTAACGACCAACGGCTGGCCGAATTTTTCGACTACCGCGGCCTTCATGGTTTTCTTGTTTGCCATTTTTCAGCTCCTTGTTGCGCGAAATGTCATCACTCTAGCGCCGATCGAAGCAGCTTTATGTGCCAATCGGCACAGTTTGGTGTGACGTGAGTCACAGCGTCTGATCGGGAACGGCGCAGCCGCATTTCAAAACCAGTTCGGGACAAGACCGAAGCCAACGAGATAGCGAGCCACGAGATGCGAACGTTCGCCGCGACGCCGACCTCGTTAACTCTTGTTGAAAAGTGTGCACTTCAGAACAGTATCGAGGATGTGAATCGCCTTACTATCACTTCTTTTCAGGGAAAAACTAAGTTGGCGCGGTGCGTAGAGTTGCGCTTGGATGTCGTGCTGAGCGGAGCGGCGAGACTCTGAAGAACGCAATCTTGAGATGCGTTGGGAGAGAGTTCAGTCCTATTTTGGAGCGCTTAACAATGGTCCTTAACTTGCAATTCATGCGGCGGCGTGGCGCGAAAGAGTTCTATTTCTGAACCGAAATGCTTACTTCGTGACGTTGGTCACGCGCATCTGTGACGGCTATCACAAGCCGTTAATTGTCTCTACAGTATTATTCGACACGGCCGATGTCGAAAACCTGATGATGGAAGTGCTTGAGGGAATCCGATGCCACAGTTCGGTGTTTTGAAAGCCGCAAAACTGCTGATGGTGTTAGGGGTATGGTGGCTTCCCGTTTTGGCACAGACGCCCGCGAAACTCCCTGCGGCTGCCGCCGATATACTGCCACTCGCGGCGCAAGAACAGAAGCCATCTTCCCAAGCGACCACCGCAACGGCAACGAATGCTTCCGACTACGCTGGCGCGCAGGCCTGCCAGGCGTGCCATGCGGAGATTTATACCGGCTGGGAGAAGAGTCCGCACTGGAAGCAGACGTACAAGGAAGGTGGGATCGCCAAGCACGGCTGCGAAGATTGCCACGGCGCCGCGGCGAGCCACGTAGCAGACCCGACCGACACATCCAAACTATTCCTCTTCGAAAAAGCCTCCGCGAAAGAAATTGACGCGCGCTGCCTGGGCTGCCACGCGGGCGGCACGCAGCATATGAATGCGATCAACTCCGAGCACGCGCGGAACGAGGTCAGTTGCATTGCCTGCCATTCGCCGCACCACGGCAAAGACTCCGATTTCCTGCTGGTGAAGTCGCAGCCCGAGCTTTGCTATTCCTGCCACCTGGCGAAGAAGGCCGAATTCGCCATGCCCTTCCATCATCGAGTGAACGAAGGCCTCATCCAATGTACTGACTGCCACAACCCGCACGGCACAGTGCGGCCCAAGCAGGTACGGACGTCGTCCACGCAGGATGCGGTGTGCTTCACGTGCCACACAGACAAGCAGGGGCCGTTTGTGTTCGAGCACCAGCCGGTAAAGATTGACGGTTGCCAGTCCTGCCATTTGGTGCATGGCGGACCGAATCCCCACATGTTGAAGCTGAGCAACGTAAACCTGCTGTGCCTGCAGTGCCACACCCAGTCCAGCTTCAGCGGGGCGCCGGGAGCGCCTTCCTTCCACAACCAGGCGAGCTTTTTCCAGTCTTGCGTGCTGTGCCATTCACAAATTCACGGTTCAAACTTCGACCCGACGTTCTTTAAATGATGCGCCAGCGTAGTTCGTTGCATTTGTTGAGCAGGCGGGCAAGCTAAATCGGCGTTAGTCCAGGATTGAGTGTTTCGCGGTGTGAGGAGAAAAGCCATGAACGGTCGCCTGGGGGTTCGCGCAATTCCTACCGTCATCTTTATCGTGGCGTTCTTTCTTTCGCCTGCGGCTCGCGCCCAGGACGATTCCGGGGAATCCAAGGGAATTAATTCGGGCGGTTACAATATCCACCAGACGATCGAATTCGGTTATCGCGCGAGCGAAATCAGCGGGAATCAGAATACGTATGACACGTTCGAGAATCTTGGGTCCGGAGTGCGTTTGTTCGATTACTCGCTCAGCATGCGTTCGCTCGATCACAACGGATTCTTCTTCGATAATTTGACTTTCAGCAACTTCGGATATGGCGGCGATCCGAACGATGTGAGCCGGCTGCGCATTGAGAAAAATAAGATATACGATTTCCGGCTACTCTTCCGGCGCGACAAGAATTTTTGGGATTACAACTTGTATGCGAATCCGCTGAACCCTGCTTCTTTAAATCCGCCAGGGTCCCTGACCACCGGTTGCTTTGTGGGCCCGCCCACGGCGGCTTTCCCGCAAGGGGCGCCGGCATTCTGTTCGAAGCCGGAGGTAGCACAGAACAATTCGCTGCGTGGATTGGATCTGACGCGGCGCATGCAGGATTACGACCTTACTTTGCTGCCGCAATCGAAGGTGCGCTTCCGCCTGGGTTACTCGCGAAATCGCGATGAAGGGCCGAGTTTGTTTACCACTGACTCCGGCACGATTTCGGCGTTCAATCAGGCCAATAGCTACACCACCAACGCGTATCGCGCGGGCGTGGATGTCCGCATTTTGCCGCGCACCATGCTTTCGTTTGACGAGTTTTTGAGTTACTACCGGCAGGACAACGTCATCACCGATAATCCCGCCATCAATCCCGGCAATTTCGGCTTCATTCTGGGAACTGTCCCTGGACAAGGCACGCCGGCCGGGACACCGGTGGATTTGGGAAACATTTGGAGCACGCAGACGCCTGCCGAGACGTTTCCGTGCGCCACTCCCATTGTGGCTGCTACGGTGAATACGGCGACGCCGACCTGCAACGGATATCTTTCGTACAGCCAAGTGGCCTCCCCGCGGAACTTCATGCCTACGGAACGGTTTCGGTTTCAATCGAACTATTTCAAGAATTTCGAAACTTCCGGGTCGGTGGGCTACAGCAGCAGCGACTATCACTTTTCAGACCTCAACGAGGTTTTGAACGGCTGGACGTCGCGGTCGGCGGTGCGTGGCACGACGGCTGGTGGGCCGATAAAAACCAAGCGCGTTTCGGTGAACGCGGATTGGTCGGGGGTGTATGCGGTCAACGACAAGCTGCGCATCGTGGATATGTTCCGTTATGACAACTGGCGCATTCCCGGCGCGTGGGACACCGCCGACACTACTATATTCGGAACGCCATCGCCGGCGCCGGGTGTTGTGGGCATGTTGCTCGCACCGGCGACGTTTAATTCGACGAACTGCCCGGTGGCCCCTTTCAACCAGGCGAGTTGCCCGCAACACACAGCATCGTCGGCCGCGGACGTGACCAACGAGATCGCTATGCAATTCTTGGCGCAGAACATCAAGTCCAACACCTTCGAGGTCCAATACGATTTCAGCAGGCGCTACACCGCGCATGCAGGCTACCTCTATACCAACCGGACGATTGCCAGTGCGGACCAGACGTTTGATACCGGGGAGTTTTACTTTCCCGGTGGCGCGACCGGGAGTGCGGGAAACCTTTTTCTGGCGGCGCGGGGTGATTGCGCGCTGGTCGCCGGCGTATTGCCCGCCGCTTGCACGCAGATAACCACGGGTCCGATGACCGGCGCGGTTGTGGAGGGATCGGCGGCGAACCCGATTCCCGATGCGGGCAACGATACTTCGCGCAACATCATTACGATCAACGAACAGGCTCTATTATTCGGTGTGGTCGCGCGTCCCATCGATCAGCTACGCATTACTGGGGATTTCGAGTTCGGCTACAACGACGCATCGTTCACGCGCATTGATCCGCGGCAGGTACAGTCTTACAAGGTTCATGCGACCTACAAACCGCGGCCGTGGGTGAACCTGGATGCGGCGGTCGATATCAATGAAAACCGCGACAACGTTTCTACGGTGAACAATCTCGAGCACGACCGCTCCTACAGCGTTTCCGCACTGTTTATAGGCAATCAGCATTTGTCCGTTGATTTCGGGTACAACTACTGGAACGTTTACACGCAATCGTTGATCTGCTTCGCGTATTCCCAGTCCGCGGCAAATCCGGCGCCGCCTCCGGCTACTTTGCCGGTTTCAACTTTTCCCATTGGCGTGCCGCAGCTTTCCACTGGCCCCGCGTGCCCCATCGCAGGCTCGCCATCGCCGCTGGGGGCGCTGGCCACCTACAACAGCAAGGATAATTTCGCGCACGCGGCCGTGATCTGGAAACCAACGAAGCGCTTGACGGCGAGCGTGGGATATGGCGGCAGCTTTGTGCGCGGTAACAGCATTTTCTTGAATCCGCTGACGCCTTCCGGCACGCTGGATTTCGATTACCAGCGTCCTTATGCTTCGCTGGAGTTCGCTGTCTATCGCGGCTTCACTTACAAAATGTCTTGGAATTATTATGGGTACAACGAGACGGGCGCGACCAATCCGTTCGGGCTCGCTCCGATTCAGCTGCAGGATTTTAACGGTAGCAATGCTACGTTTTCGTTTCGGTATGCGTTTTGAGGGCTGCGCAAGTTCTTGGCGGCGAGATATTTCATGTGTGACGAATTCGCTTGGGAAATTCGCACAAGGAGGCAACAAATGACCAGCTTTTCTGCTCGTGTCGTCCGCTTCGTAGTCCCGGCTTTGGGTATATTCTTCCTGCTCGTCGCTCCGCTGCGCGCGCAGGATGCCGCGACGCTATACAAATCCAAATGCGCCGCGTGCCACGGCGCGGATGGCAAGGGAAGCACCGCGGCGGGTACGAAGCTCGGCGCGCATGATTTCGCGTCACCGGATGTGCAGAAGGAAACCGATGAGCAACTCATCGAGATCGTGACGAACGGCAAGAACAAGATGCCGAGCTACAAAGGCAAGATTCCCGATGACCAAATCAAGGGCCTTGTTGCTTACATCCGCGGCCTGGCTAAAAAGTAGTACAGAGCAACAGAGCCGGCGCGGGGTTCTAGCGCCGGGCGACTGAGGCGCCGGAAGGAGGGTTGGTGATTGGGGTATTGATTTGCCAAATTGTGCTGAGCATCGTGCTGGCGTCGGTTTTCTTGATTCGTCCTTCGCTGACGCACGCCGCGAGCTGGAAGATTCTGGCCTTCATTGGATTGTGCGTGCTTCCGGCTCTGTGCATTGTCGGCGGGATGAACACGCACGTGCAGCGCTCCGAGCAAACACGATTCTGCATTTCGTGCCACGTGATGATTCCCTACGGACAGAGCCTGTACGTAGATGACCCCGGTCATATTCCGGCACAGCATTTTCAGAACCACCGCGTGCCGGCGGACATGGCCTGCTATTCGTGCCACGCGGATTACTCGATCTACGGTCCTCTGAAGGACAAGCTGCAAGGTCTGAAGCGGATTTACGTGCAATATGTGAGCACTCCGCCGGATCCAGCGGCGATCCGCATCGCGGGTGGATTCAAGAACGCGCAGTGCCTGCATTGCCACCTGGGCGCGCGCAGTTTCGAAGAGAATCCGGTTCACGCGGCGATGATGGATTCGCTGAAATCGGAACAGGACTCCTGCCTTGGCAGCGGATGCCACGACACCGCGCATGACGTGGCGAATGTGAGCCATCTGAAAATGTGGAGGCCGGCGCAATGAAGATCAGCGAAATCGGAATCGGGCGGCTGCTGCGGATTTCCAGCCTCTTGGTGATCGTGGGACTGTTGCTGGAGATTGTGAGCCTGCTGTGGTTCCATCCGCTATCGTTCGTCCTGTTCGCCTTCCTGGCAGCTTCTTTGATCGGTTTGGGAGTCTTGGTCTATTTGACGTCTCTCGTCTTTGCCGGCGCGTCAGATCACGAGAACCGCAATTGAATGCTCCTGTTGCCCGAGATCTATACGTTTAGGGACGAGCAGAACTATTTTTTGGTCATCGTTTTAGCACAGAGGGTCGTGACCGGCGAGACGTAAGGTCGTAGGAGATGTCCGGTAAGGGCTGCCAGCTCAGATGGTCGATGCAAAACTTGTTTGAAGTTTACTCGCGGGAGTCTGAAATCCCAGAGTTTTTCTTGGACGTTGATTCAAGCGCAGCGCGACCTGATTGAGTTGCGCTTGAGAGTAGCC
>Ga0210407_10005112_pt1 | contig 10186 bp, 10 predicted proteins | sample IncBWC27MmetaG_FD_150860 | JGI IMG/M metagenome (GOLD analysis project Ga0210407, IMG submission 150860) | Forest soil microbial communities from Barre Woods Harvard Forest LTER site, Petersham, Massachusetts, United States - Inc-BW-C-27-M | ecosystem: Environmental > Terrestrial > Soil >... | reverse complement strand
AAATCACTCACATAAAAAGGCTACGCGACTGCGAGAGTACGCTCAAACGTTTCCTGGAAGTCGCCAGCGTTCTCAACGACGGCGACCACCTCGGCCCCATCCTCGTACAACTGCCGCCCACCTTCAAATTCGATCGTCCCCTGCTGGAGGATTTTCTTGCCCTTCGCCCGCCCGCTTTCTTTTTCGCCTTTGAGGTGCGCCATCCGTCTTGGTACACCGAGGAAACCTACGCGGTCCTTCGCCAGCACCAGACGGCGCTTTGCCTTTCCGAGACCGAAAAACAAACGCCTCCCGACGTAATTACCGCCCCTTTCACCTACGCCCGCCTGCGCCTCGAAAACTACACGCCGAAACAGCTGAAAGCCTGGAGACAGCGCCTGCACACTTGGCTCGACCAAAGCATCGATGTCTACGTCTATCTCAAACACGAGGACGCCGGCAAAGCGCCCGCTTATGCCCACCAACTCCTCGGAAAAACAGCCTGACAGAGAACTGTTCCACGCCCTAATCCCCTATTGCGCTCCTAGAAATCTCCCGCCCAACCGCTCCACCCGTTTCCCCCGGCCTGCATCAGAATAAAACGGGCCGCTTGGGATCCGCCGCACACCCAGCCCATTCGTCTCATTCGGTTCGGGTTACTCGCGTTCCATAATGCCTGAAAGGACAGAATCCGATGAAACGACTTCTCTTCCTCAGTCTGGGAGTATTGGTTTTGGCCACCCCGTCGCGCGCCCAGTCCAACGTCGACGCCTCCGTTGGCTACTCCTACTTCCACCTCGGCGGCTCCGGCGGCATCAATCAGAACGGTATCAGCGGCTCAGTCGACTACAAACCCATCCCTTACCTGGGCATCGTTGGTGACTTCGGCGGCTACCACGCCTCTCCCGGCGGCGCTTCGCTAAACACCTACACGTTTCTCTTCGGCCCGCGCGTCATCATGCACAACCCAACCAAGGTCAGTCCCTTTGTTCAGTTCCTCGCGGGCGCCGCGCATTTGACGGCAGGCTCGGGCGGCGGCTCCACTACCAACTTCGCCTATAGCGTCGGCGGCGGCGTTGATGTGACCGTTCTGCCCCACTTGGCATTGCGCCCGCAACTCGACTACGTCGGCCTTCACCACTTCGGCGGCACGGCGAATTGCATACGCGTCTCGTTCAGCGCCGTCGTCCACTTCTGACGCCCACGCAATCAACGTCTACGGCAGTGGTCCCACCCCTAAGGCCAGTAGCGTTTTGGAACGCCCTGACCTTTGGTCCATCTGACGCAGACCTCTTCTCCCTCGCTACCCTTGGTTACGGCTCGTGGCGCTCTTGGGCCGAGGAGGGGCGATGTTGCGCAATCGATTCCTTATTTTGCTGAGTGCAAGTTTTCTGGCAGCTTCCGCCGCCTGGGCTGAAGAGGTGGGGTACGTAGACTGCTCCAATCATTCCGAAGACGCACAAGTCTTTGGAAAGCCCAGAAAGAGTCCCGACGTAGTCGCTGCTCTGCCTTGCGGCGAGCGCTTCACCATCTTAGTTTATGGGTTCTACTTCTCCCGCATTCAGACCAAAGACGGCCGGATCGGTTACATCTATTCCAGCATGATTGCCGTCGACCGTGGTGCAACGGCTGTGCGACAGACGCCTGCCATGCAAATGGCCGCAGAAAAAACAAAAATCCCAAGCGTGGGCGACGCAAAGCCTAGTTCTCCAGCGCCTCCCCAACTGCAACCCGCAACGGCTCAACCTGCCCCTGCGCCCGCGCCCGAAATCCCGTCGCCCGCACTCCCATTGTCTGCATCCGTTTCGTCCGACTCCCCAGGGAATGTCCCGGAAGCGTCGGCCACGTTCGCTCAGCCTGATCCGCCTGCGCCCGTAGCGCCTGCGGCCGCACAGCCGCAACCTGCGCCGGCTCAACCATTCCCCACGCCATCGCCCGAAATCGCGTCTCCGAGCGCGAGTGCACCGGTAACGCCCGCGCCTGCCGCACAGCCCGAATCAGCTGCTACCATTGCGCAGCCTGATCCCCCTACGCCTGCCCCCGCACAGCCTCAGCCAGCCCCGGTGCAACCTACCCCGGCTCAACCAGCGCCACCGGCAATCCGGCGCGCCGACACGCATGAAACCTGGGAGAAGCCTCTCCCCAGTGTTCGCAGATCTCCTTTGATTGAACTCTACGGCGGCTTTGCGTTTGCACGACTCGGTAGCGGAGGATCGTCAACCAACTTCAATGGTGCTCTCGGCTCCTTTGGATGGAACTTCAAACCCTGGCTGCAAATCGCCGGCGACACCAGCTACAGCTTCGTAACCGTCAGCGGCACCAAGAATGTTCTCTATGGAAATCACTTCGGTCCGCGCTACTACTACCGTTCGCGAAATCGCTGGAAGGTAACTCCCTTCGCGGAAGCTTTGGTCGGCCGCTCGCGCTCCGACGCCACGGTTACCGGCAGCGGCGGTTACACCACTTCCGAAAACTCCCTTTCGTTTAAAGTGGGAGGCGGAATCGACTTCCGCCCGTCCCGTCGCTGGGAAATCCGCTTGTTCGATGTCGACTACTACAGAACGTCGTTCGGGACGAACGCTCATCAAAACAACTATTGGGTTTCCACCGGAATCGTCCTGCGGCTCTTCGGAGACCGCTCCGAGTAACGGCTGAAAGCTAACACTGGGCACGGACAACACCGTTCGCGGAGCACGCTCCTTAGTTAGGCCTGCTCCCCGCAAACTCCGTAGAAGTCGCAAGGAGGCACCATGAGAAGGGCATACATGCTGGCAGCGGCACTAGGGTTGGCCACAGTTTCTGCCGCCGCGAAACAGCCTCGGCCAGGCACAATCGTTTCCGAGAGCTCGGTCGCCTGCGGCGAGCAATTGAAAGACAAAAAGGAGACTGCACAGGTGCTTTGCCAGGAATACGTCGTCAGGACGGAAACCACGGAGTACCACGTCCGCCAGGAAAAACACGCCGATCAGGAACTAATCCCGGTGAACACCGGCATCGAGTTCACAATCGACAAAGATAAAATGAAATTCAGAGCCAACGGCAAGAAATATGCGTACCTGGTAGATTCCGAGTCAGCCACAGCCCGGCCGAAGCCGTGACCGTCGAGCCCGGGTTACCCGAAGCTCGGCACGCCGTCTCGTCCAAAGAGATCCCCCTCCGTTTAACGCCGGGGTCTCGACGGCGACACCGCACGGTCTAGTGAACGGCGATCGACGACAATGCCGAAACCTCCAGAGCCTTCCATTCGTCACATACACAAACAAGCACGGGCTGAGGCGCAAGCAAGGTAACTCAAACAATTGAGCGGTATCGTAGAACTATGTTCAGAGACAGCCCAAATCGCGCCGTTCTCCATGGCACCAGCTCGGCCACCACCGCCACCCGGCAGCAAGAGTTTTGCGGCGGGCTCGAACTGTTGCCAGTGAGGCATCCATGGCACCGATTCTAGTCTGCCTCATTCTTGTCCTCTGCCTGTTAATCTCCGTGGTCAAATATACGCTGGCGCTTATTCTGAAGTGGTCGGTCCCAAAAGCCGTGGTCAAGAAAGATTACACCTACCAGCCCACGGTGAGCGTCCTCATGCCCTGTTTCAACGAAGGCCAGACGGTTTACGAAACTATCGAAAGCATCAGCAAGAGCAATTATCCAAACGACAAATTTGAAGTGATTGCCCAAGACGATTGCTCCGTCGACAACAGCTACGAGTGGATGCTCAAAGCCCAGCGCGACTTCACCAACATCCGCGTGCGCGTGGGTCGCAACACCTTCAACAGCGGCAAAGCTCGCTCCGTCTGCAATGCCCTGCAGCTCTCCACCGCAGATATGGTCATCTCCATCGACTCCGACTGCATCTTTCATCCCGACGCCATCCGCGAGCTAGCCGCCTGTTTTTCTGAACCCAAGATCGGATCGGTCGGCGGCCGAGTCGGCGTCAGAAATCCCAACGAGAGCACGATCACCGCCATCCAGACCTTCATTTACTACGCCGCTTTCCAGCTCTACAAAGTTCCCGAGAACTGGACCCGCAGCGTCGGCTGCATCAGCGGCTGCCTCTTCGCTATCCGCCGGGAGCTGCTCCTGGAAATCGAGCCGAAAATCCGCAGCCGTCACTGGTTCGGGATCCCCGTGAACCAGGGCGAAGACCGCTTCCTCACCCATCAAACTCTTCTCCGCGGCTACGGCACTTACATCAACAACGACGCTCTCTGCTGGACCACCGTCCCTTCCACTCTGCCTGATCTTTTCAAACAGCAACTGCGCTGGCGCCGCAGCATCGTCCGCGACCTTTTCTACACCTTGCGCACTCTTCCGCAGCACGTCTGGACGCTGCACCCCAACACGGTGCTCACGCTGGTGCTGACGCCCCTCGGCGCTCTCCTCGGCTTGCTCGTGGCCCTCACCATGCTCTCCGGAAACCCGATGGAGTGGGCCGGCCCCGCGCCGCTCATCTTGTATCTTGGTCTGGCAGCGGTTCTGAGCTGGGTGATCAGAAAATACAGCGCCAGAGAAGCAGTCAACAACCCGCTCGCCTTTGGCGCTTATTTGGCCTGGTCGCTCGTCAGCAGTTTATTCATCACCACCCTGGCTCTCTGCACCCTCGACTCCAAGGATTGGGGTACGCGTACAAAGGAACAGGAGGCCGCCGATGGCGACGCCAGTAGTTAAGAACCTGCCAGCTGGTCCGAAATCCCCCCTGCTCCAGCCCCTGATCTACAAATCGGTCGTCACGATCTACCGTATCTTCGCGATCGTGACGCTTTATGTGGTCCTCGGCGGCGTGCTCGCTTACGGTTTCGTGATGGGCTTCTACGCCCTCAACACTTCTTGGGCCGCGCCCGTCATTCTCTCTCCCGTCGATGACAAGAGTCTCGATTTCACCGAAAAGCTGGTGACCAGCAGGCAAACGCTCGAAGAGCTGAACGTCGACAAGAAGCGCCTCGAAGAAGGCGTCGCTGAAATGAACAAGCACAAGGCTGCGCTCCTGGCCCTCGAGCCCGAACTTCAAGCCGCTATTGTCCGCGAAAGAAAACACAACCGGGCCACCGGCCCGCAACTCCTGGAACTCGACAAGCAAAAACAATCCGACAACCTGAAAACGCAAGCGGTCCTGACGCAAGTCAAAGAAGTCGAAGCCACCATCGACAAAGACCTCGCCGCCGGCCTGATCACCAAAGGCGATGCCGCCACTCAGCGAGCCGCTCTCAATCAGGCCCAGAGCTCCTATACCGACAGCAAGATCGGTGAAGTCCTGCTCACCGACAGCATTCTCGAAAAAACCACCACCGATACAAAATCCCTCGACGTCCTCGACAAACAAGCCGAGCTAATCTCCGAAATTGCCCAGCTCGACATCGCCGTCGGCGTCGCGCAAAAGCAACTCCACGAAGAATCCCAACAAATCGATCGCCTAAGACAAGCCCTCGCCACCGCCAAGCAAACCCCCTACTACCTCACCGCTTCCGGCGATAACACCGTGTACTTCGCTTTCGTTCCCTACGACAACCGCAACAACGTGTCCTCCGGCTCGTCTGTCTACGACTGCTACCTGAACATGATTGCCTGCAGAAAGGTGGGCACCGTAAAGCAGATTTTCGCAGGAGAAGAGCACGCCATCCATCCCATCTTTCGCACCGACATGCGCGGCTTCCTGATTCAGATGCAGCTCGACCGTCCCGAATCGGCAAAATCCAAAACCGTTTTCCTGAACCGCAAGCCGTTTTTTTTCTAACCACCTTTTTCCAAACATCTAAGGAGACGCTAGATGCCCTGGTTCCCTCTCAAGCCCCACAAATCCCTGGCACGACTCTTCGTAGCCTGTGCGATGGCCATGCTCCTGAACCCCGCCGCGCGTGCCGGCGACGAAGATCAGCAGGCCTATTGCAAATACATAACGCAACAGGCCGCCGCCCAGCGCGATCTTCTCCGCACACCCGACGCCGTTGCCGGCTTCACGCAACCCAACACCGGCCTACCAACGCAGCTCGTCTGGGGAGTCACCGGCAGCCTCTCCAACGTCCGCAAAGCCGTACTCACCATGGAAGCCGCCCACAAAGACTGCGAACTGTACACGGTCTCCAGTTCCGCCCAACAAGCGATCCAATACGCCGTCCCCAATCTTGAGAAGCAGGCCCTGCAAAACAGGCTGGTGCTGATCGAACAAGCCTCCGAGAGTCTCGATGCCCTGGTGGCCACCACCACAAGAATGGTCGAGGCCCACAACATGACCCGCCCCATGGCCTTTGCCCTCGAATCCACCAAAATCAAGCTCGCAGCCGATCGCGCCGACACACAGTCCAAAATCGTCGCTATCTATGCCCCGCAAATCAGCGACAAGCCGTTAAAAGATCTCGTCGCCGAAAAACAAGCCAGCGAAGAGAACGAGCGCCGCGCCATCTACAAAATAAATCGCCAGAATGACTGGGACGTCGCGCTTTCCGTAGGCGCCCACCAGCAGGTCAATCCGCTGATCGGCAATCCCGGAGCCTACGGCGAGGTCACCGTCAGCTACAATCTAGCCAGCCACGCCATCAACAAACACCTCGACCAAGCCGCCGCTTCCTACGCAGAGTGGAAGAAAGTCCAGGAAGGCGATGCGTTCCGCAACGCCGAAGTCCTCAAACAGCAACTCGTAAATAGCATCTCCGTCCAAGACCACAGGCTCGAAGCCTTCCAGGAGCAGCAAAAACAGATCGAAACCAATCTCGAGTTCCTGGGCCGGGCGGAAACCAGCGCCGCCCTCGACTTCGGCAACCAGTTAAGCACCGCGAAACTCCTTCTCCAGATCGAAATTGGCGACGCCGCCTTTCGCCTCGACCAGCTCAAGGAATTTCTCAGCAGGAATTTCTAAGCCATCTCGGAGCCCCACGGTCAGCGGTGGTCTCGATACTAAACCGCGTCGGGCCGGCACCTACCCCCTCCTCCTTCCGGCCTGGCACACTTCATTTCCGCCAAGTCATGGCATGACGCAGGCCTGTCCAGCATCCTGCACAGACTACAGAATCTCCGCTAATTTGCTATTTCATGTCATATACAATGCTTTACTGGGAGCCGGGCCAATGAGGGATGAGACCACCAAGCAGGCAGCACAGGAGTTTCTCGCCGCAAAACTCGCCGACGAAGGGCAGAAACACGAGGACAAGCTCAATAAGGAAACAGCCGTAGCCCGCTCGCTCCACGTTTGGAAGAATTTTAGAGATGCCGTTTTCGCGCAGTGCAGCGAGTGGAATGCTGTGACCCAGGAACAGACGCTTACGTGCACGGAAACTCCAATTGGAGATCTTAGAGTTTGGTGCTCCGCCACCGCGAAACAGATGACGGTCTATTACGACTCCAAAAAGCTTTTGATCACGGTCAGAAACGGAGCGCGGCTCGAAGTGGAAAGAGACGCGATACTTCAGATCGAAGGATACTCCACCGGATCCGGTCGCGACGCTCACCTGATGCGAAACAATGAGAACGTAAACATCGATTCCTTAATTCTGGGCGAACTTCGTCTTCTGGCCGGAATAGGCCGCCAAAGGGCTTCTTAGAGTTGGCCGACACAGTCGAGGGATCGGCAGGTTCATCTTCCGTTCCGCGATCCTGCGCCTCGCTGCGGGCTTCTCTTCTCTGGGAACCTCTGCCCTCCGCCTCCTCTGGGTGTTCCTTGGTCTCGTGCTGCTGTTTTTCCTTATCGGCCTGCTCGGTCGGCTGGCCGTCACGGCATCGGAGCCCGGCGACGCACGCTCCTTGCCATTTGGTTACTATAGTGGAATAATACCGTCATGATAATTGGTGATCGACTTCGGACACTCCGTGAGCAAAAGAAATTGTCCCAGGGCGACGTCGAAAAACGCTCGGGTCTCCTGCGCGCCTATCTCTCTCGTGTGGAAAATGGCTACACGATCCCGACCATCGAAACCCTGGAAAAATGGGCCAAGGCTCTCGACGTACCCATGTACCAGCTCTTCTACGAAGGCGACCAGCCCCCTGAACCGTCGACTCTTCGAGTTTGGAAGCCCGCAGAGGAAACCGCGTGGGGCCACTCCGGCGATAACGCAATTTTCCTACAGAAACTCCGCCGCCTGCTGCCCAAGATCGACGAACCAAACCGGAGGATTATTTACCACATGGCCGGGAAAATGGCTCGCCGCAAGTAAAACCCCGCCGGTGAATGCTTGGGGCTTTGAACTTCTCTCCGCCTCCGTGCGGTCACGCTACTTGCCGCCTCGCAGCAAGAGAATCACATCCAGAAGTACCAGCACGGCCACGACGACTTCCAGTGCAAACATGCGTCGTTCGTTGAACTGCGCCACCATGAACTCGTAAAGTTCGCCAGCCGTTTTCAGTTTTTCGGCCACCAGCGTCTTATAGTCGTTCACCCCGATTTTTCCCGAACTGAGCCGATATACCCGCGCGTAATACGTATCGCTTATGAATTTCACGGCATATTCCGTCCTCTCCGCCAGATCCATGATGTCCAATCGAAGGCGGTTCAAACGGCCGGCGCGCCGCGGCAGCCGCCAGCGCGATAAAAAGCTCTCCTCCCCTTCGAGCGAGCCGTAAACGTTTGATAGCAAAGTCGTAAGCACCTCGTCGTAGTAACGAAACTCCAGCAATTGCGTGTTTGCGTATTCCAACAGGTCGATCACCGCAGAAGTGGCTTCGGGCTTGTCGTAGACCAACGCCGCCGCCCAGCCCACCACCACCAGATCATTGGGATAATACGAAAGCGTCGCCCGCAGCACCTCTTCGCGTTCCGCTCTCGACAGCGCGACAACCTCGCCTCGCACCAGTTTCGCGATTTCATCTCCATATGCCTCGAGCATTTCCTCCGCGGTCACCGAGCGCCCGTCCGCGTGCTCCGCGGACTGAATGTCAATCACCAAATAGTCTTCGTCCAGCCATTTCGCCGACGGTTTGCTCAGCGCCGGACGAAACTGCCCCGTGCGGCTTCTCAGCAATTCTTCCGCGGCAGACTCGACCTCCGTTGCGTTCATCCAGCGGTAGGATTGCGGGCAGAAGGACTCAAAATCACACGCATATTTTGTACTGAGCTCGACGCTGGCCACGCCGAACCAGTAATACTTGATTGCCGCTTCCAGTTTTTCTCCGCTCGCAAGCGTGATCGAACCTACCGCTTCTCGAATCGGAACGTTCTGCGCCTGCGCATACTCCGGCGTCTGGTGTACGAAACCCGGCGCGTGCCGAGCCGCTCCCGGACCCAGAAGAGCCGGCAACCGCTCCATTTCAATGGCTTCGCCTATATCAAAAAAGCTGATAATCCGGAAATAGCCCTGAACTTTCATCTTTCTGAGGATGATCCTCTCAAGACGTCCGCCTTGAACCTCGAAAAACCATCCTACACTACTCGCTAGTCCTCCATCGCGATGCTTGTCAGGGCGTAAAACGGTTCCAGACCTCTAATGTGAAACTAAACGCCGAAAGTGTCCGGAACGGGACATTCGCCGGTCCCTTTTGCGACTAATGTGGTCTCTGCGCAGCGCTTCCCGCACACGAACAGGCATCGGCGCACTTTGGAACGATGCGCTCCGAGGTGGTTCTCGCCCGCAGCCGCAAATCGAATTTCGGCACAGGAGCCAGCTAGATGAAGCCAGGCATTAAGACAGAAGTACCGGCAGTTAAAAACTTGATACAGAGGACGGACGCGATGAGCCACAATAAATGGTCCAACAGATACACTACATTTGCCGTAGGGATTGGAGTAGGTGCAGTCCTTGCCGTACTTTTCGCTCCCTCCTCGGGAGAGGAAACGCGTGACTATATCTCCAGCTCTGTGAAAAAAGGTGTTGATGATATTGCCTCAACGGGAAAGCGCTGGACTCGGCGCGCGCAAGAGACCGTGTCGGACGTAAAAGCCAGCGTCGTTGGCGCCGTCGAAGCCGGTCAGGAAGCCTACCGCACAGTCAGAGACGCTTGAGTCTCCTTCGTCCGCGAGGCCATCGATATCGACCTTCTCGATTCCTGTGGAAGCCTTGCCGCTTACATTTTCGCCGGAGCGGTCAAGGGCATCTTGTTGTTTTGCGGGATGGGAAGTTTGCCGTCAGCAGCGCCAGTCAGGGCGATGAATTGCGGGTCTTCACGCAGAGAAGCGAACACGGCGTCAACGCGCGCTTCCATCATTTCCTTCGAGCGCACCGCTTCATAGCGCTCGTACTGATAGAAATGCCGCTTGAGCAGGTCGAGCGCTTTTTGTTTTTGGCCCAGC
>Ga0210407_10005109_pt1 | contig 10190 bp, 7 predicted proteins | sample IncBWC27MmetaG_FD_150860 | JGI IMG/M metagenome (GOLD analysis project Ga0210407, IMG submission 150860) | Forest soil microbial communities from Barre Woods Harvard Forest LTER site, Petersham, Massachusetts, United States - Inc-BW-C-27-M | ecosystem: Environmental > Terrestrial > Soil >... | reverse complement strand
ACGGAAATGGACATGCCAGTGAACCCTCCCACGCGCCGCGCCGCCGCAGCCGCGGTCATCGAAAATCCATTCGCGGGAAATTACGTTGACGACCTAACGGAACTCATGGAAATCGGAGAGGAACTCGGTGCGCTGCTTACAGAACGCGCTGTCGCGGCACTGGGAATCCCTGGACCCTCTGCCGAAAGCTACGGCAAAGCCGCGGCCGTCGGCGAAAACGGCGAGCTCGAACACGCCGCCGCCATTCTCCATCCCAAACTCGGCACACCGGTCCGCAAAACACTAGGCAAAGGCGCGGCGCTGATTCCCTCTTCCAAGAAACGCGGTGGTCCTGGCGTCGCGCTAGACATTCCACTCGGCCACAAAGACGCCGCCTTCGTCCGCAGCCACTTCGACGGCATGGAAATCCGCATCAACGACGCACCGCGCGCCAACGAAATCCTGGTGGCCATCGCGGTCACGGACAGCGGCCGCCCGCTCCCGCGTGTCGGCGGCCTCACCAAAGATCAAATCAAAGGTGAAGACGGCCTCCGCTAACTTTGAGTGCGGAGGCAAAGCCTTCGCTTTCACGGATTAATTCGAACCTCCCAAACCAGGGCAATCACCGAAGCTTCATCATCGGGCAGCCTCGCTGTTTTCACTTTCCGAATCTTTACTTCGTTACTTCCTTACTTCTTCATTTCACAATCTTCGGCACTCGCGTCGCCGGCGGCGTATTCCTGCTCCGCTCGCTCCGCACTTCCCCATCAATCACCGTCATCCCGATCCCCGGCAAATCGCCCAACCGCACACTTTCAAGCAGTGTCTTCCCCGCTGAATGCTGCGCGGCATCCATAAACACAAAATCCGCGGCGCGGCCAACTTCGATCAACCCAGTATCAAGGTTTCGCATCCGCGCGGTGTTCCCGGTCGCGAAACAAAACGCCACCTCGGCAGGTATTCCTCCCATCGACGAAAGCGCCGCGATTACCCGGATGATCCCCAGCGGCTGCACGCCTGACCCCGCCGGCGAATCGGTGCCCAAAATCACACGATGCAACTGTTTCAGCTCTATCGCCGTGCGCAAGGTGAACAGCGCCGCGCGCTCATTTCCGTTGTGCACAATCTCCAGCGCACGCGAAGATTCCTCGCACAGCGAACGGATCTGCGCATCCGGCAGCGCCGTGTGCCCCCCATTAATATGCCCAATCACGTCGGCGTCCGCTGCCAGCACGACGTCCTTATCAATCAAGCTCGATCCTGGAATCGATGGCCCGCCGGTGTGAATCGTGCTCTGCATTCCGTGTTTCCGCGCCCAGGCCACCATCTGCCGCGCCGTCGGCCCGTCTTTCACGCTGCCAAGCCCCACTTCGCCCAACAAACGAACGCCCGCCTCCGCCAGCGAGCGAAAATCTTCCTCGATCATTCCGTGCTCAATCACCGGCGCGCCAGCCAAAACTTTGACGCCGCTCGGCCGCAGCGCCGCAAACGCGCGTTGCGCCGTGATCGCCATCGCTTTCACGCCGACCACATCCTTAGGGCGGCCGGGCATGTGCACTTCGCCGGCCGAAATCATCGTGGTGACGCCGCCGTGCAGGCAACTGTCAATCCACCCGATCTGGTTCTGCCGCGGAGTCCAGTCGCCCGCGACGGGATGCACGTGGCTGTCAATCAATCCGGGTGCCAGGGTCGTGCCGTTCGCGTCAATCACGCGCGTCGCGCCTTCCGTGTCCAATTCCCTTTCGCGCCCGATCGCGGCGATTTTCCCATCCTTCACCACAACGGTGTCCGCATGCAGGATGGGCTGCTGCAAATCTCCGCTGAGCAACACGCCAATGTTCCGGATCACCAACTTGACGCCGGCACTTGGCTTGGCCGCTTCCTCGTGCGCCATCTCCGACACCCCTCCCCGAGACTTCTAAACGAAGCTTACAGCTCGTCTTTTTTCATTTGCGAAACTGCGTAATCGCACGCCCGCGCCGTCAGCGCCATGTAGGTCAGCGAAGGATTCACGCACGAAGACGAAACCATGCAAGCTCCGTCGGGAAGGAACAGGTTTTTCACGTCGTGCGCCTGGTTGTGTTTATTCAGCACTGATTTTTTCGGATCGGCTCCCATGCGCGCGGTTCCCATTTCGTGAATCGTCAATCCCGGCGGACTATTATGATTGAAGGGGCGAATCTCGACTGCCCCGGCCGCCACCAGCATCTCCGCCGCCTGGATCATCATGTCGTGCAGCAACGCCTTTTCGTTATCTCTCCACTCGCAGTGAATTTTCAGCACCGGAACACCCCACGCATCCACGTGCTCTTTATCAATTTCGACAAAGTTGGCGGGGTTCGGCAAACACTCCCCAAAACCGTGGAAAGTCATCTTCCAGGGACCGGGCTTGCGCAGCGAGTTCTTGAAACTCGCGCCGAACCCGTTTTCGTGAATTCCCCGCTCCCACCCCTCGCGTTCTGCAGCGCCTTGATAGGCATAGCCGCGCAGGAAATTTTTCTCCCTGCTTGTGACATTGCGGAACCTCGGCACATAAATTCCGTTTGGCCGCCTTCCAAATTGCACGCGATCCAGAAAACCCGGAATGATTCCGTCGGCGCCGCCGCCCATGATGTGGTCCATCAGGTTTCTGCCGAGTTCCCCGCTGCTGTTCGCCAGACCGGTAGAAAACTCAGGCGTGGCGGAGTTGAGAAGAATCCGTGTGGACTCCAGCGCCGACGCGCATAGAAAAATAATGCGCCCCTGGAACTCCATCGCCTTGTGCGTCTGTCCGTCAATCACCTTTACTCCGGTCACGCGGCGCGTTTGCGAATCAAAAATCAGGCTGTGCACAACGCTGTACGGCCGCAGCGTCAGTCGTCCCGTTTTCTCGGCGACCGGCAGTGTGGCATTCACGCTGCTGAAATAGGAGCGCGTGATGCACCCACGATGGCACGGGCCGCAATAGTGGCATGGGGCGCGCCCGTTGTGCGTCTGTGTCAGAATCGCCGCGCGGCCAATCGTCATCACCCGGTCGCGTCCAAACTGCCGCGCGATCGCTTCCTTCACGGCAATTTCCGCGCAATTCATTTCCATCGGCGGCAGGAAGTGTCCGTCCGGCAATTGTGACAAGCCCTCGGCCTGGCCGGTAATTCCGGCAAAATCTTCCACGTAGTTGTACCAGGGCTCGATATCCGCGTAGCGGATCGGCCAGTCGGCGCCAATTCCTTCGCGCGCGTTCGCTTCGAAATCCAGATCGCTCCACCGATAAGACTGGCGCGCCCACATGATGGACTTGCCGCCGACTTGCCGTCCGCGAATCCAGGCAAACGGCTTGTCCGGGTCGGTCGTATACGGATGCTCGGCGTCTTTCACAAAAAACTTGCTGGCCCATTCGTCGCACGCATAGCAAGTTCGCTGGATCGGTTGATCCTTCAGCGTCTCCTGGCGGTCGTTCATCCCGCGGAATTTCATTTCGGTGATCGGAACGTGCTCCACATAATCGCGGTCCGGCTCTATCGGCCGGCCTGCTTCCAGAACCAAAACCTTCAGCCCTTTCTCTGTCAGCTCTTTTGCCGCCCAGCCCCCGGTCATTCCGGAACCGATGATGATCGCGTCGTAAGTCTCGGGCTTCTTCACGGTCATAATTGTTTCACCTCGGGCTCCGCAGGCACGCAGCCGTGCAGCGCTCCGGGGATGATCTCCACTTTAAGTTCCTGCTCCTGCCCGATCGAGGATGTGTAGTAACCAACCAGCGTGAGCCGCCGCATCTGCGCGAAGAATAGATGCAGCAAAGTCACTTCCCAGGCGCGGATCTGCTCGGGCAATTTTTCGTTGCGCGAGGTCGCCAGTTCTTCATCGAATGCTTGCACAATCGCGGCCTGCTCTGTCGCGGAAGCGGCGGCAAACCCGTGGCCAAAGAGCGCGTTCGTTTTGCGGTCAGCCTCCGCAAGCCCCTCGAGAAAAATCTTCCTTTCCTCTTCCGTGGCCCACCCCGTCAAAATCAGATCGATAAATTCGTTCACTTTCGCGGCTTTGGCGCCGGGAGTAGCGGTTGCGGGTATCATCACGTCGCTCATCGCCACAACAATTTCATTTTGCGCAGGCGACAGCGTGCGCAGGGCGCCGGCCTGGTTCGCCGCAAGCTGCGCCTGCAGCGTCGCCGTAAGCAGATCCGACGACAACACAGAAAAAACGCTCGCCCCTCCCATCAGACGCAGCGCTTCACGACGTTCCATAATCCTCCCCAGGTCGGCCCACAATGGCTCGTTGAAAGTTACGCCTGTATCACAGCTGCCGCAACCTGCATTATGCGATTGCCGCCCGAGGTAGCAATCCTTACTCGGGCGTGAAATGCTCAAAAGTCAATTTTGTGTGAATGCAGCAGGAACAAATTTCGAGAAAAGCAAGGAAGCGGGTCGTGATCTGAATATGCTCAATTATCGATTCTACGCAGCAGCGCATGTGCGTAGGCCGGCGCTTTGCCGGCATCTTCATGCTTGCAGTAGGCGTACACATCCACTCCCTTGCGAAGCCATTCTTCAAAACGCTTGCTCCAAGCCTCCAATTGCTTTGCAGTGTAGTTTTCACGCCGCAGGCGCACATAAGTAAAATCGGCCGTAAGGACTTCCAGAGGCGTTTCCTTCTCCGTCTCGGCCAAACAAAGCGCCGTTCCGTGCCGGCGAAGGACGGCGTAAGTTTCCTCGGTGTACCACGATGGGTGACGCACTTCAAAAGCGAACGCAAAGGCCGGCGGACGAAGTGCGAGAAAGTCTTCAAGCAGCGGCTGATCAAATTTGAAATTGGGCGGAAGCTGCACAAGGACGGGGCCGAGGTGGTCGCCATCGTTTAACACGCTGGCCACCTCCAGGAAACGCTTCAACGTCTCTTCGCAGCCGCGCAGCCTCTTGATGTGAGTGATCTGCTGGTTTGCCTTCAGAGCAAACTTAAATCCTTCAGGAACGCTCTTCGCCCACTGCAAGAGCAGATTTTCCGTCGGCATGCGGTAGAAAGAATGGTTGATCTCGACCGTTTTGAACTGCCCGGCATAATAGCTCAGCATTTCGCGGTCCGGCAGCTTCTCCGGATAAAAACTCCCCTTCCACTGCTTATAGGAGTATCCAGAAGTGCCTACAGAAAGTTGACCCTTGCGAGGAATAGCGAACCTCCCTTGTTTTGGCATTTAATCACAGCTGCGATACGGGGAAAAGGCAATGCCAGTGAAAGATCAGGACGTTTTTTTCCCCCGAGGCGGTATGCGGCTGCTCAAAGCTTCAATGGCCCCCTCCAACTTTTGGCGTTGCTTCCAGAAATCACGCCAGAGATCACCTTTCTCTTTTAGTCGCGCAAAAATCGTTTTCATGTTTAGATTCGCCGGCTGCAGGCCGGAGCGCAGTTCACCGGGCAAAATGGGAGTGGAAACCGGCGCTTCGGGGAACGCCCGCACGGAATATGCGGCAGCGAGCGGACGCCCGTGAGCATTTTGCTGCACGTCGATTAACACGCGGCCCGCCGGGCGCTTGGCAACGATGCGCTCGTGGGTGACCAGATTCGAATGCTCAGTTGTCACCATCCGCGCGATGATCTCACCGAAGGTACGCAGCTGCTCGTAAGTGTACACAGGCTCGACAGGTATATAGATGTGGATCCCCGTAGCACCCGAAGTCTTCAAGAAGCTTGCCAGCTGCAGTTCTTCCAACTTTTCATGGAGCGCTCGAGCGATGGTGACGACGACAGAAAATTCCGTGCCATCCGATGGATCCAAATCGAAGAAGAAGTAGTCGGGATGCTCAAGGTCGGCGAGGCGATTGGACCACGGATTGTGGTCGATGCAACCCAGGCCGGTCAAAAACAGCAAGGAAGCGCGGTCGCTGGCGGTAGCATAGTGAATTAACTCACCGCGATGTTCGGAATCCACCGGAACCGTCTTAAACCAGTCCGGTACTCCCTCGCGCAAATCTTTCTGAAAAAAAGCCTGGCCCTTGATTCCGTCGGGATAGCGTCGCAAGACCAAAGCCCGATCGCGCAGAAATGGCAGGATGAAATCCGCCATGCGGTAGTAGTACGCCAGGAGGTTACGCTTGCTGTGGCCTGACTCTGGAAAATAGACTTTGTTCAGATTGCTCAGGCGCAGCCGTTTGCCGTCCAGTTCGATGGTGGCCGTTTCCGAGCGCCCCTTGAATAACTCGTTTTCGACCTCGGCTTTTGTGTTGAGCACGCGGCCGACAATTTCGGGCGCGCGAACTACGGCAGGGGCGGCGGGTGAATCAGCAGGCGCAACCTCGCTTTCCCATTGGCAATCCGTGGGACGCGCGTCCTCACGAAGGGCCAGGAAAACGGGGTGACGCAGCGCGTTCTCCTGTGTCCATCCACTGAATTTGACACGCGCCACAAGAGCAGGAGAGACCCAGGATGGCTTTTCATTGGTTTCGGGCACGACGTCGAATGGGGAAGTGGGTGCAGATAGTTCTTTCAACTTGCTGCTCAATTCCGTGAGCTTTTTCGCGTCGAATCCGCTGCCGACGTGTCCGATGAATCGAAGTTTTTTGCCCTGATACAAGCCCAACAACAATGAGCCAAAGGGAAGCGCGGAGGTGCGAGCTTCGGTCCAGCCGCCGATCACCGCATCAACTGTCTTGGTAATCTTTAGCTTCACCCAGTACGGGCTCCGATCGGAAACGTAAGGGCTGTCGGCGCGTTTGGCGACGATCCCTTCCAAACCATTTTGTTCCGCCAGTGCGAACAACTCTTTTCCGTGTTCCAACTGATGGTCCGCGTAGCGAAATCGCTCGGATGTATAAAGCAAACGTTGCAGGAGCTGCTTGCGCTCGAGAAGCGGGGCCCCGCGAAGGTCGTATCCATCGCAGTGGAGAAGATCGAAAGCGAAGTAAACGACACGCATTTGCGTGACAAGGCTCTCGCTTGGCGCTCGCACGTGCATGCGTTCCTGCAATCGTTCGAAGCTGCTGTGACCTTGGGCATCCAGCGCCACGATCTCTCCGTCAAGAATTGCCTGCCGAGCGGCCAAGGCATCGGGAAGAGAGGCCAGCTCGGGATAGCGTTTGGTGATGTCAATACTGTTACGCGAACGCAGCGCCAGGACGCCATTCTCGATTCGAGCTAGCGCACGGACGCCGTCCCATTTGATCTCAAAGAGCCAGTTGGGATCGGAAAAGGGTTGGCCGGCAAGCGTCGCGAGCATGGGTTCCAGGCGAGACGGCATTGCGCCCTTGCGCGCGCCTTGCAACTCAGCCGGTTGAATTAGAATTGCCCGGCGTTTAGGAGGCAGTTCCTCCTTAATCTCTTCCAGCGTGCGTCCCGTAAGGGCGGAACCGTCGTGCTCGTCGATGTTCCAGGAGGAATCTTCAGCGGCGTCCTTATGCTTGATCATCAGCCATTCGTTGCCTTTTTCGCTCTGTTTCAGTTTCACCAGGACAAAACTGCCCCGCAGTTTCTCCCCGTTCAAGCTGAACTTGATTTCTCCCTTTTCCAATTGCTTCAGCGCGTCGAGATTGCCCTCGACATGAAAAGTCCCGCGGTCCCAAATCATTACCGTTCCCGCGCCATAATTGCCTTCGGGAATTTTGCCTTCGAAGTTCGCGTAGTCCAGCGGATGATCTTCCGTTTGCACCGCCAGCCGCTTGTCGGCGTGGCTCTGCGAAGGTCCCTTAGGCACGGCCCACGATTTCAGAGTCCCGTCGACCGCCAGCCGGAAATCGTAGTGCAGCCGTGTCGCCCGGTGCTTCTGAACCACGAAGGTGTCGCCGTGCTCGGCCCCGGGACGAACTTCCAACTGCGGCAGTTTCGGCTTTGGCAGGCGTGTGCGCCTGCCCGCCGTGGCGGGTTTAGCAACTGGGGAGGGCTGGTCCTCGACCTTACCGACCACGGGCTGGTGTTCACCCGAAGGCTCGGGTGTCCGGTCGAAGCGGCGCTTCCGCCGGTATTCTTCCAGTTTGGCCATGGACGCATTCTATCCCAGACTTTTCTTAGACCGGCAGGATTGCCTTTTTGGGTTTTTAGCCGGGATTTCGTCTTGCTTCTTACCCGGTAGGCGTCTAACCTAACAGGACTCGGGCCCAATCCCTTGTCTTGGCAAAGGAGAGCTCAAATGGCCACGACCGTCTGGAAAGGCCACCTCACATTTGGCTTGATTTCGATGCCGGTGCGCATGTTTGCCGCAGCCCGCGGTGAGCGAATCAGTTTCAACCAGCTCCACAAGGAATGCCATTCGCGGCTCAAGCAGCCGCTGTTTTGTCCTGTCTGCAACCGGAACGTGGAGCGGTCCGAGATAGTAAAGGGTTATGAGTACGAGAAGGATCAATACGTCCTCTTCAGCGAAGAAGAGCTGGACAAAATCGAGCCTGCCTCCGCCCGCGTTATGGAAATTCTGGAGTTCGTGAAGCTGAGCGAGATGGATCCACTTTACTTCGATTCATCGTATTACGTCAGCCCCGAAGACGCCGGGGTAAAAGCCTACCAGTTGCTCATGAAGGCCATGGAAGAGTCCGGTTACGGAGCCATCGCGAAGCTCACCATGCACCAGCGGGAGCACATCGTGATCGTGCGGCCCGGCACAAAAGGAATGACCCTGCACACGATGTTCTATTCGAATGAGATTCGCGCCGCGGAGTCTGTTCCGACCGACAAAGTCGAAGTGAAGGATCAGGAAAAGAAGCTCGCGCAACAACTGATCGAAAGCCTTGCCGCTCCTTTCGAGCCGCAGAAATATCGGGATGAATACCAGGAGAATCTGCGCGCGATGATCTCCGCCAAACTCCAGGGCCAGCAAGTCACCGAAGTCGCCCAGCCGCATCTGGCCCCGGTCATTGATTTGATGGAAGCTCTCAAGAAGAGCCTCGCGGAGAAGAAAGCTCCGGCTGCTGCAGCAGCCCCAATCCAGTCGCCCGCCCCGTCTTCGGCGGAAGCAGCGTCTGTGCCTGCAGGCAAAAAGCCTCCCTCTCGCGCCGTGCAGCCTATCTCCGTTCAGCAAAAGAGGGCTGGAAAGAAAGTAGCCGGCTAATTCCTCAATGGGTGCGACCGATCGATTCAGCCCGGAAAACGTCCAGCGCATCCTTGGTCTGACCGCGAGGCAGTTGGACTACTGGGACCGCTTGCGCCTTGTCTCTCCCCGAAAAGAAGAAGGAAACCGCTTCTACGATTTCCGCGACCTAATTGGCCTGCGCACTGTAAAGCAATTGATTGAAGAAGGAGTGCCCGCTAATCGCTTACGGCGCGCGCTGACCGCGCTTCGAGCGAAGCTCGTTCAGGTCCAGGCGCCGCTTACGGAGCTTCGCATACTTTCTGACGGAAAAGATGTCCTCGTGGAACGCCACGGGACCCGGCTGGAACCCCTGTCTGGCCAGTTCGTGCTGAATTTCAAAACGCGTGAGCTTGACGAAAAAGTGCGCGTCATCGCCGAGCGCAATGCCGACGAGTGGCTGGCCCTGGCGCTGGAATACGAAGCCGACAAAAAGACAAGAACCGAAGCGATGGATGCCTATGATCGTGCGTTGCGTGTTGATCCCGCAAAGATCGACGCGCTGCTCAATTGCGGAACCTTGCACTACGAGGATGGAAATTTCGAAAAGGCCTCTGAATACTTCGGCCGTGCGATTTCGGCGCAGCCCGACAGCGCTCTGGCACACTTTAATCTGGGAAGCGTTCTGGAGGAAACGGGTGATCTCGACGCGGCTCGGAAGCACCTGCGCCAATCTGTCCGACTTGATCCGAACTACCCCGATGCACAGTACAATCTTGCCTACGTCTGCGAAAAACTGGGCGCATTTGCCGAAGGGCGGGAGCACTGGCAAGCATACCTGAAACTGGACCCGGTGGGTCCTTGGAGCAACTACGCCCGGCAGAGGCTTTCTTCCTCCGTGCAAGCAAAATCGGCTGGCAACATCTGATTTGGGTAACAGTTAAAGTTGGCTTGTTTGGTGAAAGTACGAACCGCCTCGGTGTCCTGGACCTTCCCCGTAAGTCTGTTCAGTGAACTTCCGATTCCATTCCGGAGTAGAGCTGCGGCAAGCAAGTGGAAGATGTATGACTGGTGTATGAGGTTCAGCGAAAAACAAAATTCAGAAGTGGCGGATGAGCCTGTAAGCCGGATTCTGTTCGGTGCACTGCTTTGCAGCAGCGCGCCGCGACGATCATTCCTCTAGGCCGCACCTCGCGATGCGGCTCCAGCAACCTACCCGAGGGTTCTCATTCCGACCGGCTTGCGCCAATCGGAA
>Ga0210407_10005108_pt1 | contig 10191 bp, 6 predicted proteins | sample IncBWC27MmetaG_FD_150860 | JGI IMG/M metagenome (GOLD analysis project Ga0210407, IMG submission 150860) | Forest soil microbial communities from Barre Woods Harvard Forest LTER site, Petersham, Massachusetts, United States - Inc-BW-C-27-M | ecosystem: Environmental > Terrestrial > Soil >... | reverse complement strand
GTGCGATGTGCGCGAAGCCTCCGCGGGAGTACCCAACCTGGCCGTCGGTCATGACCAGGCGGGCTTCGGGCTTTCCGGCCACCGCGTTGATGACGTTGGCGGGACCAAGGCTGACGTAAACGTAAGGCAGGTCGTGTTGATGGAGAAGCGTGGCGTCGTGCGCGGGGACGCTGACGCGGAACACGCGAACATAGGAATTTTCAAACACGAGATGATGGTGAGGTTCGTTCGCAACAGGAACGGCGACCGGCGCTTGGGCGCGGAGTGGGGCAGAGAACAAAAGCGCGAGAGCAATCAATAGGCATTTCATGGGAGAACCAACACGCTCAGAGGCGCTCGAAGATGCCGGCCGCGCCCATCCCGCCGCCTATGCACATGGTCACCATGCCGTAGCGCGCATTGCGCCGCTGGAGTTCGCGGAGAATCGTAGCGGTGAGTTTTGCGCCGGTGCATCCCAGCGGGTGGCCCAGAGCGATGGCCCCGCCGTTGGGATTGACCCGCGTGGCGTCGAGCCCGGCCTGCTGGATCACCGCAAGTGATTGCGCGGCGAAGGCTTCATTGAGTTCGATCACCGCCATGTCGTTCAGCGAGAGGCCGGCGAGTTTCAATACCTTGGGAATGGCTTGAACGGGGCCGATGCCGAATTCTTCCGGGAGCACTCCAGCAGTGGTGTAGGCGACGAATCGCGCAAGCGGTTTCAATCCAAGAGATTTCGCGCGGGCGTCGCTCATGATCACGGTGGCGGCGGCGCCGTCGCTCATCGGCGAACTGTTTCCAGCAGTAACGGTGCCCTTCGCATGAAACGCGGGCTTGAGCTTTGCAAGAACGTCGAGATTCGTGTCGGCGCGCGGAAGTTCGTCGGTGGCGAAGACGAAAGTTTGCGTTGCAGGTTTTGGCGCGGATTTCCCTTTGGACGATGCGCCGTTTCCATTCGCCAGGGAAGTGATTTTCACCTCGACGGGAATGGTTTCATCCTTGAAATTTCCGGCAGCAATGGCGGCCAGAGCTTTCTTGTGCGAATTGGCCGAGAATTGGTCAGCTTGCTCGCGCGTAATGCCGAATTTCCGCGCAATGTTTTCCGTGCCCAGCCCCATGTTGATATAAGCGTCGGGATAATGATCGACCAGCCAGGGATTCGGCGAAACTTTGTTGCCGCCCATCGGAACCATCGACATGGACTCGGTTCCGCCGGCAACGATGACTTCGGCGGAGCCGGCCCGGATGCGCTCAGCGGCGAGCGCGATGGCTTGCAGGCCGGAAGAGCAAAAACGGTTTATGGTCATCGCGCTGGTTTCGACGGGGAGCCCGGCGCGCAGCGCCGCGATGCGCGCCACGTTCATGCCCTGTTCGCCTTCCGGCATGGCGCAGCCGAGAATCACGTCGTCAATTTCTTTGAGTTCAAGGCCGGGAACGCGCGCCAGCGCTTCCTTGATGGCCAGCGCCGCGAGATCGTCGGGCCGCGTAGCGCGCAGCGAGCCTTTGTAGGCGCGGCCAACAGGAGTGCGGACAGAGGAGACGATGACGGCTTCAGGCATGGCGGAACCTCGCAATCCGAAACTTCCCTTTTATTGTTGGTCCGATGCCTGGGAAAAAGCAACTCTCGGGGGCAAGAATCCATTTGTCTGCGGAGGATCCTTGCTCGGTTGTAGGGGTGCCCGCCGCGGCGGGCTGCGCCCTTACGGGCAAGATTGTGCCCGCAAGAGCAAGTTGCTAAGGCTATTCGGCGCGGAGAGCCTCGACGGGATCGACAGTGGAGGCGCGGCGCGACGGCAAATAGCTCGCAAGAAACGCGGTGGCTACCAGGCCGAGCGAAGCGACACCGTAAGCTACCGGATCGACCGGGCTCACCTTGAAAAGCAGCGTCGACATCAAGCGCATGACGATAACGGCGACCACGAGCCCGCACGCCACACCGATTCCCGTCAGCGTCAACCCGTGGCGGACGAACATGCTCGTGAGTGTCTGCTGTTGCGCGCCGAGAGCCATGCGAATGCCGATCTCGCGCGTGCGCTGAGACACGGAATAGGCGATTACGCCATAGATCCCAACGACGCCGAGCAAAAGGGCCATGCTCCCGGCGACACCAAGCATGATCAGCGTGAAGGAAGTGCGCGCCATGGAACGCTTATAGAAAAAGTCCAGAGCGTGAACTTCGGCCAGGGGAAGATTCGGATTCAACGACCAGACCGCCTGGCGCACTTCTTTCAAGAAACTTTCCGAGCCGGTGCGCGAGCTGCGAAGGACGAAAGCCACATCGCGGAAAGCAAAGGAATCATCGCTTTCGAAATGATCCATCAAGAGAGGCCAGTAGATGGACGCCGCGGCCGGCTTGCCGACGCCTTCATCGTAAACGTCGCCGACGACGCCAATGATTTCCCGCCAGTCGTCTTTGGTGCTGACGCGGATGCGTTTGCCGAGCGCTGCGGAAGGTTCGCGCCAAACTTCGCGAGCCACGTTTTCAGCGACCACGGCGACCGGAAGTTTCTTGTAAGTGTCGTTCCACGTGATTCCACGGCCGGCCACCAGCGGGGCCCCAAGGGTGCCGAAATATTCCGGCGAGACAAATTTGAAGCGGCGCAGCGGTGGAAGCTGGCCTTCGCCGTAGGTCTGGTTCTCGACGAACACTGGATCGCTCCATCCTTGGCCGGTCATTGGAATTTTGGAAGTGATTCCGACGGCAGAAACTCCGGGAATCGCCGTGAGCCTATGCGCGATCTCCTCTTCCATGCGCACAACGTTTTCGTCTTCTTTCGCGAGCGCTTTGACAATCGAAACGCGGAAGGTCTGCAAAGTGGCCGGCGCGATGAATCCTGGATTGACGTTGGTTAGCGCGCGGAACGTTCGAATCATCAGCCCGGAGCAAATCAATAACACGAGAGCGAGTGCGACTTGCACGACCACGAGCACGCTGCGCGCACGATGCTGCTCCTTGCTCTGGCTGAGAGCGCGGCCCCCTTCGCGGATGCCGGTGCTGAGCCGCACTCCGGCGTACTTGAAAATGGGAATGGAAGCAAACAGGGCGCTGGCGAGGAGTGAAATCAGAAGCGTGAAGAGCAACACGCGGCCATCGATGCCGATTTCACGAATGCGGGGAAGCCCCGCGGGAGCGATGGCCGCGAGGACGCGCAACGCTGCGTAAGCAAGGCCCAAACCGGCCGCGCTCCCGAGCAATCCGAGAATGACGCTTTCGAGCAGAAGATCGGCGGCAATGCGCCCACGGCTCGCGCCCAAAGCGGCGCGCACGGCCAGTTCCTGACGGCGGCCTTCCACGCGCACCAGCAGCAAATTGGCAACATTGGCGCAGGCAATCAGCAGGACCATGCCAACCGAACCCATGAGCACCCAGAGGAGGCTCCCGACGTCACCGACGACGTCGCGCTTGAGCGGACGAACGTTGGGGCCAATGTGCGCTTCCTCGAAGAGCTTGATGCTGAATCCCGGCGGCGCGGGAAAAGAGGTCATAACGATGGGAAGCATGCGGGCAACATCGGTGTTGACCTGCTCGATGGTAACGCCGGGCTTCAGCCGGGCGAGACCTTCGTAGCTGAAATTGCCGAGGTTGACTTTGTTGCGGTCAAACTGAAAGGGCGTGAGCAACGCCGGATCGTTATAGTCCAGGAAATGAAAACGCTGCGGCAGGACGCCGATGATTTGCCGGCTCTTGCCATCCACGATAATGTTGCGGCCGACAGCGGAGGCGTCGCCGCCAAATTTGCGCCGCCAATATCCGTAGGTGAGCATCACGGTTTCGGGAGCGCCCGGCGAATCATCCTGCTTGTTGAAAGTGCGGCCCAGCAGGGGAGGAATCCCGAGGAGCGGTAGAGTGCCGTCGGTGACGCGCAGAGAGTCTACCTGTTCGGGCTCGGCCACGCCGGTGACACTTACGGAGTCGCCTGCGTAAAGGCCAATGTCCTGGAGGGTCTTGTTCTGTTCGCGGTAAATGAAATAGTCGGAGGGGGACATATCGAGTTCTTTGAGCTGAATACCGGGTGCGGTATGCCAAACTCCGATGAGTTCGTCGGGTTTAGGATACGGCAAGGGCTTGAGTAGAACGCCTTCGAGGACGCTGAAAACAACGGTGTTGGCTCCCACACCGGCGGCCAGCGTGATGAGGGTGATGGCCGTGAACATCGGAGCGCGGCCGAGCCTCCGCAGGACTTGTTTTAGCTCGTTGTTGAAGGATTCCATCGGTCACCCCTGCATCTGCCTGTTGAACAGGCACATGTTCTTCACGTTCTGGCAGGGTGATACGTCAGGGGGCACGAGAAGTTCCCTAAAATCTCCACTGTCTAACTTGTCCAGGCCGCCTCACCATGGCCAGCTTTTACTTTTCCTTGAGCGGGGCGCCTTTGCGCGGGATGAAGATGGTCCCGGGAGGCTCGACATTGAACTTCTTCGTGTAGTTGCCTTGGTTGACGGCAATGCTGACGCGGTCGCGCGAATCGATGAACAGAAGTACATCGCCGACGGGGACATCCATGAACGTCTTTACGTAAGGCAGGGTCACCGTTTTCTTATTGATCTCAACCCTAAGTTTGTCGCCAAGGTTGTAGCCGAGCTTTTTGAATTCCTCGCCGGGAATATCGGTGACCAGAGAGCCGAAGGGATCGTCAAGGCCGATGATGTCTCCGGCGATGCCTTTGTCGGTGGTGGTGGAGGTTTTTGGAGTGAGGCGGACGAGTTGCGGAACCTCGGGGCCGACGAGATTGAAATCCCAGCCCCCTGCGAGGTGCGCGCCTGCCGGAGAAAAAATGTCGCGGCCATGAAAAGTGGAAGAAATAGGGGACTGAATCATCCAGCTAGGATTGGTGATCTCACGCGCAGACTCGAGGCCGTCGCGGTCGATCACGGGGGTGATCAGGCCATTATCGGGTAGGACAAAATACTGGCCTTTCTTGGATTTGACGATGATGGCTTTGCGCGAGGTGCCCACTCCGGGGTCGACTACGGCCACAAATACCGTTCCCGCAGGATAGTATGGAGACACCGCCTCAAGAAAACGTGAGCCTTCCTCGATCTGATAGGGCGTCACCTGATGAGTGACGTCCATAATGCGGGCGGCGGGCGCGATGCCCAGCATGACCGCTTTGCAGATGGCAACGGCGTCGTTGGCGGCGCCGAAGTCGGTCAGAAAGACAATGGTGGGCCGCGCGCCGGAGGTGGAATCTTTCAGCGCCGGAGTCTTCGAGCAGGCGGAGCCAAGCAAGGCCAGCACGAGTAGAGGCAGGACAAACCATCGAATTCGAGAAACCATTAACGCTCCGTTACGGCGAGATAGTTCTGTGCGAGCCAGTGTAAGCCGCTCAACTTACGTTCGGCAAGGCGCGTTCTAAAAGGGACGCGCGAGAGGCGTGGCGGAGTCGGGTGTGCTCGGCGCATTTTTTTCTTGACAGTGGCGAATAGAAAGCGAAATATAGCAGCCTCTTGTGCCGATACTGGCCCGCAGTTTGAAACGATCGGCTAGAGAAAGACACTACTTCGTGGCTCTCGACATCGCCTGTACGAAAGGACAGGTTTTCCACAGCTAGTACAGGGAAAACGAGGCGAAAACTAGGGCGAAAGTCAAATACAATGTAACATATTGAAAATGCAATGCTTACGTAGTTCCAATGTGGAATCTTGCGGTACTAGTAGCAGGGTTTGGGTCGCAAAATGTGACTTCTGTACCATCGCCTTTGGAGTCAGGAAGGTGTCAAATGGGACAGGTAAGAGGGAATGGTGTGGACCCGAAGGACAGGGCGGCGCATCTAAAGAAGCGGATGAGAAAGCAGCAAGCGAAACAAAGCGCAAAGGCAAGAGTTAAATAGGGCAGGGGATTGGGGATAGAGAAAGATGAAGACCAAGGACAACGGTCGAAAGTGGATGTGGATGTTCCTAGCAGCGCTGGTAGCGCTGCAGACATATTTCGTCTGGGAACTGCTGGCGGTGTTTGCCTTGTTCGCGGCGGGGTTTGCGGCCGTTGCGTTTGTGGTCGGCAGCTTGTACATGCTGCACCGTGGCTGGGCAGTGGCAGTGGAGCGGATCGCGGACAGCCGGCACCCGATTATGGTCGCGACGCGGGAAGGCATCGATACGCTGGAAGATGCTGTCCGGCGTCCGTTTCGGCGTCCAGGTTCTGCGCCCGCGCGCTGAGTGATTTTATGAATTTCTGGCCTGCGCCAGAGCACACGCGGAACTGATCACCCTGCCTCCTTCAGGGCTGATTCAGCCTCCGCAGCAATAGGAACGCAAAAGAAAAACGCCAACCGTCCTGAGAGAACGGTTGGCGTTTTTCTTTTGCGGGGACCGCGAACTTCGCGTGGCAGGCAGGCGGCGTATCATTATTATTATTTAGCAGCGCCGCCCTATAGTTCTAGTGGGTGAGTGGATCGATGTCGGTATCGGGGATGATCTCTGCATCGTCCTTAGCACGGGAATCGGTGTCGGCGTCGAAGAGGGTTTTGCCGTTGTCCTTGGTGAGCGCGACCATAGTGGATTTCGAGTGTTCGTCCACGGCGCTGACGGCGGCCACCAGGCAAGAGTAGAGAAAAGCCTTCATGCCTTTGCGGAATTGGTCGGTGGAACGCTCGGCGGCGCGGGCCACTTCGGACTCGAGCGCCAAGCGGCGAGCTTCACAGGCGGCGCGGCTTTCGGCGTCGAGTGAGGAGAGCGCGGACACGGCCCGGTCCTTGGTCTCGGACAGGACGGCGTTCACTTGCTGGTCGGTTTGGCGCTGGACGGCTCCTAGGGCGGAATTGACGGCGCTCTGAACGAGGGACTGCACTTCGGCGGAGCGGGCGTCGAGCTTCAGGAGCGCCTCCTGCGTCACGGCCTGGGTATTTTCGAGCAGGAGTTGGTAGCGGCGGTCGGCGGCGCGGGCAGTCGCGGATTCAAACTGGGAAGTGGCCTGAGCGACGGCTTCGCTGAGGCGCGCGTGGATCTGCGGCTCCCGTTCGCGGGACATGCGCTCGACAAATTCCTGCGAGCGGGCCAATTCGCGGCGCAACTCGGCGGCTTGTGTTTCCAGGCGCTGGACCATTTCTTCCGCCTGGGCACGGTACTTTTCCATTTGTTCTTTCCATTGCGAGGCGATTTCACCGGCGAGTGCATCCTTGGAGGAAAGGCGCATAGTTTCGACGCGCGTGGGGAAAAGTTCCTGAATCTCGCGCACGCTGGAATTGCGCACTTCATCGATAGAGTTGAGCGCTTCGCGCACGGCTTCGTCCACTTGCTGAGATACCGCTGCTTTCACTGCTTTCTCCGCGGCCTGCTGCAATTTTCCTTGCAGCGCGGCGATCAGGCCGTCCGGTGTGACGACGATGCGCTGCAGCTTGGGGGCCTCGGCCAGCTTTGGTGCTTGCGGCTTCGAGGCAGCGGGTGACGGAGAAGGGAAGGTAGCGACCTCGGCCATTCTGTGCTCGGCATTCTCCGGCGGCTCGTCAAACGCCGGAACGGCGGGCGTTGGAACGGCGGGCGGGGGATCCAGAGCAGGCGCAGCTGCGGCCACAAATTGTGCCACGGGCGCATTCGCTCCACCGCTGCTCGTCCAATCCTGGGGCGGAGTGACGACTCCCCAGACATTCGCGGGATTTTCCAGTTCCACGCCGACTTGCTGCAATTCCCGCGAACTCTGTGAGGTGTGCACCGAGCGCACGCGCGCGCGCACGGCGGGGGGCTTCGGCTCGACACTCAAGCCTACGACTTGCAGGGTGACCCACGATCCCACGCCGTAATCGTGACGCGAGGGATAGCGGCAACCATGCAGGTTAAGGCTGGTGGAGACGGTCCTTTCCACGAACGGCTCGCCCAGGCGGTTTTGGCCGAAGACGATCAGGGGGACGGAGCGCTCGATGCGCGTGCTGCGCCGCGCGTCTTCTCCCACGGAACGGTCGGGAGGGCTGATCAGAGACGATTGGCTCACGTCTGCTCCAAAAGGATGCAGTTCCTGGTCGCGGCAGCTCCGGAAGACGAGTGTCTGGCGGAGTGCACTTTCACGCGAGGAAGCAAATTCGACGGCGTTGTGAAACCGGCGTGCGCACGATTGCGAGCGGCGTGCTTCTCGCGGAACCCCACGGGGCAAATGTTAGCCGAAGGCCGCCAGGTTGTCGATGTCTCAATCTAAGAACTGCGTTTGGCACGGGCTGGTTCTGAAACTGGACTGGGCACCCCCCACACCCCCTGTTTTCTTTAAAGAGTGGGGAAGCACTTGAAAAGAAAAGAGTTGAGCTTCCCTCTTCTGCAAAAGAGTGCAAAAGAGTGCGCAAAAGTATGAAAAGACAGGGGATAGGGAATGGGGAGTAGGGAATAGGTGTTCAAGGAGAACACGACCCGCTGCTGGAAGCCACCAGGGGATGTACCCCCCATTACATAGATGGATATTAAAACAAAGGGCTTACAAAATGAGCAACTCATAAGTGGTTGATTCTAAAGGATGCGTCTCTCAGCCGTTGAGTTGGGACTGGCAAGGCAGCAAGTCCCTTCGGGAGGAAAAGCGGGAGCCCTTCGGCTCCGCTCAGGGTAAACAAGCTCCCGCACTCCACACGCAGTTATCTACAAGAGTAAGTGTAGCAGAAAATAGAGGAAAGTCAAGTATTTTTTTGCGGGGAAGCGTTTGCGGGAGACCGTCTAAAAGAAGGCGGCGCCGCCGTCGACGTTTAGGGATTGGCCGGTGATGGCGGTGGATTGGCCGGAGCAGAGGAAGAGGGCGGCGCGGGCAATTTCGTCGGCGGTTTGGGCGCGGCCCTGGAGCAGGCTGTTCAAAAAGCCGGCCAACTGGACATCCTCGTTTATGCCCATTTTCTTGGCGAGGGTGGCGCCCAGTTCCTTGGACATGCGCGTTTCTGTTACGGGTCCTGGACAAATGGCATTTACGCGAACGCCTTTGCGCGCGGCTTCCGCAGCGGTAACGCGGGTCAGCCCGAGCAAACCGGCTTTAGCGGCGGCGTAAGCGGAGCCCCAGGCGAAGGCGGCCTTTGCAGAGAGGCTGGAAATGTTGAGGATTACGCCGGACTGGCGCGCATACATTTGTGGGAGCACGAGTTTCGAGAGCAGAAACGCGGCGCGAAGGTGAACGGCGATTACGTTGTCGAAATCCGCGAGCGGATAATCTTCGACGGGAACAACGGGGCCGTAATGGCCGGCATTGTTCACCAAGATGTCGAGGCGGCCGAACTTTTCGAGACACGCGGCGACGACGTGGGTGCATTGGGCTTCGCTGGTCAGATCGGCTGGCACGTACGCGGCGCGTCCGCCATGGGCTGAAATCTCTGAGGCGGTGGCGGCGAGTTCTTTCTCTGTGCGCGCGGTAAGAAAGACGGCAGCGCCTTCTTTGGCGAAAAGCCGGGCAATGGCCCGGCCGATTCCGCGGCCAGAGCCGGTGATGAGGGCAACGCGATCTTGGAGTTCCATAGAGGAAACGAGGATAGAGGGAACCAGGAAAGGAGGCAAGCCGGGAGGCCCGGAACTTGATGTATAGCGACGTTGCTTGCTGGCCAACAACTGTACGTCAGTTCAGGTGCAATTCCCAAAGCGCGAATCTAAAATATACTTACAGTTCTTTCCTAGGACGTTTTTCGGATAATTTTCTTGTGGGCCGCGTTTTATGTATTCGCTAAACTCGTTAAACCCGCCCTGGGGTCTCGTTCGCTGTTCAGCCCAGTTGCTGAAATCAATTTCGAGGATTGTGCTCATGCGGCGAATCCCATTTTCATGCTCAATCGCAGTCGTTCTCCTTGGATTCTCCTTCGCGGGGTGCGGCGGCTATTCCAGTACCGGTGGGAATGGGCCCGTTCCCCCGTACATCACAACGCAACCTGGGAATCAAACAGTGACCGCGGGCCAAACAGCCACCTTCACGGCAGCGGCGACAGGTTCACCCGCACCGACGGTGCAGTGGCAGGTGAGCACGGATGGCGGGGTGACGTTTAACAACGTCAGCGGCGCGAGCTCCACCACACTGAGCTTCACGACGGCGATCTCACAGAACGGGAACAAGTACCGAGCAGTGTTTACCAACACGGCGGGAAGTGTGACCAGCACCGCGGCCAGCTTGACGGTCAATGCGAGCTCCAGCGGAGGATCTACCGACGTGGTCACGCACCATTACGATGTTTCTCGAAGCGGGGTGAACTCCACGGAGACGTTGCTGACAACGAGCAACGTGAATTCGACAACGTTCGGGAAAGTGGGCGAGTTCGCGGTCGATGGGCAGAT
>Ga0210407_10005106_pt1 | contig 10192 bp, 8 predicted proteins | sample IncBWC27MmetaG_FD_150860 | JGI IMG/M metagenome (GOLD analysis project Ga0210407, IMG submission 150860) | Forest soil microbial communities from Barre Woods Harvard Forest LTER site, Petersham, Massachusetts, United States - Inc-BW-C-27-M | ecosystem: Environmental > Terrestrial > Soil >... | reverse complement strand
CAGTCTGTCCGCAACAGAAACCATGCCCTCGCCGGAATGCGGCCGTGCTGTTTTTCCCACTCGCGGACGCCCTCCAAGGTCAGGAGATAATTCGGATTTCGTACCGCTTCGGCACTGATATCGATCACACAGGCTGGGCCGACAAATTTGTTCGGCGGAATGCGGTCGACGGTGTTGTTGGGAAGGTCTTTCCCAGAGACCCAGTGGACTGGAGCGTCAAAATGAGTGCCGGTGTGCTCGCCGGTCTCGAAGCCATTCCAGTACCAGGCGGGACCGCGCTCGTCGTAGCGCGAGAGCTCCCAGATCTTGAATGCGGGCGAGTTGTTCCACTGTGACGGCAGCGGAAGTAGCGCTGTCTGCGGGCTCAAGGGCTGGGTCAGGTCCACGACTCGCAGATGGCCAACCGCTAGTTCTTCGAGAAGATCAGTCAAGACGCGCGACATTGATGCACCTCACAATCTTTGAGTTCGTTACTCTCGGCACTTCGGTCGATTGCGCCCGAACGATGCTGTCCGAATCCTAGCTTCGCTTAAGCGACTGAATATGCCGGCGGAATTGAAATCGATTCTCCAGCAACGACAGGTCGGTAACATAGGCGGCGGGGCCTTTGGCTTCGACCTTGGCAATAATGGTTGTCAGTTCATTTCCATGCATCGCGTCGGTCACAGCGGCTTTGAAATTTTCAACACTTCGCACGGTAGCGACCCGGGGAATTCCAGAAGCGCGGGCAATCCCCTCGAGGTCTGTGCCTGTGCTCGTTGCCGTCGGGAAACCACCGACCGAGAGAAGGCTTTCGTTGTCAAAGACTATGTGCACCAGTTTCTTGGGGCGGTACCGTGCCATTGTGCTGAGGCCGCCAAGGTTCATCAAAACAGATCCGTCTCCGTCGAATACGATTACTCTTTGTTCGGGCAGGCAGAGAGCCAAGCCCAAGCCCGTCGAAGAGGCCAGTCCCATGGCGTGTTGCAGGTAGAAGAAATTGGGACGATGCCCCAGCGAGTGCAACTCAGCCGCAACGGCTCCCATGATTGTGACAACCAGGCAGTTCTCCAGTTCCGAATAGACCGACCGAAGACAATCGATGCGCAGCATCACTCCTCCCACATCAGGTCGCGCGTTAACAGAAGGGCCACTGGCTGCAAACTGCTCTCTGCGAGAGTCTGCGCCTGACGGATACGCTTCTTGACGGTCTCCGGTGCATCCAGGCAAAAGTAAGGGATCGCCAAAGCCCGCAAAATTGCCTCGCTGATGTTGCCGCCTTGCGTTTGCCACGGATCGCGCTCGCCCAGCGAACCGCGGTAGCTGACGAGCATCAAAAGCGGAATCCTGTAAAGATGTGCCAACGAGACGATGCCGTTAATGGATGCAAGAAAGCCGTGATTCTGCATGAGCATCGCCGATTTGAGTCCCGCAAAGTGTGCTCCGGCCGAGATACCGACCCCTTCCTCCTCCTTTGCCAGTCGCACCAAAATCATCTCTCTGTCTTCGTCCGCCAGTCGTATCAGGTGCACCAACCAGGTCTCAGGCAGGGCTGACACCAGGCGGATGTCGCACTCCTTCAAAGCGTCAAAGATTAACCTGGAGTTGGTTAAAGATACGGGCATGAGTTTCTTTCGGCGTTCCTACGCTGGGAAGCTCCCTGATGGCCGCGTGAGATTATAGCTTTAACTCTGGAAACGAGGCGAACACGCCCGTCTGGCGACGTGCGAAATGCCCTCTTGACGGTCGTTTGCAGCGGGGTATAGCTTGGCCCTACTCGTTCCGCAGTGACTTCTCAGGTCTAACCAGGAGCAAAGGTTGCAGGCCAAATCTCAAGGTATTCTCAACCCCGAATTCCCATCAGGATCGAATGTAAAGTTTCCCATCGATGCAGTGCGCGCCGTTTTCCCAGCTTTGACTCGGACTCCGGAATTCACCTTTTTCGATAATGCGGCGGGGGCGCAGGTTCCACAGATCGTGCTCGACGCAGTGAATCATCATCTCGTCGAGTGCAATGTGCAGCGTGGGGGACGCTACCCGAAAAGCGTTGCAGTGGACGCAACCATTTCGCGTGCACGCCGGAGCGTCGCCGATTTGGTGAACGCATACGATGCCAGAGAAATCGCATTCGGCATGAATGCCACGTCCTTCATTCGCTTGGTGAGTCTGGCGATCGGACAAACGCTCGACAGACGAAACGAGATTGTCGTAACCGATTTGGACCATGAGGCGAACATCGCCACGTGGATGGCGCTGGAACGCAACGGAGCAAAAGTGCATTGCTGGAAGATGAGGGACGACGGCAATCTGCACGTCGACGACCTTGTCCCGTTGGTTTCTTCGAGGACGCGGCTGGTAGCGTGCACCCTAACGTCGAATGCCCTCGGCTCGATTGTGGATGTCGGGGCCGCAGCAGAAGTGGCGCACTCGGCTGGAGCTGAAATCTTTCTCGATTCCGTGCATTACGGTCCTCACGGACTCATCGACGTGCAAGCCTTTGATTGTGACTACCTGGTGTGTTCGGGCTACAAGATTTTCGCCCCCCACATGGGATTTCTTTGGGGACGCTGTGAGCTTCTTCAGGCACTCCCGACCTTCCGTGAAGATTTCATCCCGGACGAGCCGCCCGGAAAAATCGAAGCTGGAACGTTTATTTACGAGAATGTGGCAGGGATGGATGCTGCCGTACGCTACTTGGAAGGGTTGGGCCGGATGTACGGCAACGGTGAAGCTACGCAAACAAGGCGTGCCCCTCTGGAACGTGCGTTCGCGGCAATCCGAAGCTACGAAGAATCGCTTTCGCTCGAAATGCTTCGCGTGCTGAACGATTGTGGCGCAATCGTCTACGGCGTCTCGGACCCAAAGCGCCTCCCTGAACGAGTGCCAACGTTCAGCTTCAATTTACCGAACCTTTCTCCGGAAAGAGTCACTGAAGAGCTCGCGAAGAGGAATGTTGGCGTGCGCGATGGCCACATGTATTCGCCGCGGCTCATGAAGCGATTGGGGCTTACGCAAGAAAGCGGCGCAGTCCGGGCATCGCTTGTCCACTACAACACTGTCGAAGAGGTACGCAACTTCGGAGCCGCACTGGCCGAGGCGAGAACCTCATGCTGACCGACAAGCAAATCCAAAATATTCGTTCTCGCTTCAGCATTTTCCGACGCAAAATCTATCTCAACAGTTGCTCGCAGGGTCCGCTTTCGGATGCCGTTCAGGCTGGCCTCGAAAACTTCATTTCGAGTTGGCACGAACAAGGTTCGCCGTGGGAGTTATGGGTGAATCGTTACGAGGAGGCGCGAACGGCCTTTGCGCACTTGATCAACGCCAGCCCGGATGAGGTTGCTATCGTGACGAGCGCGTCGGCGGGAATCAACAGCGTTGCGAGCGCGCTTAGTTTTCAGGAACGAAAAAAAGTCGTGATGGGTGAGTTCGAATTCCCGACCATGGGCCATATCTGGCTCGCACAACGAGCGCGAGGCGCCGAGGTGAAATTTGTGGGCGCGGAAGGCAACCGCATTCCGGCCGTCAACTACGAAAAGATGGTGGATCGCCATACGCTCCTGGTGCCGCTGACGCACGTCTGTTTCAAGAATGGTTTTCGCTCCGAGGTAAATGCCATCACGCAGATCGCCCACCGTTCCGGCGCCCTCGTAATGCTCGATGATTATCAGGACTGCGGAACCCGATCAATCGACGTGAAGGGCATGGACCTGGATTTTTTTGTGACCGGGACTCTCAAGTATTTGCTCGGCCCTCCTGGCCTTGCTTTTATGTACGTCCGCAAGGAACTCATTTCTTCGCTGGTTCCCACGCTGACCGGATGGTTTGCGCAAACCAATCCATTCGCCTACGACCCCCAAACTATCGATCTATCTCCCACCGCGCGAAGATTCGAATCAGGCACCCCGTCGGTGCCCAATGTATATGGAGCAGTGCCGGGATTCGAACTGCTGAGAGAAATCGGCATGGAGAATGTGGCAAGCCACATCAAGGGCCTTGCCCAATCGCTTTTGCACAGCGCCGTCGATCTCGGCATTCGGGCCAAAACCCCTGCTGACAGCGCCGGACCACTTGTGGTGTTGCCATCTAAAGATTCAACCTTGCTGGTGCAGAAACTTGAAGAGAACGGCATCGTCGCGTCGAACCGTTACGACGGCTTGCGCATATCGTTTCACGTGTACAACACGATGGAGGATGTGAAAGCAGTGGTAGAGGTTCTCAAGAAAAACATCGATCTTCTGGTGCTTGACCCTGCCAGTGTCGGCAGCCATGACTGATCAACAACCAGCAGTCAGCATGGCGTTTACCGATGCTAAGCCGACCGTGCCAGAAGCGGAGGGACTCCAGCGCCGTTTGAGCCAAAGGCAGCTCACTATGATGGCCATTGGTGGCGCGATAGGAGTCGGTTTGTTCCTGGGGAGCAGCGTTACCATCCGTCTGGCTGGACCCGCCGTCATTCTTTCTTATCTGTTGGGAGCAGGCATTGCTCTGATCATGTCCTATGCCCTGGCAGAGATGGCGGTTGTCCATCCGGTCGCCGGCGCATTCGGAGTTTACGCGGACAAGTACCTCAATCCCTGGGCGGGGTTTTCGGTTCGAGCCACCTACGGAGTCGCACAGATCATTGCCATCGGTGCAGAAGTCACCGCCGCCGGCATCTATATTTCCTTTTGGTTCCCGAATGTTCCGCAATGGATTTGGGTAGTGTTGGTTTCAGCCGCTCTGGTGGCGCTCAATTCAATGCAGGTCAACCGGCTGGGCGAGTTTGAATATTGGTTCGCCATGATCAAAGTCGCGGCCATCATTGCGTTCATCATCGTAGGGATATCTATGATTCTTGGCGTGGGATCCGGAGGCGCCATTGGCTTGTCGAACCTAACTCAGCACGGCGGATTCTTCCCGGGGGGATGGAAAGGAGTCTGGCTTTCGCTCACCATTACGGTCACCAGCTATATGGGAGTGGAAATTATCGCGGTCACTGCCGGAGAAGCCGAGCATCCGGAGTTGACCGTCCCGCACGCCATGCGGAACATCGTTTGGCGCCTCATCCTGTTCTATGTGTTGGCGATTGCGATTATGGTGACGATGGTTCCATGGAACCAGACCAGCAGTTCGGCCTCACTTTCTGGTAGTCCTTTTGTGACCGCGTTCGCCGCGGCGCACATACCCTTCGCCGCTGCGATCATGAACTTCGTCGTGCTCACGGCGGCTCTTTCGAGCGTGAATACCAACCTTTACCTTTCAACTCGAATGCTTTTTTCTCTGGGCCAAGGAGGTTATGTTCCTGAATGGATGGGCAAGGTGAGCCACAACGGCGTGCCCCATCGCGCTCTGCTGGCTTCCACCGCGGGCATTATCGCAGCCATTCTTCTGGCCATCTTCGCCCCCAAAAATGCTTTTCTCATGCTCTATGGAACCGCCGTCGCCGGAATGCTCTTCGTATGGCTGGTGATTCTCAACACGCACTTGCGGTTTCGCCAAGCCATCACGAATGAGCGACTATTGAGTTTACCGATGCGTCTGTGGGCTCATCCGCTCTTCACGGTAGTCGGTATTCTGTTACTGCTTGCAATCGCGGCGACAACGTTCTTTGTGGACGGATTGCAATGGTCGGTTCCAGCATTTTCTATTTTCCTGGGCTCGATTTCGATCGTGTATCTACTAGAACGGCGCCATAAGACTTCTTGAGGAGAGGGGAGATGGCAGAAGCAAGCGAAGAGGTCTACTCTTTGCTCCACCGGCGATTCAAAGGTGGGTTGCTGCGTCCCGGTGAGAGCGGCTATGACGACGCTCGTGCGATTTGGAATGGCATGGTTGCGCGGAGGCCCGGATTGCTTGCACAGTGCGCAGATGTAACCGATATACAAAACGCTGTCAGGTCCGCATCTGAGATTGGAATCCTGACCGCCGTCCGTTGCGGAGGCCATAGTCTTGCAGGTTTCAGCACGTGCGATGGGGGCCTGGTGATTGATCTATCGAGAATGCGCAATGTAACTGTTGATGCCGAGGCGCGTCGGGCGAGGTTCGCTGGAGGCTGTCTGTTGGGTTCAATAGATTCGGCAACGCAAAAAGTGGGGTTGGTTTTTCCAGCGGGCGTTGTTTCACATACAGGCGCCTCTGGACTGATCCTGGGCGGAGGAACCGGATGGCTCACACGGCGATTCGGATTGTCATGCGATAACGTGGAGGGATTCAGTCTCGTGACGGCGGATGGTTCCGTAGCACGCGCCAATTCGAGAGAGAACCCAGACCTGTTTTGGGCTTTGCGCGGCGGCGGCGGGAACTTTGGAGTCGTGACGGAATTTGAAGTGAAACTCCATCCGCTTACTTCCGTTGTATTTGCTGAAGGATTATCTCCCGAGACTGATATTGAGCAACTCCTGGAGTACTGGAGAGACTTCATGGCCGAGGCGCCGCTCGACTTGAAGTGGAACATTGATCTGCGCCTCGCTCCCCACAAAGAAAAAGTGCCTAGCGAGCTGCGTGGACGGCCGGTTGCTGGCAGTTCATTGATTTGGACTGGCGACCCTGACGCTGGACGCCCGTTGTTGCAGCGTGCGCTTTCCTTGTGCAATCCGGATTCCGTGAGCAGCAGGATTGTGCCATTCATGGATTTACAAACGATGGCGGATTCCGATTTCCCGCACGGCCGGCGTTACTACACCAAGTCAGGCTACTTCGCTCGCCTTGACGGCGGAACGATTCATCGACTGGTGGAGGCAGTTGCCGCTATCTCCTCATCGGAGGTGCAGATCGAACTTGCCTATCTTGGTGGCGCGACAACGCGGGTCGGGGCGGACGAGACTGCTTTCGGCGACCGTAGCGCTCCTTTCATCCTGAATTTGCTGGGGAACTGGTCGGACCCCTCCGCTGATGTCGACAACATCTCAAGGATTCGCGCACTTTTCAAGGTGCTTCGGCCCGCTATGAAACCCGGTGTGTACGTAAATTTTATGAGTGCAGATGAACAGGATCGCGTCCCTGAGGCCTATCAGCAACGATGGGACAAAATGGTCGCGGTTAAGTCGCACTATGACCCGAATAACTGCTTCCGGCTGAACCAGAATGTACCGCCCGCGAAAAATGTCGGCAGTCAAGGGCCGGGCGCAGTTTAGGGACTCTTAAATAACGCTCTTCAGACCTAAGACCCGCAGGACGCCTTTCCTATGCGACAAAAACAGGCGGCGAAACCTGTACCGGATCATCTTCCGATTCAGCAACGGGCCTCGAAGGGATCAGAATGTTGCACGGTCACGCCACGGCGCGAGGGGAGGGAAGGAATGTGGCGGACACAAGAGGGAATCAGGCGTTATCGGAAGACCATGAAGACCATAAAGGCGCAGACCATCCAGATGAGGGGGCGTGGTTCAGCTGGTTAGAGCGTCTGCCTGTCACGCAGGAGGCCGCAGATTCGAGCCTCGTCGCTCCCGCCAGTGCGCATGCGAGTTTGGATTGCTCTACGTTCAGAGGTACAAGGGGAACAGCTGAGCAGTTGCGCTGCTCAATGACAAACAAGCGACCAACAAGCAGGCTCGCAAAAACCGGCTCGCAAAAACCGGCTCTTCATACTACCCCGGGCGATATATTGAAATCCTCCGGCGTTGAGGAGGCGCAGTAAAAGCGGTGCCGGGCATCGCGAATTGTCGGACGGTGGGACGATGCCGATACCGATGTTCCTGTCTTGCAGCAAGCGCACGCCGAGAACCCACGCTCACACTGAACTCGCTTCTCGCTTGGCCATCGATTTCTCAACGAGAGCGAAACGTCTTGATTCAGGCTCATGAAAAGCCAGGGACGACGCGGGATTGTGAGGTGTTGCTCTTCGGAAGAGATGATCTGGGTGGGATAGGGTGTGAATCCGAAGAAGTGGGCGCGGGCACGGTGCTGCTCCGGTTTCGCGGAGCTAAGAGATCATAGGTTGGCCCGCCCTCGAGCCCACGACCGACGGCCCGCGCGTCTGTGCCGACTTCTCAAGGACGTAACCGGGCCCGTACTGTCAAACTACTAATTTAATAGTTGACAAGCGTTTCTGCTCGCCGTACAAATAGTTCGATCTATTAATTTATTAATTGTTGAAGCTGGGAGGAATCGTTGGCAAGGAAAAAGTCACCGAACCTGACGGAAGGCGAGTTACCGCTCATGGAAGTGCTGTGGCAGAAGGGGCACGCGACGGTGAGCGATGTCGTGGCGTCATTGCAGGCCGATCCGCCGCTTGCCTACAGCACCGTGCTGACCACCTTGCGTATTCTCGAGGCCAAGGGCTACTTGCGGCACACGAAGAAGGGGCGTGCCTTCGTCTATGAACCCGTGATCGTTCAGGAAGAAGCCAGCCGAAAGGCGCTCGGGTACCTGGTGAACCGCTTCTTTGGCGGCTCGCGCGAACTGCTGGTCGTGAATCTGCTGAAAGAAGAAACGATCGGCCGGGCCGAAATGCGACGAATCAAGAAGATGATCGCGGCGAACGAGTAAGGAGAGCAGAAATGACGCATATCGACTTTGCGATGACAACTCTTCTCAACGGAATCGGGCAGGGGACGTTCCTGGCGGCGGCGATGTGGCTCCTTCTGAAACTGCTTCCGCGACTGAACGCGACCACCCGCTTCACGGTTCTGTGGGTAACCCTGCTCGCTGTCGTGGCGTTGCCCTTCGGACCGCTCACGTCCAGAGTGTTGATTTCGGGCGCGCAAACGGATTCGCCTGAGATTGCAGCGACGAACAAGCCCACGATTACGACTCTTGCGCCCGTTAAAACTCAGGATCCCAAGTCTAGCTTAAAGAAGACGCCCGCGAGCCCCGAGTCACATCTTGCAACGATTCCGAAATCAAGTCCCGAGTCGGTATCTGGGCGCGCGTCTGAATCTATAGAAGTGCCGAATGCTGCCTCCCAAAGTTCATCGGCAGTGATCGCGGCCGTTGAGCATCCTCTGATTCGCATTCCCTCCGGAAGGATTCTGGGCGCGCTCGAGATCGTGTGGGCGCTGGTGTCGATAACGATGCTGGTGCGTCTTGGATCTGGCTACCGGGAGTTGCGCCGGTTGAAAGCAGGAGCCATACCGGCTCCGGAAGACTGGCGGCTGCGGTGGAGAAGCCTGAGCGGAATCAACGGTGTTCGCCGGCAAGCGCAATTGCTCGTTTCAAACCACATAGCCGCGCCAATGTCACTCGGATTTCTCAACCCGGTGATCCTCATCCCGCGAGCCCTTCTCGATACTCTTTCGGATTCGGAACTCGACGACGTGGTGCTGCACGAACTCGCCCACCTGCGGCGCCGAGATGATTGGACCAACCTCACACAGAAATTGATTGAAGCAATACTACCGCTCCAGCCGGCGGTGTACTGGATCGGTTACCGAATGTCGGTCGAGCGCGAGATGGCATGCGACGATTGGGTAATTGCAACGACGGGAACGGCGAAGCGGTACGCGGCCTCCCTCACAAAAGTGGCAGAACTGTCGCAATGGGAGCAGGCGGGCACTCTGGCAGCAGGAGCGGCAGGGAACCATTCGCAACTTTTCAGCCGCGTCCATCACATGCTGGACAGAACTCGGAACGCGGCCCCGAAGCTTGCCCTCGGCCCGCTGGGGGCGGCGATTGTCGCGGTCGGGACATTGATCTATGTGGGCGGCCGGGTGCCACAAATGATCGCCTTCGCGCAGAATCCGGCATACCAAAACAGCAAGCAGGAGCTCATCCCTATAACGCAACATTCGCCACAATCACCGCTAACGCCAATTGCAGCCTCAGTTCCTAATGCGCCACGGGTGTTTGCGGCGCCGCTGACGCCGATCGCGGCTCTTACTCCGGCGGTACCAGCGCAGGCGCCCACCTCACCTCTGGCACCACCCGCCCCACTCGCGCCGAGCGCGCCACTGGCTCCTATGGCGCCGCTCGCACCGATGGCACCCGTCGCCGCGCAGTCGGGCGGCGAGACTCACATGGACATGACGACCCGCAGCGGATGGTCGTCACTCAGCGTGAAGATTGACGGCGCCATCGAATTTACCGACGACGATCGCGACGTCAAGTCACTTTCTCCTGGGGGTCATTTCCGTGTGGAGGAAGGAAGCTGGCTTTCCGGGCGTGCGTATGACGTCAAGGCAGATTCAACAGGGAATCTCACGAAGACCTACTCGGTAGGTTGGTCCACGAAACCGCTGGACTCCGAGGGGCGCACATGGCTGGAGCGCTTTCTGCCGCGGATGATTCGTGATAG
>Ga0210407_10005104_pt1 | contig 10194 bp, 8 predicted proteins | sample IncBWC27MmetaG_FD_150860 | JGI IMG/M metagenome (GOLD analysis project Ga0210407, IMG submission 150860) | Forest soil microbial communities from Barre Woods Harvard Forest LTER site, Petersham, Massachusetts, United States - Inc-BW-C-27-M | ecosystem: Environmental > Terrestrial > Soil >... | reverse complement strand
CGAGGTGTTCGACGCCAGGATCGCGTCGGGCGCGACCACGGCCTCGAGCTCGCCGAACAGCTTCTGCTTCACCTCGAGATTCTCGAACACCGCCTCGACGACGATATGGCAGCCTTTCAGGTCCGACAGGCTCTCGGCGATTCCGAGGTTGGCGTCGGTCCTGGCGACATCGGCGTCGGTCAGCCGGCCCTTGGTCACCAGGCCCTTCAAGGTGTCGAGGATCGCCGCCTTCGCCTTGGCGGCACCGCCGGCGGCCGCATCGAACATGATGGCCTTGATGCCGCCCTGCGCCGTCACCTGCGCAATGCCGCGGCCCATGGCGCCGGTTCCGACCACGCCCACCGTGAGATCGGGGCGGTTGATGTCGAGAGTCATCCTGCTGTCCTTTTCTGTGGCCCATCCTTCGAGACGCCGCGCTTTGCGCGGCTCCTCAGGATGAGGTTGCCGTGTAAACGAATGGCCTCACCCTGAGGAGGCCGCGCAGCGGCCGTCTCGAAGGGTCGGCAACGATTAGCCCTTGCTCGCATACCCCGCCGTCTTCAGGCCGCCGGTGATCTCCTCGATCGCGGCCGGGTCGTCGATGGTGGCGGGCATCTTCCAGGGCTGACCGTCGGCGATCTTCTGCATGGTGCCGCGCAGGATCTTGCCCGAGCGCGTCTTGGGCAGGCGCGGCACCACGATGGCGGTCTTGAAGAAGGCCACCGGGCCGATGCGGTCGCGCACCATCTGCACGACCTCGCGCACCGTGTCCTGCGGCGGGCGGTCGACGCCGGCTTTCAGCACCAGGAAGCCGAACGGCACCTGGCCCTTCAGCTCGTCGGCGATGCCGATCACGGCGCATTCGGCGACGTCGTCGTGCGAGGCCAGCACTTCCTCGATCTGGCCGGTCGACAGGCGGTGGCCCGCGACGTTGATCACGTCGTCGACCCTGGTCATCACCGAGACATAGCCGTCCTGGTCGATGAAGCCCGCGTCGCCCGTCTTGTAGTAGCCGGGATATTCCTCGAGATAGGCCTGCCGGAAGCGCTCGTCGGCATTCCACAAGGTCGGGAACGTGCCCGGCGGCAGCGGCAGCTTGCCGGCCAGGGCGCCGACCTCGCCCGTCTTCATCTTGTGCCCCTGCTCGTCCAGCACGTCGAGCTGCCAGCCGGGCGAGGGCACCGAGCACGAGCCGGGCTTGATGGGCATCGGCTCCAGCCCGACGAAGTTGCCGCAGATCGCCCAGCCGGTCTCGGTCTGCCACCAGTGATCGACGATCGGCACGCCCAGAAGCTTCTGCGCCCATTCGATGGTCGGCGGATCGCCGCGCTCGCCGGCCAGGAACAGGGTACGAAACTTCGACAGGTCGTACTGCTTCAGGAGCTTGCCCTCGGGATCCTCCTTCTTGATGGCGCGGAAGGCGGTCGGCGCGGTGAACAGCGCGACGGCCTTGTGCTCGGAGATCACCCGCCAGAAGGCGCCGGCATCGGGCGTGCCAACCGGCTTGCCCTCGTAGAGGATCGAGGTCGCGCCGTGGATCAGCGGGCCGTAGACGATGTAGCTGTGGCCCACCACCCAGCCGACGTCCGAGGCGCACCACCAGACCTCGCCGGGGTTGATGCCGTAGAGGTATTGCATCGACCAGGCGAGCGCCACGCAATGACCGCCATTGTCGCGCACCACGCCCTTGGGCTGGCCGGTCGTGCCCGACGTATAGAGAATATAGAGCGGATCGGTCGCCTTCACCGGCACGCAGTCGTGCGGCCGGGCGGCGGCCACCGCCTCGTTCCAGTCGAGGTCGCGGCCCTTCACCAGCGTCGCTCGGGCCTGCGGGCGCTGGAACACCAGGACGTGCGGGATCTTGTGCGCGGCGAGCTCGATCGCCTGGTCGAGCAGCGGCTTGTACAGCACGATGCGCCCCGGCTCGATGCCGCACGATGCGGTCAGCACCAGCCTGGGCGAGCAATCGTCGATGCGGGTGGCGAGCTCGTTGGCGGCGAAGCCGCCGAACACCACCGAATGCACCGCGCCCAGCCGCGCGCAGGCCAGCATCGCCATCACCGCTTCGGGGATCATCGGCATGTAGATGATGACCCGGTCGCCCTTGCCGACGCCCGCGGCAGCGATGGCGCCCGCCAGCTTCGCCACCTGGTCGCGCAGCGCGCGATAGGTGAAGCTCTTCTTGCTGTCGGTGACGGGCGAATCGTAGATCATCGCCGTCTGGTCGGCGCGCCCGCGTTCGACATGGCGGTCGAGGGCGTTGTAGCAGGTGTTGAGCTCGGCGCCGGCGAACCAGCGATAGAACGGCGCGCTCGAAGCATCGAGCACCTTGTCCCAGCGCCGGGTCCAGTCGATCGCGTTGGCCTGCTCGGCCCAGAACCCCTCGGGATCCCTCAGCGAGCGCTGATGCAGCGCGCGGTATTTGTCACCGACGGCCATGACGGCGTTCCCTCCCTTGCCGCAGGCAGGCTTAGCGTCGGCGATGGACCGCCGCAATCCAGATATGTGACCATCCGGCTGGAGATGGAGGCGTGGAATGCGGGTTGGTTTCGGGATGTGCTGCGTCGGGCCCTGCCTGTTGTTCGCCGGCGCAGCCGTGGCGCAGAGCTAGACGGCCTCCAGTCAGCTTCGGAACGGCCGTCGATCGCTACGCCCGCGATACCGAAGATTGGGCGATCGCCTTGACCATCCTGGCTACGCTGAGACGAACCCGACGATCTCGGATCTTGAAGAAGTCCCGGACCAGGTGGAGCGTCTCGCGATCGTCCATCGGCGGAGCCGTTTTCCGGACGCCAGACTTGAATGACAGGGCGCCCGCGTTCTCGAAGAAAAACGAGACCGGCACATCGAGCACCCGGGAGACTTCGAACAGCTGCGTCGCGCCCACGCGATTGACGCCGCGCTCGTACTTCTGGATCTGTTGGAAGCTCACGTCGATGGCGGCGCCCAGTGCGGTCTGGCTCATGCCGAGAAAGCTGCGCCGCTGGCGCAGACGATTTCCAATATGAACATCGATCGGGTGTGGATTTCCCATTGCTCCCGTTTCCTTGGCCAGGCATCACGCGGTCGATCAACGATACGCACGACACGCAGCACGCAGAAAACGCCCATCGCCCTGCGAAGTTCCGGCACTCCCGTGACGGAGCGGTTACGAAGAGACGGCGGCACCCGCCATGGAGGCAGTCAGACGTCGCGACATCGCCGCGACATTAAGAAGCATCGGACACGCCGCGCGATCCTACATTTCCGCGTGCTCACAACTTTTCCGCGCGATACTCGCCGTTCGATACGACCACCACGACGCAGCACGATCATAGGTGACGAAACCACGGGGCAACGACAAGACCCCTGCTCATCGTGCGCTGGACCGTCGACGTCACCGCTCGCATGCACGACTGCGCCGCGAACATTCATTCACTATGAGCAACTGAACCGTGCGCGGCTTCACCGTCGCGGTGCCGCGCCTTTGACGAGTGAAGGCTTTCGACAACCATTGCGAGGGGACACGGTCCGCCGATTCGCGCCTGGCGACAAGCTGAGGTGATCGATGACGGTTCGCCCATCATCGACGCTGATACGCCAGCATGCCGATGATGGATCACACGAGCGCAAAGCACGCGCGACACGACAAGTGCTGCAACGGATGGCGGAGCAGCCCTTGCATCACCGATCGTCGACGCGACGCGCTCATGCGCGACCCGGCCGCGAAAGTCCACCTCGGTGCTGCAACTGAGCCGCGCGCTGCTTGTATCTCGTTCGGCAAAAAGCCGGCCATCACGTCGCGCCGATTACAGAAAATGAGCGTTATGCCAAAAGAGAATAACGATGCGTTCGTTGTCGGCAACCGGCGATGACTCTCTCCCGTTGGAGCGCCACCAAGCAACAGGAGGTGTGTCCATGAAATCTCTTACAGTCGCCGCCGTCGTCGTTGCCGGTCTCGTCGGCGCCTGCTCTTCGGAGCAACAGCAGAGCGCGCGCGATGACCAGCAGGTCAATGTGGCTCAGCTCAACGCGCTGAGCGCCGCCAATGCGAGTCCCGGCAACCCGCAGCACGCTCCCACGGGCATGCCACTGGGCAAGACGCTCATGGGGCCTTGCTGCCAACCGTGATCACCGCCGATGCCGGAGCCGATCAGCGCGAGTGTCCTTGGGCTGATCGGTTTCGTGCGCCGGACGCGCCGAAAGTGAACCATCCCTTGCAGCCAGCGGCGCAGACCGTGTCGTCCTTGTCGAGACGGACCTCGGTTCATCATGCTCGCTCTCCGACGCCATCGCCGCTAAGACGGCTCCGGCGATCGTCCGATCGCGACGCATGGCGACTGCAGCGGGGGAAGCGGCGTGCCCAAGCCCATGATGCATCTGGCCCAGTTCCTGATCCACGGGCCGACCTATCACAGCGTGGCGATGTGGCGGCATCCGCGCACCGCGGCGGCGGGTTACGACTGGTCCCGGCCGGCGCTCTACCAGCACATCGCCCGGGTCTGCGAACGCGGCAAGTTCGACATGGTCTTCTTCGCCGACCTCAACTACATCTCCGACACCTATACGGGCTCGCTGGCGCCGGCGATCCGCAACGCCACCCAGGCGCCCGAGCACGATCCGATCCCGCTGCTGTCGTTCATGGCCGCGGTCACCTCGAAGATCGGCCTGGGCGCCACCTATTCGGTGAGCCACCAGCATCCCTTCCATGCCGCCCGCCTGTGGGCGACGCTCGACCACCTGACCGGCGGGCGGGCCGCCTGGAACGTCGTGACCACGCTCAACCACAACCAATCGGCCAATTTCGGCGAGGAGATGCGGCCGACCGACGATCGCTACGACCGTGCCCATGAGTTCATGGAGGTCTGCCGCAAGCTGTGGGACAGCTGGGACGAAGATGCCGTGGTCATGGATCGCGCCGCCGGCGTCTTCGCCGACCCGGCCAAGGTGCATCGCATCGACCACGCCGGCCGCTTCTTCAAGTCACGCGGACCGCTCAACGTGACGCGCTCACCGCAGCATGGGCCGGCCATCCTGCAGGCCGGCACGTCGGGCAAGGGCCGCGACTTCGCGGCGCGCTACGCCGATGCGGTTTTCGCCATCCAGCCCTACCTCGCCGGCGCCAAGGCGCTCTACGACGACATCAAGCGCGGCGTCGTCGAAGCCGGTCGTCCGCCGGAGGCCTGCAAGTTCCTGTTCGGCGTCCAGCCGATCCTGGGCGCCTCGCGCGCCGAAGCCGAAGACAAGCAGGCCGAGCACAACGCGCTGGTGCCGCTGGAGGGCGGCCTCGCCCTCCTGTCCGGGCACCTCGATTTCGACCTGTCGACCCTGCCGCTCGACACGATCATGGCGCATCGCACCGAGCCCAAGCTGCAGCGCATGCAGACGCGTTACCGCTCGATGAGCGGCGAGCTGCTGACGCTGCGGCAGGTGGCGCAGAATCACGGCCAGGCGGTCGGGCTGCCGCAGATGGTGGGGACGCCGTCCGAGGTCGCCGACCAGCTCGAGGCCTATTTCGATGCCGTCGGCGGCGACGGCTTCATGCTCTCGCCGATCTATTCGCCGGGCGCGATCGAGGAATTCGTCGATCTGGTGGTGCCCGAACTGCAGCGGCGCGGCCGCTTCCGGCGCGACTATGCAGGCACAACGCAGCGCGATCATCTGCGTCAGGACGACTGAACGGAGAGAGGCGGTCCGCCGCTATGCCAGCCTTCGCACGGCCTCGCGCAAATCCGGAAGCAGCCGCTCCTCGAACCACGAGTTCCGTCGCATCCAGCCGACGCTCCGCCAACTCGGATGCGGCAGGGGAAAGAACCGCGGCCCATACTCGGCGAATGCCCTGACGGTCTCCGTCAGCGTGCCTTTCCGCGCCGAACGCAGATAATGCCTCTGCGCGTACTGGCCCACCAGCAGCGTGCAGCGGATCTCGCGAAGATGCCCGAGCAGTCGGGCATGCCAGAGCGGCGCACATTCGCGGCGAGGCGGACGGTCGCCGCCCGCTTCCGCAGCGCCCGGATAGCAGAAGCCCATGGGCACGATCGCCACCCGGTCGGCATCGTAGAAGACCGCCCGGTCGATCTGCAGCCACTCGCGCAGACGGTCGCCGCTTGCATCGTCCCACGGCATGCCCGTCGCATGGACCTTGCTCCCCGGCGCCTGGCCGACGATCAGCAACCGGGCCGTCGCCGCGGCCTGCAGAACCGGCCTCGCTCCCAGCGGCAGCGCCGCCTGGCAGACGGTGCAGGCACGGGCCTCGCGCAACAGGCTCTCCAGGGACCTCCGCACTTGCTGGGCCACCTATCGTCCCAAAAGAACGTTGCGCAGCACGACGGCGTCGTTGCGAAGCTCGTCGCGCGCCGAGAATATCAGCGTCACGGGCCCCTGGCGCGCGATGGCGCGCAGTTCCGCGAGCAGTTCCGGATGACGGCGGATTTCGGCCGTGTAGCGGCGGCGAAACTCGGGCCAGCGCGCGGGATCATGCGCGAACCATTGGCGCAGCGCCGTGCTGGGAGCGATGTCCTTCAGCCAGCGATCGATGGCCGCGTCGGACTTCTTCAGGCCGCGCGGCCACAATCGGTCGACCAGGATCCGCGCGCCGTCGTCCGCCGCAGCCGGTCGGTAGGCCCGCTTCAGCCTGATGTCGCGCGCCGACAGTCCCTTGGGCATCGGGTCGCCTCTGGTGAGCCGAACATGCGCCCACTATCGCCGGAAAAGCCGGGCGCGCGAAACGCGGCATTCCGTCTGGCCCGTCGCGCTGGCCCGTCGCGCGCTTACGGCGATCCGTGCCAGGCGTGGTCGTGATCGCGGTGGACTTGCGTCAGGCCGTGCTGGAAGAAGGTATCGTAGTAATCCTGCTCGACGTGGTGGACCTGCAGCCAGATACCCGGCGCATAGATCGTGTCGACGTGAGCAGGAAAGCGGCCGTGCGTCTCGTAGATGTAGGTGCAGATGTCGCGGGTGCAGGCGATCACGTCCTGCGAATAGACGCTCGCGTCCTTGAGGTAGGTCTCGCCGTAGGTGCCCTTGTAGATCTTGTCGAACGTCGTGGTGTCGCTGTAGATGCCGTTGGGCCCGAACTTGGTGGCCACGACCGCAGCGACCGCCTCCGCCATGCTGTCGTAGTAAGGCGGACACGAGCCCTTGATGAGATGCTCGCCCTTGTGACGCAGCCCGACGGGGTTGGAGCGCGCATCGGCATGTGTGGGAAAGGGTATCTGCCAGCGCAAAATATCGGCCAGCTTCCATTTCGGGATGACGAAGTCGAAGCCCAGCATGGGGCCGTACTGCTTGATGAACTTGGGATCGCCCATCAGCACGGGTGGCGAGATAGAGCCATGGATCCAGGCGCCCAGTCCCATCGCCTCGGCCACCAGGAACACGTTCTGGATCAGCAGGTCGGCCTCGATCTGGGTGCGCATGGACCAGATGGTCCCGAGCGGCAGCGGGATGGCCTTGTTGAGGAAGCCGTTGTCGATCCATTTCTTGACGCCGGCCGGCCGGTAGAAATTGCGATCGTCGAGGATGGCCGGCCGCGCCCCCGCCGGCTGGGTCAGCAGGTACATCATGCCGTTGATGTACTGATGCGAGAGATCGACGACCGGGAACAGCAGGGTCGTGCCCGGCAGGTTGGACAGGAAGCGGTTGGAATCGAGATAGGCCGGGAAGTCGCGCTTGCCGTCCGGCACGTCGATCCGCCGATCGAGCAGCTTCACCTTGGCCATTTCCGCCTGCTGCAGCAGGAGGGTGGGATCCATTGGATCGCCGTCGACCGGCGGCAGCTTGCGCAGGAAATAGGTTCCGCTGTCGTTGATCAGGAAGAAAGACGTTCCCTGGGCGTTGTCCGGACTGCCGGCGGTGCGGCCGACCATGTTGACGTTGGGCTTGGCCATGATCGGTGCGCCGCTGGTCGGATCGTAGAACGGCCGGTCGGGCATGCTGAGGCCGGTGCAGCCGGTCGCGGCAATCAGCAGCGCCTCCTCGAGCGGCGTGAGCGGCGCGCGCGGATGGGGGCTCTTGTAGCTCATCGGCCCGGCGGCGACATCGCTGCCGCGGCTCACGCGATGGGTGCGACGTTTCCAGATCGTCTCGATCAGCGACCGCGCCTTCAGCGAGTCGAGACCGCGGGTCGGCTCATTGGTGGTCATCGTATTCCCCGATCATGATGTCACGCGCCGCCGCGGAAACGGGCCTCGATCATTTCAAGGACACCGGCGATCGTGCCCGCGGGCGACGGGCTGTAATGCGGCAGGGCAAGGCGCGTGATCTTGGCGTCGATCACGCTCGGCCGCTTCGAAGCGAGCGCCGCGGCGTAGGCGCGCTCGAACTCTTCCAGGGTTTCGACGCTGTAGCCGTCGGCATTGCAGGCGCGGGCATAGGCCGCGAAATCCGGGTTCTGGAACTCGACCAGCCCGGTCTCCAGGAAGGCCGAGAGCTGGTAGAGCTTGATCAGCTTGAACTCGCCATCCCTGAAGATGATCCAGATGATGGGCAGCGAATGCTCGACGGCGGTCATCAGCTCGAAGCCGGAGAGCGAGTAGGAACCGTCGCCGCAGCCCACCACCACCGCACGATCGGGGTATGCGAGCTTGAGGCCGATCGCGCCGTTGACGTGGCCGGCCATCGGTCCAAAGGTCCCGGGCTTGCGGAAGTTCTGACCTTGGGCGAGCTCGACGAAGTAGCCCAGCCAGGCGAGATGGGCGCCGGCGTCGGCCAGCAGGATGCCGCGCGGCGGCAGCATGCGTCCGATAGCCTGGGCGAGCTTGCCGGGATGAATGCCGCCGGGACGCGGCAGCAGCAGGCGCGCCTCGTAGTCGCGGTGATCGACCTGCACCGGCGGTCGCGTTCCGACCTTTGCCTCGAGGGCGGCAATCAGTGCCGCGAGCGCCGGCTTGGCGTCGGAGACCAGCGCGTAGTCGGCCTTGTAGGCCTTGTCGATCTCCATCTCCGAGATATTGATATGGATGAGGGTTCGATTGGCGAACAGGTCGTCGCGATAGCCGAAGGTGGCGTGCTGGTTGAGCGAATTGCCGACGGCGATCACCACGTCGGCGTCGAGGAACGCCTTCCAGGCCGTGGCATGGCCGCTGTCGCAGAACACGCCGACCGCCAGCGGATGGCTTTCCTCGACGATGCCCTTGCCGTCGAGGGTGGTGAGCAACGGCAGCTGGAACCGCTCGATGAGACGGCGAACCTCCGCCGCCGCGCCGCTCCGGATCGCGCCGAAGCCGATCAGCGCCACGACCTTCTTGTTCTTGGCGAAGGCATCGGCGAGATAGTCGGCGATCTCGGCGACCCGCGCCGGATCGGGCAGGACCGGCGCGATCGCCAGGCGCAGGTCGCGATAATTGTTCACCTCCATGCCATGGTGCGTGAGGTTCTCAGGCACGTGGATGTGCACCGGGCCCGGCCGGCCCGCGAAGGCGAGGTTCACCGCCTCCTCCAGGACATCCATCGTCTTGGCGATATCGGTCAGCAGCCAGCTTTTCTTGGTGGTCGCCGCGAACATCTTCTGCGAATCGGGCGTGCGATTGACTCCCGAGGTCTCGTTGAGTGCGCCCTTGCCGCGCCAGTCGAGCGATGAGTAGCCCGAGATGGCGAGCAGCGGGTAGGAATCCGACATCGCCACGGCAAGGCCGGAGAAAAGGTTGAAGGCGCCCGGTCCCGCGGTCGCCCAGCAGACGCCGAGCTTGTTGGTGAACATCGCATAGCCGCAGGCGGCGAAGGCTGCGCCCTGCTCGTGCCGGGTGATGACCGGGCGGATCTTCTTCGAATGCTTGAGTGCGATCATCATGCCGGCGGCGTTCTCGCCGGCGCCGCCGAAGGCCGCGTCGACGCCGACGCTTTCCAGTCCGCGAACAATCGCTTCGTAGATGCGCACGGCCCTACCCCCGCTGGTTGCCGGACGACGCCACGTCGTTCCAGGGCTTGAAGCCGTTGCTGACGCCGTAGAGCGCCGGACCAAGCTTGGGGAAATGGCGCAGGATCAGGCTGACAAAATTGTTGTCGTTCACCCAGGCGACGCCGGCGCTGGTGTAGAGGTCGGCGGTGAAATCCTTGGCGATGAAGCGATCGCTCTTGAGCCGGCGCGAGGCCATCAGGATGAAGATGCGGAACGCCGTGTCGCTGAAGCCGAAGCCGGCCGGCGGGGTCTCGCAGAACAGCCCGACCATCAGGTCGATGCGATCGACGTTGTCGCGCCCGTCGGTCTGGCCGTAGACGCGGCGCAATTCCTCCGGC
>Ga0210407_10005103_pt1 | contig 10195 bp, 23 predicted proteins | sample IncBWC27MmetaG_FD_150860 | JGI IMG/M metagenome (GOLD analysis project Ga0210407, IMG submission 150860) | Forest soil microbial communities from Barre Woods Harvard Forest LTER site, Petersham, Massachusetts, United States - Inc-BW-C-27-M | ecosystem: Environmental > Terrestrial > Soil >... | reverse complement strand
CGCCGACCTCGTCGTAACCTTCCAAGTTCACACCAAGCCCATTGCACATCGGGCAAACGCCGCCCTTTGGCGTCTCATCGCCCGGGTCGTTGTCCTCACTCGACTCCCAGATGACTTCGACGATGCCAGCCCCGCGGCAGCCGGGGCACAGCTCGTCGAGATCGCTTCCGTCATCGTCGTTGCGGCCTTCGTAGATTCGACCTGTTGTCATTGCGCCCCGCGCAACGTGACGCCGTGCTTCTTGGCATAGGCCTGAAGAACACCACGCGTTTCGTTGTGCATACCGGCTTCGATCATGTCCGCGAGTTGGCGCAGATTGGACTGCGCGCGAATGAAACGCACAATCGCAGCTCGTTCGATCTCGGCCGGATGCGAGTTGAAGCCGATGGCCATGGCCCTAACGCGTGATCGCGTTCGTCTGAGTCGAGTGCGTGCGCTGGGCAGCCTTTTGCGCAACCATGGCATTCCAAATCAATTGGTCGATGAACACGAGGACAGGTTTGGCACCGGCTTCGACAGCCGGGCACAAGAGCGCAACAACAGGCGCAGCGCCGGGAGCCAGGACAGGCGCCAAGTCTGGAGCAACCTGACAAAGGTCGACGCTGATCTGCACCCCCGCGTTGACGGCGGCGACGGTCTGCGCTTTGGTGCAACCAACGTTGAAAGAAGCAGCTCCGACGAAGAGCCCAAGAGAAGCAAGCATGGTCAAGATGAAATTTCGCATAGGGATCACAATACTCCTCGTCGAAAAATAGACAAGCTCATGCTTACTTGACTATAACTTCGCCGCCGACGATTGTTACAAGTGCCTCGAGCCCACCGGCCGTTTTCCAAGCCGTGCAGACCTTGCAGTAGTGCGCCCTTGGTCGAAACCAATCCCAAGCCAAAAGCCGACCGCGACCGAGCTTGCAGCGCTTGCCGGCGCGACATGCTCGGGGTTTTTTCACGCCGCGCCACCGGGAGTGTTTATTCGTAGACATTCCAGCATGATCTCGAACGTCCAACCTACAAGTATCAGATTGCCGTTCGCATGACGGCCCACCGTACCGACGCGCGTTGCGACCCAGCCGCGCCATGACGCTACTCGTTGTACAGTGGCAACAGAAAAGTCTTTTTCCATCTCAGCTATAAGATCTCGGATGAACCTCGCCTGAGCTTCAGTCGGCTTTGTCTCTTTCACGTCTCACTGTCTCCGATTGGTAACTGCAGAGTCCCAACGGTGATGATACCAAAGCACGGCGCGCGACGGCAGCGGGTGCATGGCAGCTCAGAGTGCACACGGCCCAGGGCGACGTCATTAGGCCGCACGCAGGCCTCGCAGACACGTTGCCGCCCCGCTTGGCGCTTGGCGGCTCCGCGCGCGATAGTCGGGTCGACATGCCGCATGGTCGAAGCCTTAGCTTTAGGCTCTACCGTTTTCATTTCTTGTCGGCCTTCTTGATCTTCTTGATTTTCTTGATCTTCTTGGCCTTTTTAGGCTTGTCGGGTTTGATGCACATGTTGAAGAGCGCATTTGGTGATCCTTCACTATCCCGAACAATTTCATAGCCTTCGCGTCTAGCGGCCTCAATGAACGCCCCATTCGACACGTATGACTCAATTGTCTCTTCCACGAGGTGTTTGAAGCCGTAGGACGTATGGTCCTCTCGAATGGCCGCGCTCGGGTCGACGTGCTTGCGAATCCACCGACGACAGGCCTGAACCTCTTCGGCGTCGGGCGGTTGGCGCTCGGGCCCCTCGACCCCGCCAACCAGAAATGGCGCCGGCCATAGGCCGTTGGCTGTGATCTCCACGTAACTGTTATATTTTTTGATTGATTGGTTGGTGGCAGGCATGCTTTGATCCTTATCGAGCGGCTTCGGCTGTAAATCCTTGATTCGTATGTTGAAATAGGCGTCAGGTGACCTTGGGCGTACACGCACGATACGGTAACCCTCAAGGCGAGCGGCTTCGATGAACGCGCCATTTGACAGGTACGTCGTTAGTGGCCGCTTAGTGCTGAGCTGTAACTGCATAAGCCAGACTTCGACAAGGCCACACAGCTCAGCCGATGTGTAGTTACGACGAATGACATTGCAAGGAACTGCAGACTCTCGCAACCATCGACGACACATCTCAACATGGCGCTTGTTCGGCGGCCGCAGGTTATGCCAACGAGCTGCCCCTCGCCGACGCATGGGGGCCAAACCCTTTGCCGTGATCCGATCAAAGTCGTCGTGTTCTTTTGCAGGAGGCGGCATGTGTTCTGTCGTGTTCAGTCTTGCTCTTACGATGAGTAGATTATACTTCTTTTATACACATATTCTATGTAGATCCTACTTAGGGAGGGAAGGGAGGGAAGGGAGGGAAATCCTGGCGGCCCCAATAGAACGGACCCCTTGTATATAGATACTACCGGCCGATCCCTCCCTTCCCTCCCTTCCCTCCCTAAGTAGGACTTACTTATATTATACATAAGTCCTACTCACCTTTCTTCTTGAGCCGGAGGCCCTTCCAGCCCATGAGACCGTCGCGTTTGACGGGGGTACAACTGAATGGCTCCATCTTCAGCTTTTCAGCTAAATCCTTGGTGGAAATGGGGTACAAGTTGTTCGCCGAAGCCCACGTTTTGTTGCGCTCGATGATGTCGGACGTGTACATAAATTTGATCTTGTCGACGACAAAGCACTCGTCCAAGAACCGCCCGGCGATGTCCTCCTCGTCCTTGTACTCTTTGGTCGCGGCCATGACGACAGCGGGGGGCTCGAGTCCTTGCTCGCGCCACTGACGGCAACCCTCGACGAGCCATGCGAGGATGCCCTCACGCTCCTCTTTGAGCACCTCCGTCAGCTGTCTGTTGACCTTCTTGCCGACGAACCGAACGTCGAACGGAACGATGGCGACGCGGTCCCAAAATGATAGCGTCGCATCACGCACGCGCGGCTTGTGGTTCAAGAGCAAAAGGAGCTTGTGCGTTGGGGCAAACTCCCAAAAGTTTTCGCCCATACGCCGGCACGTGAGGATGTCGCCGCCGGTCAAACGCTTGACCTTCTCCTCGTCAAAGGAGGCCCCCTTTTTGGTCTCGGATGTGATCGCCAGCCGTACGCCCTGCAGAGCTGCAATCTCAGTCGGGTGCTGATCCTTGTCGCGTGAGGTCAGCAGTGTCGACGCCGCAACCGTAGCGTATGAGCCAAGAACAGCCTGAATGGCGTTGACGAGCACCGTCTTACCGTTGGAGCCATGCCCCAAGAAGATCACAAACACGCGCTCGGTGACAATTCCAGTAAGGCAATAACCGAGGTAGCGCTGTACGAAGCTGCGAACAACTGGATCAGGGAGCACCTCAGCAAGAAACTTTTTCCACCGCGGCGCCTTGGCGTTCTTGTTGTAGGCAACCTTGAGCACCTTCGTGATGAGATCCTTCGGGTCATGGGGCGAGAATGTGCCCGTATTCAGGTCCAGCGTGCCATTGGCGGCGTTGAGAACCCACCGGTTGGCGTCGAGGTCATCTACTTCGACAGCCACGCCCTCCTCGCTGGCAGCGAGCTTCAAGACTGCCATGCGCGATCCGCAGCTCTCTGACTTTTGGCGCCACTTCTTCAGTGCCTTCTTGTCTGAGATGTCGCCGTACTCGCCCTCGGCTTCGATCTCCTTGATCGACGCCTTGATCAGGCGGCTGACTTGAATGTCGCGGATGTCGCGCTTCCAGTGCGTGCCGACATGCACGATGTACTCGCCCCAATCCGGCACGTAACGAAGACGCTCGCCGAACTTGTTGATGAGCCGCTCGGCGTTTCCGGTGTCTGAGCACGCGAACGTTTGCACCTCTCTGCTGACAACCGGCTGTGCGGGGTCGCGCGCCTTCTTCTTGGACTTCCCACCGTCAATGCTTCGCAGTCGTCGAACTGGTTCGCCCACGTCCTACCTCGTTGTCTTGTTGACTTGCGTTCGCTGACGCCTATGGTACGGTATTCGAACCGATTCGCCAGAGGAAAAAATGCCAAGAGCGAAAAAAGACGGTCATGAGCGCGGCCGATACCGACTTGATCCCAAACTGTACGTCAAGATCGCCGAGGCCGCCGCTGCAAACGACATGAGCCTTAGAGAGTACACCAAACACGCTCTTGCGGCCAGCTTGGGGCGCTGCCCGACGTGCGGCAGGCCACGAGGCGCGGAGACCGGCATCGAAGCCGCAGCGTCAGCGAAGGCGTCGCACAGACCGACAAAAGAGACGCGAAAGAGACAAACTCGCACGAGCGCTTACAAACTCGACGCCACAGAATAGCAGGCAGTGATCTTGTCTCGACCCATCATCTTCATCGCATTGTTGGTCGGTTGCACGTCATCGTCGACCGCAATGCCTCTCGAGTTCGCACGGCGCGGCCCCGACTGCCATGCGCGCGGCTTGCTCCCTGACCCGACCTGCACCCCCGGCGACGTGGCAACAAACCATCTCAACATCATCTGCGGCTCGTCGACACGCGACCGGCGCAACGTCCCCGACGCCACGAAAGAAAAAGTTCTCAAGGCGTACGGCATGGAGCACGGCGACCTGGAGATCGACCATCTCGTGGCCATCGAGATTGGTGGCTCCAATTCGATGTTGAACCTGTGGCCGGAGAAAGCTCCGGGCTACGGCCTCAAAGACATAGTCGAGAATTGGACACATCGTCAGATTTGCTCTGGCAAGATGTCCGTCGAGCGCGCGCAGCTGCAAATGGCAATCGACTGGACCGTGCTGCAAAAGGAAATGGAAGATGAGTAGGCCGTTGAAGTTGAAGGTCACGCGGAAGTCGTCGCTTGCATGCCACAAGTGCGGCCACGACATGGGACGCTCACGTTGCCGCGTAATTCGCAGCGCAAGCCACGGCATCTTTTTTGGCACGACGTGCGGCAAGTGCCGTCAGCCACACGAGATCATTCTTCGAAGGGCGAAGAGGAAAGCGGCATGAGCGGCGCGCAACGACCGTCGGGCGCCGAGTGCGCACGCTGTGGCCAGAACTCGCCATGCGTCGACTGGAACGAGGTCGACATCGGCGTCGGCATCCAAACGTTCGACCATGAGTACGCATGCCCGACACACGGCTGCTTTGCGTTCGTCTGGGATGAGGAAGTCGGCAAGGGTCGAATCATTTGGCGCAACGAGGGGCCAACAGCCCCGACGACGTTGGAGCCGACAACATGATCGAGGCTACCGCGCAAGAAGCGTATTCGTCGGGCCTTCAACCCAGCGCGTCTCGAGCAGAAATTCTGTCGAATTGTTCTTACGCATTTGGCAAAGAGGTCGGTCACGAAGAGGCATCTGTAGCGGCTCGCTATGGATCGGCATTTCACTCCTTGCTGGCCGATCTGATCGTAGGCAAGAAGGTTCCAGCTGCGGCCTATTCGACGACAGCCAAGCAATGGGGCGTGCAGGACTTGACAACAGAACTAATGCCGCACGTGCAGGCCGGGCACGAGACACTTTCGAAGTGGCTTTCGAAGAACGAGTACCGCCTCGATTTTAGTCGTTCGGCTAAGACGACTGTCGAGAAAGCCGTCGCCCTTTTGCCGTGGCAACGAGGTCGCGAGATTGAACCGCACGACGAAGAGCATCGCTACCACGGCCTCGAACAGGGAGAACTCCCCGGCACGCTCGACTACATGAACGAAGACGCCGAGACCAAAAAGGTTGGCGTCAAAAAACGCTTGTTGGTGATGCTCGATCACAAAACCGGCGAGGAGGACTTTTCGCGGCCTCTTGAAAAGCACCAACTGCTTGCGCTCGGAGCTGCGATCATGCGATGGCGCGGCGTCAAAGAGATGATCCTTGGTGTGCTTTGGGCTCGACGCCGCGGCATGCCAAAAGTCTACTCCGAAAAGGTCAAGCTGTCTGAGTTGGCCGAGTTCGAGACCAAGTTGCAGACAGGCCTAGCTCGGATTGGTGACGGCTCGATGCGGCCGGGGCCCTGGTGCAAGTGGTGCCCGGCGCAGCCGGTATGTCCGGCGCAGGATGCAGAGCTGCTGTCGAAAGCCGGCGCATTGCTGAAGCAACTCGGAGCTGTCGGCGAGTCGTTGTCGATGGGTGCAGCTTCGATGGCGATGGTGAAGGCGCCGTCCGCGAGCATGTCACGCGAGAAGAAACTCGGACACCTGTACGACGTGATTCGATTCAACCAGCGCGTGATCGACCGGTGCCGCGTCGAGATGAAAAACGAGATCATTGCCGACCCGACTTTGCTACCGCCGACGTCCGAGGGAGAGTACCTCATCGTCCGCGAGTTTGAGAAGGAGTCGCTCGGCAAGTCGTCGATCATCGCGGCCATGGGAAAGATGGCCGGGGAAAAGATGATCGAGAAGCTTCGCGCTGCGGGCGCGATCAAGAAGTCGAAGGTGCAACAGCTGTGGCCGGAGAAGGAGCGTGGACGATGAAAAAGCGACAAGTACAGAAGGTCTACATCGCGCTCTATTGCGAAGACTACGAAGGACCATCGCGAGCTGCAATCTTTCGCTCAAAAAAGAAGGCAGCCGCCTACGCCGAAGAGTATGGAATGAGCTGGATTGGTCCAGTTCCAATTGACGGCCAGATGCACAACCTCTACTGAAGAAGACATGCCGATGAAGATGCTACTCGTACGGCTTGCAGCGATGCTCGGTGTCTTCGGCGCGCTGGCGACGATGATCTACGTCTTCGGCCATCAAGCGAAGATCGATTCAATTGCGGCGGGGACTCTCGAGCCTGGGGCCGCGTGGCCTGTCAGATTCGACGTTCACAGCTCGACTGTCTTGCGCGCGGTCGGCGACGGCGGCAACCTCGACTGCTACCTGTTTGACTTCGGCGACATCGGCAACGGCCAACAAGGTTTTCGATTCGTCGCACAAGACACGCAGCCACACGATGAGTGTGGCTTCAAGATCAACCTCGGCACGTACATGCTCTTCATGAAAAACGCCTCGATGCGGGCTGAACGCTTCAAGGTCACGACGCAGGTGCGGAGGCAGCCATGAAAACCAGCATCATTTGCGTGCTCGAGTTGACGCTCGGGACGCCGCGCGAGTTTGATCTCAAGTTCCGGCAGCATGTCGACGGCTTCAAGCCAGAGTTGCTGCTTCTGGGCGGCGTTAGCCCTGGCCTCTTGATGGTACAAGGGCTATTTGTCGGAGACATCAACCTGTTACAGCATTCATTCGACGGCTTCGAACTTCGACGCTCCCTGACCGGCTACCACATGGCCGGCTTGCTCGATTGTCCACCAGTGCCTTACAACAAGAGCATTCGCCTAACAGGCTGCTCGACAAACATCATCCCGTTCGAGATGGGCAAGACCGGCGACCCAATCGAAATCATCGCACGGCTGGATGGCTCACTGCCTGCCTACTCAATGCCGCCGTTGACGAGGGGCAAGTAGATGGCGCGCGTGGCGAGACCCAAAAAGAAGCCGCTGCGTGTACTCGTCTGCGGCAGCCGCGAATATCACGATCACGACCACGTGTTCGCTGTCCTCGACGCCATTCACGCGCGGACACCCATTGGTGTCGTCATCAACGGCGGTGCGTCGGGGGCCGACAGCCTCGGGCGCAACTGGGCAGCCGACCGCGGCGTCGAATGGTTTACCGTACATGCTGACTGGTCCTTGGGCCCGAGCGCCGGCCCGCTGCGGAATCAACAGATGCTCGAACTCAGCGACGGCCCACCTGATTTGGTCGTCGCGTTCCCCGGCAACAAGGGAACCGCCGACATGGTCAACAGAGCGACATTGCAACTCGGCGCCAAGAAAGTGTTTCACGCAAAACCCAACGGCCCCCTAACCCCCTGAGAGCTATCATGCAAGCACCGATTCGTTTTCGTTGCACCAAGATTGAAGTACATCCTGTTCAAAAAGGCACGTCAGGCCACGTGACGCTCACGCGGACCAAGCCCGATCTCCGCTTCGTGCTCGAGGGCATCGAGACGTCAGCCTTCAAGGTTGACGCTGAGTATGATCTCACGATCATGATCAACCCAGTGCCTGTGATCGCGGCCCCGTCGGAAGAGGCCTTGCTCGCCTTGGCCAAAGGCGCCGCCGGACAAGCCAGGCAAGAGCCACGCGGGCCCAAGGCCACGTGAGTCATTTTCTCTGGGCCTGCGTCTTTTTTCTTGCGTTCGTGGTGCTCTGCGCTATCGGTACAAAGAGGAATCCATGAAGAAGCTCTTTCCATTTTGGCTCGTCGTGGGGCTTGTCCTAGCTGCTGCCATTGTCACGTATGGCGCGATTCGGTGCAACACATGAAGTACAAAGTGACAAGGGAACAGACGGCATTGGGCATCTACCACAGGTTCGAAGGCCCAGGCTTGTCAAGATTTGTAGCCGGCGTGCATTTGCTTCAACCGCTCAACGAGTGGGCGGCTGAGAATTGCGCCAAAGGCATGAAGTCTGACGACGAAGCAGAAACAATTGTAAACCTGCTTCATGCCGCATTCGCAGCCGGACAAGACCGCGCGATGAAAGAGATACGAACATTACTCGGAGTCAAGGACAAGTGACAGACATACCGCTTCCGCCGCTCGGCTCCCGTGTTCGTTGCGTCACGAATCGCGATCGACCCGAACTCGATGTCGATCGGGTATATGTCGTCGTTCATGAGGAGTTTCTCGATCGAATGCCGATCAATCACAGTCGCTTCCAGCCCGACGACTTTCGACTCATCGCCGTCAAGATGCCAGACGGTGCGGTGGGCATCTTCCCGTTTGGCGTCCTCGAGGTTGTCCGATGAGTGGCGCGAAGATCTTTATTCCAGATGTCCTGCAGATTCTCGTTGTCGACGACAGTGGCGAGGTGGGGCTCATCCGAGATGACGAGATCAGGGAGCAACTTAGTGCGTGGCGCGCGAGCGGGCAGCCCGATGCATGCGTCGTGGAGTACGTTCCGCGCGCGAAACTCGACGCCACCCGCGCCGAACTGGATGAGGCGATAGAAGGCAGACGAAACTCTATGCGCGCTTGGGCAACAGCCAACGCAGAACGTGTCGAGCTACGCCACGACCGCGACGCGCTTCGGGCGGCGTTGGAGTTCTATGCCAATCCGGACAATCACGCTGGGCCGACGAAGTGGGTCGCGATCGACGATGACAATGGAGACCGTGCTCGCGCCGCCCTCGCAGCCGTCCAGGCGAAGGATAAGACGTGAGTCTTTGTATCGTCGCTCTTTCTGACACGCACGAGCTACACGGCGACCTTGTTGTCCCCGACGGCGACGTTCTCGTGCATGCAGGCGACTTCACGGGTCGCGGCTCCTTGCCAGCTGTTGCCAAGTTCGCGGCCTGGATGGCCCAGCACCCTCACAAGCACAAGATCGTGATCGCCGGCAACCACGAGATGTCATTCGAGGACATTTACAACACAGCCTCGCCGCGTTACGTCGACGGCAAGCGCCGGATTCCAACTGGGCGCAGCACGACCCGATCACTTGCCTTGAGCATGCTCACCGACGCCGGATTGACATATTTGGAAGACTCTCCGACTGTTGTTGACGGTCGGTTGTTTTATGGCTCCCCCTGGACACCGGCGTTCAAAAACTGGGCCTTCAACTTGGACCGCGGCTCGCGCGGGATGCTCTTGACGAGGGCGAAGATCCCAGCCGACGTCGAGGTCCTAATCACCCACGGCCCGCCGTTCGGCATTCTCGACTCGACGGTCGACCATGCACACCAAGGCTGCCAAGCGCTCGCGGCCCGTGTCTTCCACTTGGACAAGTTGAAGGCAAACATCTTTGGCCACCTACACAAAGATGGCGGCAAGACGCAAGAGATCCACGTCGGCGATCGACATGTGCAGTTCGTGAACGCAGCCATCTGCGACGACGCGTACGCGCCAATACATTCGATCCAAGTCGTCGAGGTCTGACATGCCAAACGAAAAGAAACCCATAGAAGATTACGAAGTGCCAGCGTTGATGGTCGCGGCCATGACCGCTGTCGCCGATTTCGACTGGGCGCTGTCTGAGATCATGGGCTGGCCGATCGAACGCGCGCGGGCTGCAATTGGGGAGGCCGTTCGCCGCGACATGATCCGTTTCACGCGGCCCGATATGATCGCTGTCGAGGCTACGGCCCGCTCGAAGGACAAGCCATCATGAAATGCAGCATTTGCGACACCGAGTTGACCAAGTACAACACAACGAACAGCCCCGGCGTGCATGACAGAGGCAACTGCATGCAGATTCTTCTCGTGCAGCGTGATGCCGCTCGTCAAGACGCG
>Ga0210407_10005102_pt1 | contig 10196 bp, 12 predicted proteins | sample IncBWC27MmetaG_FD_150860 | JGI IMG/M metagenome (GOLD analysis project Ga0210407, IMG submission 150860) | Forest soil microbial communities from Barre Woods Harvard Forest LTER site, Petersham, Massachusetts, United States - Inc-BW-C-27-M | ecosystem: Environmental > Terrestrial > Soil >... | reverse complement strand
CCTCTGGAGGAGATTCAAAGAATCAAGACAGTTGCTATCCGGGCCTCCGAAATCGTCCGTGAATTGATGATCTACTCAGGGCATGATAAGACCCACCTCGAACCAGTGAATGTATCTCGTCTCGTGGAAGAAATGATGGAGCTCCTTAAGGTATCGATCTCGAAGCACGCCGAACTCAGGATTGATCTCGACAAAGAACTCCCTGCAATTCAGGGCACGCCGCCACAGATCCGCCAAGTCGTGCTAAATCTGCTCATCAACGCGTCGGAAGCGATCGGCGAAGGGCACGGCATAATCAGGGTGTCAACAGCGCTCATGCGGCGGGGCGACCGCAAGCCTAGAAAGAGCCCGGTGAACTTGTTCGACGGGGATTGCTTGCTACTGGAGGTCTCCGATACCGGCTGTGGCATGACGGAAGAAGTCAAAAGCAAAGTATTTGATCCGTTCTTCACCACAAAATTTGCTGGACGAGGTCTTGGATTGGCTGTCGTGCAGGGCATCGTCCGCGCGCACGGCGGTGTCATCGATCTAGTAAGCGCCCCTGGAAAGGGTACAAAGTTTCAGATTTTTTTACCGTGCGTGACAGAGACGGATCAACCAGCGCGCATGCCGGCAGCTGCTTTGGGCGGGCATGGTTCCGGAGCAGCGGGAACCGTGCTTCTGGTTGAAGACGAGGACACGCTCCGCCTGTCAGTCTCCAAGATGCTCCGCAAGAAGGGTTTTTCCGTAGTCGAAGCGGGTGATGGTTCTCAAGCAGTCGATCTATTCCGCGCAAACAAGGACAATGTCGATGTAATGCTGCTCGACATAACCATTCCTGGGACCTCCAGCCGTGAAGTCCTGGAAGAAGTTGGGCGGGCTCGCCCGGCGGTCAAGGTAATTCTCACCAGCGCATACAGCCGTGAGATGGCGTCGCAATCTCTCGACTCAGTACAAGTGAAAGGCTTCATTCGCAAGCCTTTTCAATTCGGCGACCTGATGCAGTTGCTCAGCGAGACTATCGCATCTTAAGCAACAATTTCGCCCATCACAGATGATTGTGCGAAGAGGACTCGGCCGGAACTGCGCGATCCCACCCGTCACCCGGATTGTACTCCGTCATCGCAGCGGCCACATCCGCAGTGTGTTCGCCCAGGTCCTTTTGATACACAACGCCGTCACGGCCAACCGTGAATGACATGATTCCCGAGCTCCGATAGTTGACCGGATAGGCCAGAATGGCGAAACCACGGGTCATCTTTCCATTGACCAAATACTCGCTGACACCGCCTTTCGCCTTATCGCCCTGTTTAGTGAGCATGCGATAGTAGTAGCCATTGAACTGCTTCGGGCCATCGCCGGAAGCAGCTAGCGCCTGCGCGAAGTCACCGAAACGGTCGAGCGGGCTCGAGGTCTCACCTGTTGAAGCGGGCCAATATAGTCCGTTGTGGATGCCGGGATCACTCGCGAACTTCTGCGTATATTGTTTCGACCCGTCGCCAGTGCGGGCTTGAGTAAAGTACTCATGTTCTGCATCGGCTAAGGCTTCGCAAGCAGCGATGGCGGCGCGTTCATTCTTGCCGATTCGCCGCGCTAGAATTTCGTCTCCACCGGCCGCAGTGTCGAAGTACCACTGACCTGAAGAGTTCTGGCCCAGCGGAATCGGAAAAGTATAGTTGTCCGCCCCAACCTGGAGAACCTCACCGCCTGCTCTGATCTTTCCCCAGCGATGCATCTGGTTATATGCTGCAACGAAGTCCTGCAGATTGTGTGCATCTTTCGTGGCGTCTCCGGCGTACAGCGCCTGCGCTCCGCCGGGACCAAAGATCGCCAGTAAAGCGCTTTGATCGCCCTCCTTTGCCACTGCAATGAGGGCAACGCCTGCGTCCTCCGGCGATTTGAAAGTCTTCTGAGCTGCCAATTCAGCGGGCGTCTTCTCTTTTTCGACCGTGGACTTTTGTACCTTGCTACATGACGCGAGGGAAATGACCAGCGCGGAGGCGATCGCCAATATCTTTGTCGACGAACTGTGCGTCCAATTCCAGAGTGGATACATACTCAAACCCATGTTTCGAAGATTGATAAGGCCCTAACGTCGGCCACCGCCGAAATGGCCCCCACCAAAACCACCGCCAAACCGGCCGCCGCCGAAGCCGCCGGCCCGCATGCTCCCCCATCCGCGGGAGCTGTCGGCTCTCGATGCCCAACCGCCACCACCAAAACCACCGCTGAAGTGTCCCCCCAATCCGCTAAAGGCGTTGGATCGGTCAAATGCACCGTCAGCGTGTGACCAGGAGTCCGAGCCGAAAGAACGGTCGGCGTTGACGTTTCGGTTGACGTTCACGTTGCGGTTCAAGTTGGCGTTTCCACCGTAGGCACCGTGATAGCCATAGCCGCCTCGATATTCGTAAGCCCCGTGGTAGCCGTAGTCGTGGTAGTAACCGCCGTGCCAGGCGGAGTTCCCGTAGAAAGCGGCGTGGTTATACGCGACCGCGCCGCCATGCCAATCACAGTTCCACGAGCCCCATCCCCATCCGCAACAGCCGCCGCTAGCCGGAGCCCCAACTGCAACTCCAGCGCCGAAGCCGAGTACCCCGGCGGCCGCGACTTCTCCTGCGGTGTATCCCGGCGTCATATAGGGCGTGCCGTAGATCACCTCTGGATCGTATTCGGGGACATACACCACTTGCGGGTTCGCAGGTTTGATCACGATCGTCTGTGGCGTTTGTTGCACGACGGTTATTTGTGGACTTGACTTGAGAGTGCCGGTAGCCTTGGCCTGAGCGCGCAGGGCCTGAACGGCTGCCATTACTTCCGACGGCTGGTTGTGGTAAGCCTCACCTAGCGAAGAAGTCCAGTTTAGATTCTTCGCGATGTTGCCGAGCACTGACGGAAATTGGGTGAGCGCTTTCACGCTCGCATCCCAAGATTGCTGGTTCACGGTGCGCATCAGAGCCTGACCTGTCAGTCCTTCATGTTGCTGGATCCAGTAATCCGCGATCGCGACCTGATCTGGAAACGTCGCGGCGGCCAATATCTGAGCGACGAGGGCGTCGGGGTCAAGAGCGATCGGTGCTACCAACGAACGGAGCTCACTCGAGCTCAATGGCGCCGAGTCTGTCGCCCCTGCAGCACTGGAAGCCGATTCGACGGCTCGATATCCGTACGTCATTGGTGGCGAGACGGCGGTCAAAAGAGCGCTGAGCACCACGGACAAAACTCTCCGAGTATTTGACACGTTGCACATTCCAATAGGAGAGATAGCGTCGACGCCTATATGGCTTACGATTCTTCGATCGACGTTACATCCTTCCAGGCGTAGCACTTCGACGAACAGCGGAGACCGTAAAACAAATGACTCCGGTCGAGGAGACCGGAATCTCATTCCCAGGCGCGCCGCGTTGAACTTCGCAGCACTCATAAAGTAATGGCAAAGACGGTTGAAGACGTGGCACAAAATATCTAGCGGCGGAGCCATGGAAGAATACTTCAGACAAGCCTGGGAGATGCTGATCGGCCGTCAGCACGGACCTTTCGCCTTCCGATTGATCCTTCAACCCCTCGCGGCGGCCCTTATTGCATTCCGTTCCGGCCTGATGGATGCACGAACCGGTCGTGCGCCCTACTGTTGGGCCGTCGTCACCAATCCTGTGGAGCGCTATGAGTTGCTGCGGCACGCCTGGCGAGAGCTCGCCAGGGTTTTCACCGTCGCAGTCGTCGTCGATTTGATCTACGAAGCGATCGTCTTCCGCCGGATCTATCCAGGCCAATCTTTGATCGTGGCAGCGCTCCTGGCATTGTTGCCGTATCCATTGATCCGTGGATTGGTGAACCGGATCGTTCGCCGATGGCGCCGGGGTTTTCACGATCTCCCATTAGGCACTTGGTCACGACAGGTGCGCTAAGACCACGTCTGATGACTAATTCGTCAGAGGTAGGGTACACGAAGATCGATATCGCCACAAGGCTCGCTGTCGATCGTACCCGGCTGTCCTATGAGCGCACCCTGATGGCTTGGGTGAGGACGGCGGTTTCACTGATAACTTTCGGGTTCACGATCTACAAATTCTTTCAACTCGAAGGGCACGGCCTGCGGCAGAGCGACCGTCTTCTTACCGCCAGCGACTTTGCCATGCTGATGATCGTCATTGGATTGCTGTCTCTGTTGATGGCGACATGGGAACATGGGCGCGATCTGAAGGCGTTGAAGGCGGAGTATCCCGACATCCCGCGGTCGTTGGCGCGGGTTTTCGCCGGATTAATCTCCATACTCGGAATCCTCGCGTTGGTGGCGGTGATCTTCAGGCGATAACGTACTGCCCAAACCGAAATTTATTCAATCCTACAGGCAGAAGCGAAAATCCCCATTTGCGTGGGCAATCAGGCCGCTAAGTTAAGAATCCCTCAAGTATGCTGCGACTGCGAACACCATTGACGAGGTACGGCCTGCCGCTAGCCTCGACCGGATTTGTGTCCCTTCTGTTCTTCCTCATCGGCTCCAAGGACATGGACACGGACCTGCGCTGTTTCGCCTTCGCGACAGCCATTCTGGTGTCTGCCCTTCTTGGAGGCCTCGGTCCCGGACTCCTGGCAACGGGGTTGTCCGCACTTGCCAATGCCTATTTGTTTCTCCCGCCGATCTTTTCGATGCACATCGCCTCGGAGCAGAGAATTGCTCGGCTCGTGATGTTCACAGGAGAAGGCATCCTGCTCGCTTTCGTCGGCCCATTGTTTCGTGATGCAAGGACCGTCGACATCGAAATGTCATGGAGGAGATACCTGCCGGCCTTGTTATTCGTTTTTACGGCGACTGGCCTCAAGCTTCTCGCTTTTAGGAGCTTGGGACAGCAAGTTCCGTTTACCTTCTATTACGCCGCTGTCGCAGCGAGTGCTTGGTCGGGTGGATTCGGCGCCGGTTTGCTGGCAACTTTCCTGGCATCGATGAGCGCTCGATACTTCTTCCTCGATCCGCAATACTCGTTCTCGGTTGCTTCGTTAGTCAATGGCGAGCGCGTATTCCTTTTCCTCGCGGAAGGAATCCTACTCTCGGGCCTAAGTGGTAAGTATGCAGGTGCACGCCGGGTCGCAGTCGCCGCGATCGCTCAAGTCCGCCAATACGAACAACACCTCAAGAAGAGCATTCAAGATGTGCGCGCCCTCCGGCTAACCTCGGACGACGTCGTGTGGGAGTGGGATCTAACTCAAGATCGGATGATACGCGGAGCAACCAGTATCGAGCGTCCTGGAACCGCGGTGGCCGCCATGACCTTCGATTCGTGGCTCGAACAGGTTCATCCAGACGACCGCGCGGCAGTCAGCACCAGCCTAGAGTCTGCTCTGCGCGGCGGGCAGGACGAATGGCATTGCGACTATCGAAGGTTGCGCCCCGGCGGGAAAATCGCTTACGTGTCCGACCATGCGTTTGTCTTTAGAGACTCTGAAAGAAATCCGGAGCGGATGGTCGGGCGAACCGCGGATCTAAATCGCTCGACCGCGCCGATGCAGGTGCCGGGACGCCACGGGCGCCCCCAGACGGTCTTGGAATACAACCCCGTTGCGGTTCTGGTAACGAATGGCTTCCTGCGTATCGTCAGCGCCAACCAAGCTGCGGCCGATGTGCTGGGATACAGTCCGGCCGAACTTTCAGGAATTCCTGTGGAGAGCGTTTTCCTGGCGGACCGGCGGCAACGGATTGGGGATATGCTGATCGGCCTCAATCCATTTGATCGCGCATCGGTCAGTTTTGTAGAAGACTGCGTTCGGGCAGACGGGAAGCCTTTTCGTGCCAAGATCAACTCCGTCGCAATCTTGAACTTGGACGGATTCACCAGCAGCCGCGTGGTCATGATCGAACAAGCTCCTGAGTAGCGCCCCACTTTGCCGCGCTTTACCCATCCAACTCACGAACGTGTCAGCCCGAGATGGTGGGCGGATCGTGATTTTAATACATCCGCCGGCGATAAGCGGCATCCGTGTAAAAGACTAATCTTGCTGGAGAGGATCAATCATGGCGGCCATTGTCAATCCATTGCGGAAACCGATGAAAAACATTGTGGGAAAGGGACGCGAACTCAGTTCGCCGCTCGACCTCGAAGAAGTCAGGATGGCTGCGAGAGATGCGATGAAGCGCACGCGCCGGGCGGCGGAAGACGCCGTGGACGACGTCGCTCGCGTGATCAAGCGGTATCCAATACGCGCTGCAGGGATCGCGCTCGGGGCCGGAGCGGTGATCGGGATATGCCTGCTGCGAGCCGTTACAAAGAAGTGAGGGAGCAGGCCAAGAACATCATTCTTGGTGAATTCTTGTCCAGCTTATGTTGCATGAAGAAGATAGCCTTAGACCATACCTACATCGATTATTGGCACCGAAGGGGCTATTGCTGTGTGGGCGTTCGCGTCTGGCCGGGATACTGCCGGGCGATTGCTAGCGATCCCGAGCAAGGCCCTGAAGATCTGAGCGAGTTTGGTGAGATTCAGCGCCTCCCGGTTAACAGCGAAATTTGTAAGCGGAGAGTGCCGCATCAAATCGCGCAGCCTACGATTGAAGAAGAAATCATCTGGCACATGATGGCGGCTCCTAACTCCGAGTTGCTTCCGATTCTGACCGGTCGAAAATCGTTCCGGGACGCGTTGGGATCTGCCTCTGAGGAGAGCATGGCAGCCAGCGCTAAGTACTAGAACTGACGCTTTACGTCCTCACCGGCAATCCGCTCGCAGCACCAGGCGGCTTCGCATCACTTCGGGTCAAGGCTCTTCTTCAGACCCTTGGCAACTCGATCGGCGATCTGGTCCAGGGCGTCCCTGGATGTGCTCTGTTGCGGATCGTACATCGCCCACAACACGAGTCCGGTCCGCGGGTCAACGAGAAACAAGGTTCCACGGCTTTCAGCGGATTGCGCCGTATCAAGCTTTGGGCGAGGCGGATCGGCAGATTGGGGGACTTTCTTGGCAGGGCCAAAATAGGTCTGCGACCAAGCCCAGAAGGTCTCGTCCACTCTGTCGGTGAGCACCGCATCAGCCTTCTCAGGATCTAAAACGACCCACAGCACTCCGGCGCTGGTTATGCGGCTAGCCAAGTGATTTTCCAAACCGTTCGGCATGCGGACTATATAAACGGTTCGAGTCTTTAGTTGCAGCCGGAACTCACCGCCAGCCAAGCCACCGCACGTGAGCAGTGCCGCCAAAATAGTGGTTGCTTTCAGGGTCATACCAGTTCGCCAAGTCATCGATGCTGTGAACCAGTCACCGGCTTCATGATTTCTCGCGGAGACTCTTCTGGGTCTCGGCACCTTGAGAGGTTCCGGTGGACGAGATTAGCGGACGACTTTGGTATTGTTCTCCCCGGGCAATTGCAACGAAAGATGGTTTTCTGCGTTGGCTCGCCGGGTAGCATCACGATCGATCGAGTAGAGTGGCAAGGCACTAGCGGTATCGTCTGGCCTGACGTAGTGAACGATTTTGCCCTGAACCCAGACAGCCACGGCTGGTCGAGCGGAGCCGTCGCGCAAGACAATGGTGAAAGTCGAGGATTGAGCGGTGCCGGTTTCCTTCCACTTGTACTCGTGCAATTCGGGCCGGGCAGGCGGCGGCTCAGGAATCGTGGGAGTGCATGGTTCAAACGACGGCATCACTATAGTTTGGCTCTGGTATCCTTCGTATCCCCCAGCATTGTAGTCAGGCAGCGCGCCGATTGCGTAGAAGCCCGGAAATCCCGATCCGAATCTGCGATCAAACCCGCGCTCAGACTCGTGCCTGAACGGACTGAACGTTGGCCTGAACCCGTTAAACGATCGGATGGGTCCTATGGGTGGAATCGGCCCTACCGGCGGCAACCCGAAGTTCGCGCCGAAGCGCGGTGCCACACTGCCGCCACCTCCGTGGAAACCCGCCCGTTGAGCGGCGCAGGGACCCGGGAGCAGGCTCATCAAGCCGATTGTGCAGACTGCGAGTCTTTTCATAGAGACATCTCGGCGCTTCTCCGGCACTAGCGATCACGCGCCGATGCCTTGCGAATAGCCTTTCTATTTTGGTGATGTGAGGCTTTCCGAACTGGGGGAAAATATTTCTGCAGCTAGCTCGCGTTCGATGGCATGTATCCAGGCCACCAGGCCCACGCGGCCATTCATCCCGTGCCGCGAAGCGGTCGGATGAGTTCCACGCCGGATGGAAGCGCGGCGCGAGTAATCGCCTCTCGCTTTCGGATCGCTTCTCGGACGGCAGACTCTATGACGTACGCATCCGTCTCGAAGGCAAAAGCTAAATGCTGTATCGAGACGCCTCCGTCGAGAAACAAATGTAGCATGCCTTCCGGCGTAGCTATTAGTGGTCTAATGGCAGTTTCCATAAGCTGCAAACCGCTCCCTCGCGCGATGCCAGGTTGGCTATCCGGCGGCAGCGCTCGTTTGGTGGTTGGCAAGCGGAGTTGAATTGAATCCAACTCACCTGCCAAGTCGATAGGTTTCCGCGCGCTTAGCTTCATTTTTTGAAATCCTGGTGCGGCAATTCTAATAGCACCTATCATTCCGCAACGTTCCTGCCCCATTGGAAGCCGGGCCCAACCGAGAAACGCACTGTATTGCGACCGTTCAGAAGGTCATCAAATAAGTGGTCGTGCACAAAGTCGGCTTGGAATCGAAGGCTGCAATGCTTTGATAGATTCAACTCGAAACCTCCGCCAAATCCGTAGAACGCCACCCAATCGTGCTTCGTACCGGATGGCACTAACTGACTGACGATAGCACTCGCGACCGAATCGCGAGGGCGCGGCGTCGCAAGTTCCCGTATCGCGCCTAAGTCCGGCCGGATGAACAGTGTCACGAGCTTGAAATGCCGATACGCAAACTGTGTGCCAGCGGAAAACGTTTGTGTCTGCGAATTCAACGGTATTGCCAGCGCGTATCCGTGAGGCACAAGCCCTGCCGACGTGAGCTGAGCCAGGAGTTCGGCGAGTTGTCGCTGCACGGTGCTGTTTACCAATGCAGGTGTGAGCACCGTTCCCCCCGTAGCGAAGCCGTAGTCGAAACCCGCCGAAACCCAGTCCTTGAGTCGTATTCCCGCCTGAGACTCGAAGCCTCGTTCTACCAGATCTATCCGGGGACTGTCGAGATATTCGAATCCCGTGTAAGCGTCATAGCGCCCGACATACGGTTGCTCACCGAGCGCATTCGACACTTTCAGGAACATCATGAATATAAGTGTGAGCATAGGCACGCGCACAATTAAATGGCGGACGAAAAGAGAATGCATTGCTTTCTCCTAAAGGGGTTGACGTTTTCACAAGGCTCCGGTCCCCAGTGAGAATCCAATAAACGCTAGGGTGCGACTTGCACGAATTCACGCGCAACGGGCGTGCCGTGCGTATTCGGGAATCCGATGGCGCAGTTCCGGTTCCTCGACGCCCTCATTGGAGTGCAAACTTAGAACATCAACTCGTTGGCCGGGGTTCAGACGCTGGAGTATTAAAGTAGCTCCGTTGTCAAAACGGATCGCGTCTCTGTAGGTGAATTCTCGAGCGCTAAGCTGCTCAAAGATGACCTTCTCGGTTTCTGCGACTCGGAGCAGTACCCGTATGTTAAGTGGAATGTCGCGTACGATCAATCGTGATCCGGGCGGAATACATACCGCGCATACTCCTTTAGGTTTGGCGTTTGATAACTCAACGCGGTTCATCATGCCACTCCACGACCACCGTCGCAAAACGTCGGCCCAATTCGTCTTGCGCGCCCCGAGAGTCTCGGAAGGTGACGTTAAGCCCAAGGACCCTCCGGGAAATCTGTGAACGACGAGTCGTTCACCTTCAATAGCCAGCCGGTTGGGCTGAGCGTGTAGTGAATAGTCACACATGATTTTGCTCCTGTTTCAGCGCTAAAGCGTTCCGCCTGATTCAGCGCGCGGCGGGATCGCTTGCCAGGTTCGCTTGTCGCGACTGAATCACGGCTACATCCGCTCGATTCTATTCGCGCTTGTGTGGACTCAACAAATTTCGAGCTTCTAGCGGAAACTCGGGAGCTACTCGATATTGACCAGTTCGAAACAAAAGTTTTGGACCCACGTGGCCGGAACGGAAATCTTCGGTCATAGTAAATGACTTACGGACCGGTATGGAATCTCTAGGTGACCAGCTACGAAGTGAACGTCAACGCCTGGGATTGAGCTTGCTCGATGTGACTGCTCAGACCTGCATCAACCCACGCATTCTTGCTGCAATCGAGGCAAAC
>Ga0210407_10005101_pt1 | contig 10199 bp, 11 predicted proteins | sample IncBWC27MmetaG_FD_150860 | JGI IMG/M metagenome (GOLD analysis project Ga0210407, IMG submission 150860) | Forest soil microbial communities from Barre Woods Harvard Forest LTER site, Petersham, Massachusetts, United States - Inc-BW-C-27-M | ecosystem: Environmental > Terrestrial > Soil >... | reverse complement strand
CCTCCCTTAGCGGTCATAGAAGACTCAGTAGGATGCGCCAACTTACAATAACTCGACTGGCAAACCCCTTCGACCAGTCATTAGATTAACTTGATCGTCCCACTCCCATCGCACCGGTACCTCTCCTTTCCCCACTCTCCCAACGACTATGAGTAAAACTAATTCTCCGGATCGCCACGAAAGTTCAGGGCTGAACTGTTCAGCCTTACGCAAAATACCGATGCGTGGAATTATGAGTGCGTGCATCTGAATCAAATATCCGGCCAGCCTAATCTAACAAAACCAGAACCCCACGTTTTGGCAGAGCACGCATCGCGTGCGAATTGTACGTCAACTGAAAAAATGGCAACTGCCGGCGGAGTTGAGCCCAGAATTCGGCAGAGCGCGCGCAGCGCGCGAATCGCACGTCAGCTTAAAAAACGCGCGCGAATCGCACGTCAGCTTAAAAATTGCTTCGCTTCGATCTTCCAAATAATCTGCCGATTCATCACGATGGCAATCGAATATCGCACCCTCGGCAAAACCGGACTTCGCGTCAGCGCACTCGGACTCGGCGGCTCGGAGATCGGCTACCAGGAAGTCGCGCAGAAAACCGTCGATAAAATCGTCGGCACCGCTCTCGATTCCGGCATCAATGTGATCGACACCGCCGAATGCTACGCGAACGGAGAGCAGTTATTCGGCAACGCACTTGGACACCGCCGCGCCGATGTGGTCCTGATGACCAAATGCGGCCACGCGCAGCTCGCGGCCGCATCGGACCGCGCTTCGGGTTACGCGCAGCCGGATTGGCAACCTGCGATGCTCTCCGCGAGCATCGACCGCAGTCTCAAAAATCTCAAAACCGATCACGTCGACGTGATGCAATTCCATAGCTGCTCAGCCGAGACCCTACGCGACGACCGTGTGATCGACGTCCTCACCCGCGCGCGCGACGCCGGCAAAGCTCGATACATCGGATACAGCGGCGACTCCGACGACGCGATGTACGCAGTCGAGATGGGCATCTTCGACACGCTTCAGATTTCACTCAACATCGCCGACCAGGAAGCAATCGATCGTGTGCTATCCAAAGCGATCGCCGCGCAGATGGGCGTGATAGTCAAGCGCCCAATCGCGAACGCCGCATGGCGCAGCGGCACCAAGCCGCCCGGCGATTGGTACACGCAACCATACTGGGATCGACTGCGAAAGCTCGGCTACGATTTTCTCGACCTCGACATCGAGACGGCAGTCGCGATCGCGTTGCGATTCACTCTCGGCACCGCCGGCGTCAGCACCGCGATCGTCGGCACGACCAGAGTCGAGCGCGTCGCACAGAACATAGCGCACGCGAGTGCAGGTCCGCTGCCAATCGCCGACTACGACGCGATCCGCGCGCGATGGCGCCAGGTCGCGCGCCCCGATTGGACCGGCCAGCGATGACGGCAGCGGGGCTAGCAGCTCGCGCCAATCCCCAGTTCTTCGTAGATAGCGTCGATGGTCGCGCGGGCGCGCTCTTCGTGTAGGGCGGGCTCGGCTTCGGGCATCCCGTTGAACACCAGTGCAACCACGAGACGATTTTCCGGATCGAGGAATCCCACCGAGCAGTTGTAACCGGCGTGGCCCCAGGTGCGCGGAGAGCATCTCGTGCCGCACCATCCGGAGCTGGGTCCGTACTGTTTCGAATCGAGCACGACGCCGAGTCCGCGATCGAGCTGTAAGTTGAAAGTCTTGTCGACAAGGCCGACGGTGTGACGCGCCGATATCGCCTCGATGGTTTGTGGTGTGATGACACCTTCGCCGCCCGCCAGCATCGCTTCGTAGAATCGTCCGAGGTCGTGAATCGGTCCGCGGCCGTTGCCACCGGGCCGCTCGATCGCAACGGCTTCGGGAGTGTTCAACCACGGCCAGTATCGATGCGGCTGCGGGCGCTTCTGCGTCGAGCCGAAATGCATCGGCGCAACGCGATCGCCGTACGCGCGCCATCGATCGGCGGGCATCCCGATCCACGTATCGCGCATCCTGAGGGGCTCGAAGATTTCCTCGCGCACGTACCGGCTATATGGACGGCCGTCTGCGCATACGCGGCGGACGATCTCGCCCAGCACGTACCATCCCGAGGCAACGTGGTAGCCGGAGGTCTTTCCGACGATCCAACCCGATTCGATTTCCGACCCGCAAATCTGCGCGATGATCTGATCCCACGGATCTGCGGTCCACGGGCCGACGGCGGCGCGAAATCCGCCCGTGTGGGTCAGCACGTGACGGATTGTGATCGATTCTTTTCCCTTTGCGCCGAACTCTGGAATGTATTTAGCGACGGGATCGTCGAGTGCGATTTTCCCGCGTTCCCATATCTGTCCGATTGCGATCGCGGTGATCGGCTTGGTGGAGGACATCCACAGCATGATCGTGTCTGGAGTCATCGCGACACCGTCGCGCGCGAGGCCGAACGCGAGGTCGGCGACGCGCTTGCCGTCCCGCCAGACGTAGAGTTGCGCGCCGATATGGAGCCCGCGCTCGATACCTGATTCGATTACTTTGGCCGCCCGCTCAAGTGTCATCGCTGCTCGATTCCCCGATTGCCAGAGCGAGCTTAGGTCGGCGGATAGTTCGTGGCAAGAATACGCCTATCGCGCTACTCTGGAGTAAGAGGGAACCGCCGAGCCTTAGTCTGAGTTAATGAACTTAGGAGAAGGACCATGTTCAAAGTGACGACATTCGTGCTTGCATCGGCGCTGCTACTCGCAAGCGGTTGCGCAGCGCACGATCAGAGGGTTGCCCTTCAGCAGAGCTGCAACAACGGCGATCAGAATGCATGCCAGCAGATTGCGCAGCAGGAGGCGCCTGCGCCTTATCCGCCGGCCCAGGGGCCGCGCATGATGCCTACCGGCCAACTTCAACTCAATTTTCCGCAGGGCGGGAAACTGTAAGCGGCAGAGCGAAAGACCGGAACGGATTCCATCCGCTGCGCGATTCGCGTGCGCATCCGGCGCGTGCTGTTCAAATTTTTTCCTTCCCCCGCATCGCGCACTTTCATTTGCGGAGCAACTTGCATGGAAATTGCCTGGATAGGAACCGGAATAATGGGCGCGCCGATGGCGCGGCGACTGCTCGGCGCCGGGCATCGCGTCCGCGTCTTCAATCGTTCGCCGGAAAAAGCGCGCGCGCTGACTGCTGACGGCGCGAGCGTCGCGGCCGACGCCGCAGCGTGCGCTACGGGCGCGGAGATAGTTTTTATCATGGTGCCGGACACGCCTGATGTTGAGGCGACGGTGGCCAAGATCGAGCCTGTGCTGAAAAGCGGTCAGCTCGTGATCGATATGAGCACGATCTCACCTATGGCTGAGCGAACGATCTCGGCGCGGCTTAAAGCTCGGGGCGTCGACTACCTCGATGCACCGGTCTCGGGCGGCGACGTCGGTGCCCGCGACGGCACTCTAACGATCATGGTGGGCGGCGACGCGACCGCATTCGAACGAGCGCGCCCCATACTCGATCATCTGGGACGCCGCGTGACGCATATGGGTCCGTCGGGCGCGGGCCAGATGACCAAGCTTGCGAATCAGATCGCGGTCGCGGTGACGCTCGAAGCGGCGGCCGAGGCGATCAAGTTCGCAGCGATGGGCGGTCTCGATCCGTCACGCGTCGTCGAGGCTCTTGGAGCGGGCGCGGCGGCCTCGTGGCAGCTTGCGAACCTTGGCCCGAAAATCGTAGCGGGCGACAATCGTCCGGGGTTTTTCGTCAAGCTGATTCGCAAGGATCTCCGCCTCGTGACCGAGGCTGCGCGCGAGGCCGGCCTTGCGCTGCCCGGACTTGCGTTGATGGTATCGATGTTCAATTCGGCGGCCGCGCTCGGGCACGATCTCGACGGCACTCAGTCGGTAGCGTCGGCGCTCGACAGATTGGCCTCGACAGATAGAGCGACCTGAAGTAGTACCTGAAGAGAACCCGGAAATTTGGAGGCCTAAAATGGCAGACCTGCTTACCGAACTGAAAGATCGCGTGCTGTATCTCACTTTGAACCGGCCCGACAAGCTCAACGCGATGAGCGCCGAGATGATGGGTGGGCTGGTCGATAACCTGGCGCGCGCCGCGACCAATCCCGCGGTCGGCGCGGTCGTGCTGACCGGGGCAGGGCGCGGATTCTGCTCGGGTGGAGATATCGGCGGGATGCGCGAGCGCAACGAGGGCGCAGGCGCCAGTGAGGCAACGACGACGGTCGAGGATCGAGTCGCGGGACTTCGGCGCGGTGAAGAGGCGTCGGCGCTGCTGCATCAGATGTCCAAGGTGACTATTGCGGCGGTCAATGGTCCGGCGGCGGGCGCGGGACTCAGCCTTGCGATGGCGTGCGATCTCAGGATCGCGTCCGACGCGGCGCGCTTCGGAACCGCGTTCGCGAAGGTCGGTTTCTCGGGCGATTACGGCGGCACATGGTCGCTCACGCAGTTGGTTGGATCGGCAAAGGCGCGCGAACTCTACTTCCTGGCCGACGTGATTGGCGCCGACGAGGCGTTGCGAATCGGACTCGCGAACCGGGTGGTGCCGGCGGCGTCGTTCCGCGACGAAGTGCACGCGCTCGCGTCACGAATCGCGAACGGGCCGACAATCGCCTACACCTATATGAAGGCGAATCTCAACGCCGCCGTAACTCATGAGTTCAACGAACTGCTCGACCGCGAGGCGTGGGGACAAACAATGACCGGCCGCACCGAGGACCATCGCGAGGCAGTGAAAGCATTTCTGGAAAAGCGACCGCCGAAATTTAAGGGAAGATAGAAGTTTCGCCTTTGATGTAACGAGGGAAGGTTAACGCGGTCCAGCGTTGAACCTCTCCCGCGCTCGCTTCGTTCCTCCGCTCACGCGACCCCTCCTTGGACAAGGAGAGGTGAATCCTGGACAAGGAGATAATTCCCGATGGATTTCAAGACGATCATTTATGATGCGCGCGACAAGATCGCGAAGATTACCATCAATCGCGCGGAGCGGATGAATGGTTACAACGAGACGATGGTCAAGGAGATGTGCGCGGCGATCGATCTGGCGCGGCAGGACAACGACATCTGGGTGCTGATAATCACCGGCAGCGGACGGGCGTTTTGCGCTGGTGGCGATATCAGCGGGGCGCCGGAGAGCCGGTCGCGATTCCATGGGCATCCGATGGGGCACATGCTCGAGATGCGCGAGGGGTTTCATCAGCTGGTGATATCGCTGCATCGCTTCGACAAGCCGGTGATCGCGGCGATTAACGGCGCTGCGGTCGCGGGCGGACTGACGCTGGCGCTCTCGTGCGATTTCAGGATCGCATCGGACCAGGCGCGGCTCGGAGATACCGCGCTCAAGTTCGCGCTCTTGTGCGACGAGGGCGGTGCGTACCTTTTTCCGCGCTTCATGGGACTCGACCGCGCGCTCAAGATGACGCTGCTGTCCGAGGTTTATGACGCGAAGACCGCGCTCGAACTCGGATTGGTGACGGAAGTGGTGCCGCATGCGGAGCTCGATGCGCGGGTGAACGAATTCGCGCGGCGGCTCGCCGACGGCCCGCCGCTCGCGATACGGCTCGCCAAGCGCATGATGTACAAGCAGCGCGAGATGACGCTGGAGAACGCGCTCGAAGACGCCGCGCTCAACGTCATGATCACGAATCCGTCGGAGGACGTACGTGAAGGGACTCGTGCGTTCCGCGAAAAGCGCAAGCCAAACTTCGCCGGTAAGTAGATTGAATATTCTGGAGAAACTTGCGCCATGCCGATGAAGAAAAAAGATATCGAGAAATTACTCAAGAAGGCGATCGTCGCGGTGGTCGCCGTTACCGCGCCGGACGGATCGCCGCATGCGGTGCCGACCTGGTTCGAATACGACGACGGGACAATCCGATTTCACACCGACGCCAAGGCGTTCAAATACAAGTGCCTGGTGCGCGATCCGCGCGTCACGCTGGTCGTCGATACCAAGAAGGCGCCGTACAAAACCGTGGTGCTCAAGGGGCGCGCGACGCTCGAGGAAAAGATCGACGACAAGCGCACGCAGCGGATGGCGATCGCGTACCTGGGCAAGAAACTTGGCAAGGCGTACGCCAAGTCGCTCAGCGGACAGAAGATCGTGCTGGTGAGCTTCAAGCCGTCGCGCACGATCTCGTGGGATTACGCGCAAGAGCGGCCCTAGCGCATAAAGCGAGGCCATGGTCACGTTGATGGACGAGCGGCTGAAACCGAATCTCGACGCGTGGAATATGATGGCCGGGATTCACGCGGCCTCGAGTGGATACCGGCTCGCGGAGTTTAAGGCCGGCGAGAACGCGTTGGAGCCGATCGAACTGCGCGAGGTTGGCGACGTTGTCGGCAAGTCGCTGCTCCATCTGCAATGCCATTTCGGACTCGGCACAATGTCATGGGCGCGGCTCGGCGCGAACGTCACCGGGATCGATTTTTCGGATCGCGCGATTGCGCTGGCTCGATCGATCTCCAACGAACTTAATATTCCGGCGAGGTTTATCCAGTCCAACATTTACGACGCGCCCGACGCTCTGCACGGGCATTTCGATATCGTGTTCACCTCATACGGGGCGTTGTGCTGGCTGCCCGATATCAAGCGATGGGCGGAGATCGCGGCGCATTTCGTCAAGCCTGGCGGCTTTTTCTATATCGCGGAGTTTCATCCGCTGACGCAGATGGCGGACAATCGCGCCGGCACGACCAAACTCGAGTACGAGATTTCGTACTTCCACAGCACGATGCGCGAATATCCGCCCGGGCCCGACTATTCCGATCCGAGCAAAACCGTTTCGGGGACGCATGAGTGGATGTATCGGCTCGGCGACGTGGTGAGCGCTCTTGCGGCGACCGGATTACGAATCGAGTTTCTGCACGAGTTCGCCGCGTGCATCTATCCGCATTTCCCGTTCATGAAGCGGGGCGCCGACGGACTTTGGCATATCGAAGGCGACCCGATTCCGACGATCTTTTCGATCAAGGCGACCAAACAGTAACGGTCGGGGAGGGTGCGATGCTCAAGACGCGCTTCTCAGAGCTCTTCGAAATCGAGTATCCGATTGTTTGTGCCGGGATGGGTGGAATCGCGCTCACCAAATTGGCGGCCGCGGTATCGGAAGCGGGCGGCCTCGGGACGATTGCGCTGGCGGGATTTTTACCGGCAGAAATCCGCGATCAGATCGCCGCGGCGAGAAAAATTACCGCCAAGCCGATCGTGGTGAATCTTCTGATTCCGTTTCTTCAGCCGGGAGTTATAGAGGCACTTGCGCATCAGCCGATATCTGCGGTGACGCTTTTTTGGGGCGATCCAGCCGAGCACATTCCGGCCTGCAAACAGCTGGGGTTGATGGTCATCTGGCAATGCGGGTCAGCCGAAGAAGCGCTCGCGGCAAAACGCGCCGGCGCTGATGCGATAATCGCGCAGGGATTTGAGGCTGGCGGCCATGTGCGCGGTGTCGTGACCACGTTCGCGCTGGTTCCCGAAGTGCGCGACGCGATTGGCGACCTGCCGATGATTGCGGCCGGCGGTATCAGCGATGGGCGTGGACTCGCCGCAGCGATCGCGCTTGGCGCCGACGGTGCGGTCTTCGGCACGCGCTTCCTCGTGACTCATGAATCCGGCGCGCATCGCGAGTACAAGCAGGCTCTACTGTCCTCGCACGCGAGCGATACTCTGCATACCAAGCTCTACGACGTTGGATGGCCTGACGCGGCGCATCGCGTGCTTCGCACGCCGCTTGTCGATGCATGGGAACGGGCGGGAAGTCCCGCACCGGGGCATCGACCAAAGGAGGGCGAGGCGAACGCCCGCCTGCTCAACGCTTCGCTCGTAAATTACTCTGTCTGGCCGCCGTCGGAATCGGTCGAAGGTGATGTCGGCGGCCTGGCTTTTTACGCCGGTCAATCGGTGAGCATGGTGAAAGAGATCGAACCGGCCGGAGAAGTTGTGCGCAAAATCGCGCGCGAAGCGATCGACGCGATCGCGTCGAGGCTCGCGCCGCTGGCGCATTAGGCAAAAAGGTGAAGGCCTCGGCCCCGTCCATATCGAATCGCAAATGCATCTGCGATAATCGCATTCGTGGCGCGAGAAGTATCAAAGGACGAAGTTATCGAGGCGTTGGGGCACGTCAAGTATCCCGGTTTCTCGAGGGATATCGTCGCGCTTGGAATCGTCGAGGACGCGGCGCCGAAGGCTGATGGATATTCGATTACGATCCGCCAGGTGACTGAGCGCGAGGATGTAATTCGCGAGCTCGCCGCGAAAATCCATCATGCGCTCACCCACGAACTCGGCGTGCCGAAGGTCGAGCTCAGGGTGCATCGAATCGAAGCCGAGCTTGGCGAAAAAACCGGCCGGGTCCGACTCGAAGGCACCAAACATATCATCGCGGTTGCGAGCGGGAAGGGCGGGGTCGGCAAGTCCACCGTCGCGGCGAACCTTGCGATCGCGCTGGCGGGCCTGGGGCTGAGCGTCGGGCTGCTCGACGCGGACATCTATGGTCCGTCGATCCCGATGATGTTCGACGTCGGAGACGAGCGGCCAAAGTCGGCTGGCGGGCAGAATTTTTATCCGATCGAAAAATACGGCGTGAAGCTGATTTCGATCGGATTTTTTCTTGGCGAAAAAGCGCCGGTGATTTGGCGGGGGCCGATGGTGATGGGTGCGGTGCGGCAATTTCTCAAGGACACGCTGTGGGGCTCGCAGGATTTCCTGGTCGTCGATTTACCACCGGGAACCGGCGACGCGCAGCTCACGCTTGCGCAGCAGGTATCACTCGACGGTGCCGTGATCGTTACCACGCCGCAGGATGTCGCCCTGCTCGATGCGACCCGCGCGATCAAGATGTTCCGCCAGGTACATTGTCCGATTCTCGGCGTGGTCGAGAACATGAGCTACTTCGTTTGTCCCGATTGCGGCGAGCGCGACGAAATATTTGGCTACGGCGGCGGCGAGCGGATGGCGGAAAGCGAGGGCACGCACCTGCTCGCGAGAATCCCGGTCTATCCCGAGGTGCGCGAGGCGGGCGACGGCGGGATGCCGATCACAATCGCGCAGCCGACGCATCCGGTGAGCGAGGCGTTCGTGGAACTCGCGCGCCGCGTGGTCGCCGGCATTGCAGAATGATCGGTCGACAGACTTGCCCCTCCTGACGCGCGCCGATATTGTTGCCGTTTGATCGGCAACCCGATCTTCAGAGAGACGACCGGTTCCGGAGCTCAGAAAATGTCCACGTTGATTACAGAAGAATGCATCAATTGCGGCGCGTGCGAGCCCGAATGCCCCAACACCGCGATCTACGAAGGCGGCGCGCCATGGGAGTTGAACGGCGCGACCACGCCCGCGATCAAGCAAGACATCTACTATATAGCGCCCGACAAGTGCACCGAGTGCGTGGGGTTTTTCGACCAGGAGCAATGCGCGGCGGTCTGTCCCGTCGATTGTTGCATCCCTGATCCGAATATTCCCGAGACCGAGGAAGTTCTGATCGCGCGCGCGAAAGTTCTGCATCCCGAACAAACCTTCGGCGCCGACTACCCATCGCGATTTCGCAAGTGACGCGGCCGTCGCGCACAGGAGTCCCAGTTTGGCAATCAAGGATCCGGTCCGAATAGCGCCGGCGGACGGCAAGCTCGGCGTTCTCCTTCCCGGAATCGGCGCTGTAAGCACGACCTTCATGGCCGGCGTGGAGGCGGTGAAGCGCGGACTCGGCGCGCCGATCGGTTCGTTGACTCAGCTCGCGACGGTGCGGCTCGGCAAGCGGACCGATGGGCGCTCGCCGCTGATCAAGGATTTCGTCCCGCTCGCGAGCTTGTCGGACCTCGAATTCGGCGGCTGGGATATCTTCGAAGACAGCGCCTATCAAGCCGCGCGCAAAGCTGCAGTGCTCGATCCCGCGCTCCTGGAGCGGGTGCGAGAGCCGCTGGAAAAGATCCAGCCGATGGAAGCCGTGTTCGACAATGAGTACGTGCGGCGGATTCACGGCCCCAACGTGAAAGAAGCGCGCACCAAGATGGACAAGGCGCAGATGCTGATGGAGGACATCCGCAATTTCCAGAGTCGCACCGGGGTCGCGCGCACGGTGATGATCTGGTGCGGATCGACCGAAGTGTTCCATCGCCCGGCGGAAGTTCATGAGAGCCTCAAGAGTTTCGAGGCGGGGCTCGCGAAGAACGATCCGGAAATCGCGCCCAGCCAGATTTACGCATACGCCGCGCTGAAGAGCG
>Ga0210407_10005100_pt1 | contig 10200 bp, 6 predicted proteins | sample IncBWC27MmetaG_FD_150860 | JGI IMG/M metagenome (GOLD analysis project Ga0210407, IMG submission 150860) | Forest soil microbial communities from Barre Woods Harvard Forest LTER site, Petersham, Massachusetts, United States - Inc-BW-C-27-M | ecosystem: Environmental > Terrestrial > Soil >... | reverse complement strand
GGAAACGCCGTCGGTCTTGATCAATTCTTCATAACGCCCGGCGGTGATCCTGGAAAGATTGGCGTTCGCCTGCGAAGTATTCAAGTCCGCGCGGGACTGCGCGAGTTGCTGGTCCACTTCCGGGGTATCGATGTCCGCGAGCAGTTCGCCTTGCTTAACCCGAGTTCCAATGTCGTGATACCACTTTTTCAGATAGCCGTTAGTGCGCGCGTAGATAGGTGATTCGACGTAAGCCTGCAGCGTTCCCGGAAGCACCAGGTCTTCCTGCGGAGCCTCGACGGTGGGATGCATGACGGCAACTGTCGGTACGGACATTTTCTCGGTTTCGTTGGCGAGCGCCGCGTACTGCGACTTGCGCTGAAGCAGCGTAAAGACGCCGACGATCACCAGGACGATCACCACGCCGATCAGCAGCGGAAAAAGGCCGCTGCCCTTTCGCGCCTTGCTGGTCTGTTCCTCTTGCATTTAGTTTCTGCCTTCCATCACCGCTACCAGTTTAATCCCTTTGTTCGATTCGCTTCCTGAAATCATGCCGTCGCAGGCTGCGGCTGGCGTTTTCGCTGGCGCCGTCCGTGAATCATCGAAAAAACGCACGGAACAAAAAAGAGCGTCGCGAACGTGGCGAAGAGCAATCCGCCAATTACCGCGCGGCCCAAAGGCGCATTCTGCTCGCCGCCTTCGCCGAGCCCCATGGCCATCGGAACCATGCCGATGATCATCGCCAGCGCCGTCATAATCACCGGGCGGATGCGCACAAATCCTGCCTGCAGCGCCGCTTCGCGCGCCGTTTTGCCTTCATCCATCTGCTCGCGAGCGAACGAGACCATCAAGATGCTGTTGGCGGTGGCCACGCCCATGCACATGATCGCACCCGTCAGCGAAGGCACGCTCAAGGTGGTGTGCGTAATCAGAAGCATCCAGCAGATGCCCGCGAGTGCGCCGGGCAGTGCCGTGATGATGATGAATGGATCGAGCCACGACTGGAAATTCACCACGATCAGCAGATAAGCAAGCACGATGGCGCCGACCAAGCCGAACCCCAAACCCGCAAAAGAGCTGATCATGGTTTGCACTTGCCCGCGAACCACGATGTGGCTGCCTCTGGGCAAATCTTTCTGAATGGCGCGCACCTGCTTGAACACTTCGTCGGACACCGCGCCGAGATCGCGGCCATCCACGGATGCATAGATATTGATCATGGGCTGGACATTGTAATGGGAGATTTCGGCGGGCCGCGCGGCCGTGGTGGTTTGCACCAGGTTGCCGAGAATCTGCGGCGCTGCACTCGCCTGGCTGGCGGTGATCGGTGTGTTCTGCAGCGCCTGGTAAGTGTCCATGCGGTATTGCGGGGTCTGCACCGCGATCTGGTATTGCACGCCGTTTTTTGGGTCGAGCCAGAAGGCAGGAGCGGTCTGAAAGCTGGAGCTCAGAGAGACCAGCACGTTTTGCGCGACGTCTTTGGTCTGCAGGCCCACGTATTGCGCGCGTGTCCGGTCGATATCCATATGCAGAGTGGGCGCGTCAAATGCCTGCTGGACGTGTACGTCCACGGCGCCGGGAATGTGGCGAATCTCGTTGGCAAGTTTTTCGGCTACGACGTAGTTTCCGCGTTGATTGGCACCGGTGACCTGCACGTCGATGGGCGCGGGCGTACCGAAATTCAGAATTTGCGTAACGATGTCGGCCGGCTGAAAGAAGAATTGCACGCCAGGGAATCGTTCCGGAAGCTTTTGACGCAATTCTGCAATGTACTTGCTGGTTGGCTTTCCGCGCTCCGCGTTGAGCTGAACCAGGATTTCGGCGTCGGAAGTGCCGATGGTGCCCGCATTGCTGTAGCTGAGATTGATTCCGCTGTACGGCAGCCCGATGTTGTCAAGAACGGTGACCAGTTCCTTCTTGGGGATAGTCTCGGCGATAACCTGGTTGACTTGGTCGGTGAGGCGTGCCGTTTCCTCGATGCGCAGTCCGGTGCGCGCGCGCATGTGCAGGCGAATCTGGCCTGCGTCCACCTTCGGGAAAAAGTCGCGTCCGAGAAGGAAAACAAGCCCCGCGGACAGCACGCAAAAAGCCAGAAAGCCCGCACCGAATATCACCGGGCGCGTTAGCGTCGAATCCAGCGCGTTGCGGTAAGACTCACGGAATCTTTCAAAGCGGTGCTCGAAAGCCTGCTGATAGCGGCGAAAGAAGCCCTGTTTTTGGCCGGCGTGCTCGTCGGCCTTGTACTCGTCCTCGGAGCTCAAAAGATACATCGCCAGGGTCGGAACGATCGTCCGCGACCACATATAAGAAGCCAGCATGGCGAAGATGACCGCTTCGGCCAGCGGCACGAACAGGAATTTCGCCACGCCCGACAGGAAAAACATCGGAATAAACACGATGCAGATGCACAGCGTGGAGACAAAAGCAGGCACCGCAATCTGCTGCGCGCCGTCGAGAATGGCCTGGACCGTCTCTTTGCCCATCGCCAGGTTGCGATTGATATTTTCGATCTCAACGGTGGCGTCGTCCACCAGAATCCCGACGGCCAGCGCCAGCCCGCCAAGGGTCATGATGTTGATGGTTTCACCGAGCGCGCTCAGGCAAAGCACGCTGACCAAAATCGAAAGCGGAATCGACACCGCGATGATGATCGTGCTCTTCCAGTTGCCAAGGAACAGCAGGATCATCGCCGCGGTGAGGCACGCCGCGATCAAAGCTTCGCGCAACACGCCCTGAATCGCTGCGCGAACAAACAGCGACTGATCGAAGAACAACGTGAGTTTCAATCCCTCGGGAAGCGACGAAGAATACGCAGCGAGCATCTCCTTGACGCGATCCACGATGCTCAGCGTCGAAGCATTTCCCGTTTTGTAGATGCTCATGAGCACGCCGCGCTGCCCATTGGCCAGCACTACGTTGGTCTGCGGCGCGAAACCGTCGCGCACGTGCGCCACGTCCTTCATGTAGATGGTCGCGCCGTTCTGCGACTTCACCGGCAGATCGTTGAGTTCCGCGATCGTTTGCGGGCTTCCGTTCATCTCCACGTTGTATTCTAGCGAGCCGATCTTGGCTGTTCCGGTCGGCAGAATCAGATTCTGCGCGTTCACCGCATTTACGATGTCAACCGCTGATAAACCCTTCGCCTGCAGCGAAGCCGAATCGATATCCACCGACACGTAGCGCTGCTTGCCGCCATAAGGAAACGGAGTCGCTGCGCCTTGCACCGTCGCGAGTTGCGTGCGGATGAAATTATTACCGAAGTCAAAAAGCTGTTGCTCGCTCAGGGTGCTGCTCGTCAGCCCGATCTGCAGCACCGGCACCGTGGACGCCGAATAAATAATCACCAGCGGCGGCGTGGTCCCGGGCGGCAGGAAGCGCAGAAACGTTTGCGAAATGGCGGCGGTTTGCGCCAGCGCGGTTTGAATGTTCGCTCCCGGCTGGAAGAACACCTTGATCACCGCAATGCCCGGCAAGGACTGCGATTCCACGTGCTCGACGTCGCTGACCAGCGTCGAAATGCCGCGCTCCACGTTGGAGGTGATGCGCAGTTCCATCTCTTGCGGCTGCAAGCCGGTGTAGGTCCAGACCAGGCTGATCACCGGGATATTGATGTCCGGAAAAATGTCCGTGGGCGTGCGCAGCAGCGCCACCGGCGTCAAGAGAACAATCACCAGCGCCATCACGATAAACGTGTACGGCCGGGCCAGAGCTAAACGAACGATCCACATGGTTCTTGGTACTGACCTCTTGCGGAGCACGCGCCGCATTGCCCGCGCGGCCACACCTTCCCGCCGTGCGCCCCGTCTGTGCGGTACTTGAACTTAGATTCGCGAAGCTAAATCTTCGGGTACGCGCCTCCGGCAACCAGCGGTCGGGGCGCTCCCGCCGCTGCTAAGTTCATGATTGTAGGCGAAATATTGCTCCCGCGGGAAGCGCATGGCGCCGCACTCAGTCATCAACGGATTGGATGCAGAGGATTCGACGACTGGCACATTCCGTCTTGGCGGGCGCGGTTTGCCCGGGGCGGCGCTCCGCCAGTTTGAGAACTATCCCGAGTCGGGTTCACCAGTCACAGTGAAATGCGATCGCCTGGTGACGAGCTCGCTACGGAAACTGAAGGTTCACTCGCCCGGTGAGGTTGAGCTGAGGATGTATGGCACGGTCCATTTGCCAAGGGCCAAAACCGCATTACGTTACGGCCGGGCGTACCTTAGATTTGCTTTGGGTTACCGTTTGCGTTAATAAGCAAAATCCATCGATTTGGACATGAGTGACCTCATGCGACCTTGTCGACGTGGTTCTTGCGAATCCATTCTTCGACTTCTCTTATTCCGCCACCCGGAAGAAGCTTCGTGTATGATCCCGCCAGGCACGTCAAACCTCGCAGAAATTGAACAGGGTGGCATCGGACATCGTGGTGCTGGAGGTTCGCCATGAAAAGAGCGGAATTCCTCAAGGGGCTCGCCGGCGGGACGCTCTGGTTTGTGGCGGGTTGCCAAGACAACAAAGATAACGCGAAAAAAGAGAAGGAGAAGCCTACCGAAGCAGCACCGGAGACGAAATGCAGCGCTGACTTTGTTGATGGAACCAACCAGGCAAATCCAGATTGCGACCCCAAAAAGCGAACCCTTGACAAGCGATGCACCGGGAAATTGTATAAGGTTATCTACCCGGGCTCGCAATACGACAGCGCCAATGGACGCAAACTCGCTGATGATGAGCTGAAGCGAGCCAAAGACTTCTACACCAAGTATTGCATCGACCTGACCGTCGAAGAGGTCACCTTCCCAGCGAAGACAGCAGACAGTTTCAAAGCCGTTTACACCAAGTGGTTCGACGATGTGGTTTCGGATATCGGAGGCAAGGACAAGCTCGGCAAGTCGTCCATTCCCAAAGGCGACCTGGGGACCTTCGCCGCGATCGCTGACAAAATCCAGAAGTACGTCGAAGACGACGTGAAGCCCAAGGGCCTGAAGCTAGTGGTCGTGTTCATGGACGAATATATCGGCGGCTCTGACGGTCGCGACACGCTGGTATCGAGTAGCCAGGAACGAATGATGCAGATCGGAATCAATTGGATTGACAGCGGGAGCCCGTACATCCTGGCGCACGAATTGATTCACACCCTTGGCAAGCCGGGTCGTGGCACTGTCGGCCAAGTCACGTGGCCTCACAGTTCAAACTGCCCGAAGAAGGCACTGTCGCACATCGAACGTACCGACCCAAGGGTCACGACCGACCTGTCTGACAGGTACCTCGATGTCGAGGAGTACAAGGAAATCGTTACCAATCATGCCGCCGGCCTCCTGACATGCCACAAGATCAAGTGAAGATGGCGTGCTTAGTAGTTTGTGATTAGTGTTCGCGGCTGCCATCGAAAAGAATGGTGGGAGCGATGCAGAGACAAATCTCGGCGGCAGTGGGAAGTCGCAAGTCACCAGTCACGGCTTACTTGTGCGTCATCGTGAAAATCCCGTCCCAGCCGGAGGGCGGCTCGTCGAACAGGTACTCCTGGCAGCGCTTCCAATACATGCGCGAGGGCCCGTCGTCAGGCCATTTGTCGAGCAAAGACTGGAATGCTTGCTGCGCTTGTTCCCAGTGCCGGCGCCGATACATCTCGCGTGCCTTAGCGAAGAGCTCGACGCGCACTTGCATTTCTTGCGGCGAGCCGTAGACTGACGCTTCGCCCACGCGGCCGATCAGTTCGTAAAGCGTGACCGGCTGATGCTTGCCTTTGACGCGCATCAGATCGAGTTCGCGGAAAACGAATCCGTCCGCTTTGACGTACTCGAAGGTGGTTTCGTTCGCCAGGATGTGCGTGCCGTATTCCTTGTTCAGCCCTTCCAGTCGCGACGACAGATTGACGGAGTCGCCCAGGGCGGTGTAACCGTAACGCAGCGCGGAACCCATGTTGCCGACGCTGGCCACTCCGGTGTTCAGCCCGATTCCGATGTCCAGATGCGGCTTGCCTTCCGCTTCCCACTTCCGCTGCATTTCCCGCACGCGCTCCATCATTTTCAGCGCGGTGTTGCAAGCGCGCGTCGCGTGCCCGGGCTCTTCAAACGGCGCGCCCCAGAACGCCATTACGGCATCACCGATGTATTTGTCCAGCGTGCCGTGGTGCTCGAAGACCAGCCGCGTCATATCGGACAGATATTGATTCAGGAAAAGCGCCAGATCCTGCGCATCCAGCTTTTCGGAGATGGTCGTGAAGCCCCTGATATCGCTGAACATCACCGAGATTTCCGTCTTTTTCGGCTCCACCAGCCGCGGATTCAACAGCAGCCTCCGAATCACTTCCGGGCTCAAGTACTGCCCAAACGCCGTGCGCACCCGCCGCTTCTCCTTTTCCTCAATCAGCGCGCGGTACAACGATACCAGCAACACGTTCGACGCAAGCGTAAGTGCGGGCACGCTGAAATTTAGCCACCACCCGTGTAGAAATGCGTAATAGTCCACGGCCGCGAGCGGAACCAGCAGCCCTGCCCCGAACCACATCCAACGCGGGGCCACCAGCGCCATCCAAAGGCCCACAGGAATGCCGAGAAAGAGAATCAGGCCGAGGTCCCACAGTTCCTGCTTGGCTCCGCGAACCAGCGGGTTGTGGTTCAGCATGTTGTCGATCACGTTGGCGTGCACTTCCACGCCAGGATAGCTAATTCCTCCATACGGCGGTGTTCGCAAATCCGCAATTCCGGTTGCTGAAGGCCCTACGAGCACGATCTTGTCGCGGAAGGTGCCGGCGGGGAGCTTGCGCTGAACTACATCGGCGATCGAGCGGTAGGGATAGGTATGATCACGGCCGTGATAGTTGATCGCTAGGCGGCCAATGTCGTCGGGTTTCACTTGCAGCTTATCGCCGAATTGCAGGCTTACGATGCCAGTCTGGTTATAGTTGACCGTCATTTGCTCCGACGAGACTCCCAGGAACAGCCGAACGGCCTGCACTTCCAGGGATCCGTATAGCTCAGAATCGACGGCATTCGCAGTACGGCTGAACGGAAGAACCAGCAGGCCTCGCCGCAGAACGCCATCCGGATCAGGTACAACGTTAAAAAAGCCCATGGTCGTCGGGCCGTTGTTGTCTGGGTTGATGAGCGCCGGAATATTGGCGACGGTGGCGGTGTAACGCGCAGAATTGACGTAGTAGCGGTTTACCACGCTGAGGAAATCTTGCTTCCCAGTCGCAGGGTTCAAGGAATTCTGATTCAGCGAATACCACTGAACCAAATCAGCGTATTGATCCAAAGTGGCCCGATCGGTGTCCTGCAATTCCTCTTTTGCGAAGAAGAAATTGCCCAGGACCACCGGTCCAAAACGGTCGATAGCCTCACCAAATCGTTTGTCGGCGTCATACTCGCCAGCTAGCTTGAGCACTTCTTGCTGCAGCTTCGAATCCACGGCCGCACCATGCTTCTTTCGCTTTTCGAGTTCCGCCCAGAGCGCGCGAATGGGTGCCGCGGTCTGGTCGGGTTTGTCGAAAGTGATGTCAAAAGCGGCTACCTTGGCGCCGTCTTCGCGCAAGATATCTAGCATGTCTGCGAAATTGCTCCTCGAGAAGGGCCATTTCCCCAGGACCTCCTGAGAATGTTGGTCGATGTCCACAATCACGATCCGGGGATCGGGAGGAGTGAGCTTGCTCGGTCGCAAGCGAAAGCGCGTGTCCAGCGCGTTGAACTCGAGACGCTCGACGAAAACAAGCAGTGGGCTCGAGTGCTCGGCAATGTAGGTATAGAGATACAAAGACAGCGCGGCAACTGTGATCGCCACACTGATGAGAAACGAAACGCGGTGGCGCCACCACGACAGAAAAAGGGTATACAGACTAAACCCGAACCGGCGCAGCCACCGTTGCCTGTTCGAGGGTGGATTCGCCTGCGGCACGCTAGTCGCGGTAGATAAAATTCAAGCGCACGCCCGCCACTTCGATCACATCGCCATCGTTAAGCCGCACCGGACCGGCAATCGGCGTCCCGTTGACCGTCGGAATCTTGTCGCCCGGCCCGAGATAATAGCCATCGTCGCGCTGATTGATCTGCGCAGCCATCGGCGGCTTGAACCAGCCCTTCAGCCGCACACTAGCCATGCTGGACTTGCCGATGGTGGTCAGCTTGTTCGTCAGCACGTATTCCTTTTGCACCACTTTGCCGCCCAGCACGATCAGCGTCGGAACCTTCATGCGCCCCGCCGCGAATTGCGTGCGCTCTCCCATCGCTGCGGCTTGCTGCAGCATGTCGCGGCGCACCTTGGTGTCCAGCACCATGGTCTCGTTGATGCGCGGCGCGCTCGCTTTGCGCCCGGAATCCCACGGCACTGGCGCGTCGCCTGTCGCATCCACCTTGATGTGATGCTTGCCAATGTGAATCGAATCGCCGTCGTGCAGCGTCGCGCGCTCGATGCGCAGATCGTTCACAAAAGTTCCATTGAGACTCGCCAGGTCTTCCACCACTAGCCGACCCGCCTCGAAGTACACCCGCGCGTGGTAATTGGACACCGCCAGATTGTCCACCGGCAAATCGTTGTCGGGAGAGCGCCCGATTCCGACCGGCCGTCCGCCCACCGGAACTTCTTTCACCAGCTTGTCTTCAAACATCAAGCTAAGTTTTGCCATCTCAATTGCCTCCAGCCAAACCGTTGCCATTTGCGCCTTTGCGCCACCGGCGCAGCCTCGAGAACCAACCTTGATATTCGGATTCCAGACGAATCACCAGCACCGTAATGTTGTCCGCTCCACCTGCATCGTTCGCCCGCTCCACCAGCTTCGCAGCGGCCCGCTGCGGATCAGGCTCGGACTGCAGCGCCCCGGCAATTTCCGGTTCCGTCACCATGCGCGTCAATCCGTCCGAACACAGAAGCACAACATCGCGCGCGAACAGCTCCTGTTCTTCGGTATCGATCTCCACTTGCGGCTCCGAACCGAGCGCCCGCAGCAACACGGATTGGATCTCGCTCTGTTCGGCTTCGGCGACCGTCATGATCCCGCGCCGCACCTGCTCCGCCACCATGGAGTGGTCGCTGGTCAGTTGCTGAAGATTTCCGCCGCGCAGCAGGTACGCCCGGCTGTCGCCCACGTGCGCGATGCTCAGCCTCGGGCCATTGATCCACGCAGCCGTAAGCGTTGCGCCCATACCCTTCTGTTCGGGGTGCGCTTCGGCGGACTCGAAGATTCTTTTGTTGGCCAGATATACTGCGCTGAAAAGCCGTTTCGTTCGATCGTTCCAGCCCGCTCGCGTCTCGCCATAGACAGGCGCGGCAGGATTGTTCTCCGCTTCCTGGCAATGCTTGACCACCGTTTCAACCGCCAGTGCGCTGGCCACTTCGCCATGCGCTGCGCCGCCCATGCCGTCAGAAAGAATAAACAGCCCCATGGGAGCGACAATCCCGAAGCAGTCTTCGTTGTTCGCCCGAACGCGACCCACATCCGTCGCGCCCCCGCTTACAATGCGCACACCGGCTCCTTGGGCGATTGCAGGACACCTACACCTCGCCCACGCAGACCACGGCAAACTCTAGATTTAACGCTAGCAAACGCCCAAGCGCTGTAAAAGGCGATGCCGCTAACTGATTACCAGCAGATTGGCCACAGTCGAGTCCCTGCACGGCCCCCCCATCGCGACCCTCGGTCGAATGCGCCTCCGCGATTCGGGTAAATTCACCCATCTCATATTCGAATTAAGTCGGTTTGACATAACGATGCTAACCATATTGAATTGTGCCCCAGCGAACCGCCATCGCCCCGCGGCAGCCTGCGGGCGGCGATCGGTTTTTCCGGGGGGTTCCCATGAATTCGCATCGGCTTTCCGCGGTCGGATTGAACGCTCTTGCCTCGCATCTTGTTGCTGCTCTTACGGATGATCGGCGTAACGCATGGCAGCCCATGGGGCGACCGCTTTGTCTCACTGCAGTTGCGCTCTTCGTGATGCTGTTTTGTTTGCCCCCAGCTCGCGCTCAAGTCTCGGCCAGCATCCAGGGCACCGTCACGGACCCGTCGGGCGCCCCCGTTCCCGCGGCCACCCTGAGGGCGAAGAACACGGAAACTGGAGCCGAACGAAGTGCGATTAGCGACGCCGACGGGCGGTATCAGATTGTCTGGCTGGCGGTCGGCCAATACGAAGTCAGAGCCGCCAAAGCAGGTTTCCAGGACGCCATTCGCAGCGGAATCCGTCTGGTCGTCGGACAGGAAGCCGCCGTCGATCTGAAATTACAGGTCACCGCGGTCCA
>Ga0210407_10005099_pt1 | contig 10200 bp, 7 predicted proteins | sample IncBWC27MmetaG_FD_150860 | JGI IMG/M metagenome (GOLD analysis project Ga0210407, IMG submission 150860) | Forest soil microbial communities from Barre Woods Harvard Forest LTER site, Petersham, Massachusetts, United States - Inc-BW-C-27-M | ecosystem: Environmental > Terrestrial > Soil >... | reverse complement strand
CGTTGACGTCGGCCGCAATCACCGAGAACGGGTTGCCGCCGGTCGCGAAGGTCTGCTGGCTGGTGAAGGTTGGTGTGGTAGCGCCGGGGGCGGTGATGTTGAGCAGCACTGAAACTGTTGCGCTGAAGTCATTCGCTACGATCAGGTCGGGCAAGCCGTCACCGTTGACATCGGCCGCTGTCAGCGAGATCGGCCCGTTGCCCGTAGCAAAGGATTGCCGGCTGGCGAAACTCGCGACGGTCGCGCCCGGGGCGGTGGTGTTGAGCAGTACCGAGACCGTGTTTTCATTCTGATTCGTCACGATCAGGTCGGGCCTGCCGTCGCCGTTGACGTCCGTCGCCGCTACCGAGGACGGGGCGACGCCCACAGCAAATGTCTGCTGGGTGGCGAAGCTGGGCGTGGTCGCGCCTGGGGCAGTGGTATTCAGCAGCACCGAAATCGTGTTGCCGAGCGAATTCGCGACGATCAGGTCGGGCAAGCCGTCGCCGTTGAGATCGGCTGCGGCCACCGAGCTCGGCGCAGTACCCGTAGCAAAGGTCTGCTGGGTGGCGAAGCTAGGAGTGGTGGCGCCCGGTGCGGTGGTGTTGAGCAGCACCGAAACCGTGTTGCTGTTCGCGTTCACCACGATGATGTCGGCCTTGCCGTCGCCGTTGACGTCGACCGCCGTCACTGAGCGCGGGGTGGCCCCCGTGGCAAAGGTCTGCTGGGTGGCGAAACTGGGGGTGGCCGCGCCCGGCGCGGTGGTGTTGAGCAGCACCGAGACGGTGTTGCCGGCCTGATTCGCCACGATCAGGTCGGGCTTGCCGTCGCCGTTGACATCGGCCGCAATCACCGAGACCGGATGGCTCCCCACTCCAAATGTCTGCTGGCTGGCGAAGCTGGGCGTGGTCGCGCCGGGGGCGGTGGTGTTGAGGAGCACCGAGACCGTGTTGGGCGATGAGTTGAAATTCGCGACGATCAGGTCGGGCTTGCCGTCGCCGTTGAGGTCGGCCGCCGTCACCGAGGTAGGGAAGCTGCCCGCAGCAAAGGTCTGCTGTGTGGCGAAGCTCGGCGTGAAGCCCATTCCCGCACCGCCGCTGCCAAGCAGCAGCATCTGGAAAGTCTTGTCAGGTTTATTGGTGCCGCTGCCGGCGACCGTAACCGGAATCGACGAGGTCGCCGCTCCGGCCGAAAACACCTGCGACCCGCTCGCCGCCGTATAATCCGTCCCCGCGATCGCCGTGCCGTCCTGGGTTTGGAACTGGAGGAAGGTTTCGTAGCTGGTATCACCGGTGCGCGCGATCGGAAAATCGAGCGTGCTTGAGGTGGGGCCGGTAACCGTATCGCTGCCGTTGGAGATGGTCAGCGTGGTCGAATCGCCCCACACCGATATCGCAAGCGCCACCCCAAGCAGCACCAATGTGGTTGTCAGGCTCTTATGCTTCACGCGAACGTCCCCTCCGCGATGAAACGATCGCCATGCGGCTTAAAACTATCTCAAGCCCCGCGAGACCATGACAACGAACTCGCCATAGAGCAAGCAAATCGTCAGGCGCTGCAACCTCGGGATACAAATGACGATTTCAGAACGCGTTCTTTAACAGTTCAATCCCCAGCCGCTTGCCCGCCGCATCAACCGCCACGATATCGAAGCGCAAGTCCTTCTCGCCGACCCGATATCGCACCGAAAACGCTTCCGCCGCCCGCCGCATCCGCAACTGCTTGCGCTCGTCGACGGCCTCCTCCGGCGCCCCCGCCTCGCGGCTCCGCCGCGTCTTCACCTCAACGAACACGAGGGTCTCTCCATCCATCGCAACCAAGTCGATCTCCGCCCCCGCGGCGCGAAAATTCCTGGCAACAATCCGGTATCCGTTCCGCTTCAAATACTTTTCCGCCGCCCGCTCCCCCCGCCGCCCAAGCGGCAATTCCTCTCGAAGCCGCCCAACGAATGCAGCCGCCCGAGCAATCAAGTCACGCCCCCTGATCTTCATGACAACCGTTGTCATCCCGACGCGCTAGACTCTTATCTGTGTTCAACAGCGATCATAAACCTTCGCCGCTTACTCAACTCGCCGTGAAATCCCTCTGTAACCCGCCGCCCGCCGCTCCTAAGATGGCAACTGCCGGCGGAGTTTTGCCAAAACCGACTGACATGGATCTCGGAGAATGTTACGATTTGCTCCGTATCAAAAAAAGGACTGATGCGACCCTGATGGCTGAAACGAAAATAACTCTCGAACAGGTCCGCCACGTCGCGTTGCTGGCGCGGCTGCGCCTCTCCAACGACGAGGAAGAGAGCCTTCGCTCCGACATGGACGAAATGCTCGCGTACGTCGACAAATTGAACGAGCTCGACACCAAAGACGTCGCGCCGACCACCCAGGTCGGCGAGGCCGGAATGCCGATGCGCGAAGACGAAGTGACCAACCAGCCGGCAGCGGACGCGATGCTCGCGAATGCACCGTCGCGCGATCGCAACTACTTCAAAGTTCCGAAAATTATTGAATAAAAAGCAATGCCATCCGAACTGCACAAACTCACGATCGCGGAAGCGTCCGCGAAACTGCGCAAGCGCGAAGTCTCGGCGCTCGAACTGACCCGCGACTGTCTCGAGCGGATCGCGGCATCCGAGCCGAAGCTCAACGCCTTCATCACCGTGTGCGAGAAGGAAGCAGTCGAGCAGGCGCGCCAGGCCGATGCGCGGCTCGCGGCCGGCGATGCGCCGGCGCTGTGCGGAATCCCTCTGGGCATCAAGGACATCTACGCGACCAAGGGCGTTCGCACGACCTGCGCGTCGCGAATCCTGGAAAATTTCGTGCCGCCTTTCGACGCGACGGTGATCGAGCGGCTACGCGCAGAAGGCGCCGTGTTTGTCGGCAAAACGAACATGGATGAATTCGCGATGGGCTCCTCGACTGAGAACTCGGCGTTTGGGCCGACCTTGAATCCTCACGACACTGAGCGAGTCGCCGGCGGATCGTCGGGCGGATCGGCGGCCGCAGTAGCGGCGCACGAATGCCTTGGCGCGCTCGGCACCGACACCGGCGGATCGATTCGCGAGCCCGCCTCGTTTTGCGGAGTGGTCGGACTCAAGCCGACCTACAGCCGCGTCAGCCGCTACGGCGTGGTCGCGTACGCATCGTCGCTCGATCAAGTCGGTCCGTTCGCGAAGTCGGTGCGCGACGCCGCGATCATCTTGCGCACGCTGGCCGGCAAAGATCCTCGCGACTCGACTTGCTCGGCGCGTGCGGTACCGGACTACGAACGCGCTCTGGCCGGCGACGCGAAAGGCCTCAGGATCGGCGTGCCGAAGGAATTTTTCGTCGAAGGGATGCAACCCGAAGTCGAGAAGGCGGTGCGCGCCGCGCTCAAGAGTTACGAATCGATCGGCGCCTCGACGGTCGAAATCTCGCTGCCGCACACCGGCTACGCGATCGCAGCCTACTATCTCGTCGCCACCGCGGAGGCGAGCGCCAATCTCGCGCGCTACGATGGTATCCGCTTTGGTTTGCGGGCCAGCGCCGAGGACAATATCGCGCTGAACGAGATCACACGCGCAGAGGGATTCGGCGCCGAGGTCAAGCGGCGAATTATGCTCGGCACGTTCGCGCTCTCGGCGGGCTACTACGACGCCTACTATCTAAAAGGCCAGAAAGTGCGCACGCTGATTCGCAACGACTTCGAGCGCGCGTTCGAGAAATGCGATCTCATCGTCACCCCGGTCGCACCCACGACGGCGTTCAAGCTGGGCGAGAAGATGAACGATCCGCTCACGATGTACCTGTCGGACATCTTCACGATCTCGGTGAATTTGGCCGGGCTGCCCGGAATGTCGATTCCTTGCGGCTACGATTCGAATCACCTGCCGATCGGGATGCAACTGATCGCGCCGCCGTTTGCTGAGGAAACAATCTTGCGCGCGGGCGACGCGTTCGAGCGCACTGGAGCTTTCAAGTCGCGATGAATCGTGAAGCATACGAAGCGGTGATCGGACTCGAGGTCCACACCCATCTTTTGACCCGCTCGAAACTATTCTGCGGCTGCTCCACAACGTTCGGCGCGGAGCCGAATGCAAACGTCTGTCCGATCTGCATGGGCATGCCGGGTGTTCTACCGGTATTCAATCGGCGCGTCGCGGAATTAGCTATTCGGACCGGGCTGGCCGCACACTGTACAATCGCCCCCTATTCTATTTTCGATCGAAAGAGCTACTTCTATCCGGACCTTCCGAAGGGTTACCAGATCAGTCAGTACGAAACTCCGATCTGCAAGGGTGGCTATATCGATTTGCCTGCAAATGGCGATAGCGAACCACGCCGGATCAGGCTGACCCGGATCCATATCGAAGAGGACGCGGGCAAGAATATTCACGGCGAAAGTGCGAGCCTGGTCGATTTCAACCGCTCGGGAGTGCCGCTGATCGAGATCGTCAGCGAGCCCGACTTGCGCTCGGCTGAAGATGCGGGCGCGTATTTGCGTCAACTGCGCGCGATACTTCGTTACGTCGACGCGTCCGACGGCAAGATGGAAGAGGGAAGCTTCCGATGCGATTGCAACGTGTCGGTGCGCAAGCGCGGCGCAAAGGAATACGGCGTCAGGACGGAGATCAAGAACCTCAACTCGTTCCGCTTCGTTGAAGATGCAATTGAGTATGAGATCGGACGGCAAATAGAGATTGTCGAATCGGGCGGCAAGGTACCTCAGGAGACCCTTCTCTGGGATTCCGCACGCAAAGAGACACGACCGATGCGCTCGAAAGAGTATGCGAATGACTATCGCTATTTTCCCGAGCCGGACCTTCCGCCGCTGGTCATTCCGCCCGCGATGGTCGAGCAGGTGCGCGCGTCGATGCCCGAACTTCCGGCGGACCGGCGCGCGCGTTACGTTCGCGAAGGCCTGACTGAATACGAGGCCGGCGTACTCACCGCGGATCGCGAAGTCGCGGACTACTTCGAAGGAGTGCTTCCGGGGCTCAAGAATCGAAAGAGCGCGGCGAACTGGGTAATGACCGAAGTGCTGCGCGTCGCGCACGACTCGGGCAAAGCGCTCGGCGACGCGGTGCCGCCTGCTTCCGAGGTTGGCGCGCTGCTGCGCATGATCGAGGAACAGAAAATCAGCCTCAATGCCGCCAAGACGGCGTTTGCCGCGATGGTGAAGTCCGGCAAGGGCGCGGAGTCAACCATCGCCGAACGTGGACTCGCGCAAGTGTCGGACGAAAGAGCGATCGCGGCGGCGTGCGATCAGGTTTTGGCCGCCGAACCGGCAAAGGTCGCCGAGTATCGCGCGGGCCGCGACAAGCTTTTTGGATTCTTCGTCGGCGCAGTGATGAAGGCGATGGGCGGGAAGGCAAATCCGAAAGTGATCAACGAAACCCTGCGCAAGAAGCTCGCGGGTTAGTTCTATCCCTTTGGCAGGCCGAGGGTTCGCTCGCCGATAATGTTGCGCTGGATTTCGCTGGTGCCGCCCGCGATTGTGTACTGACGCGAACTCAGTACTCGGTTCAGCCATCGCGGAGAATCCGCGACCACGCCGGTCGCCTCGCCGACCAGGCCGTAGTGGCCGAGCAATTCGGTCGAGAACCTCGCGATCCTGACGCCGAGTTCGGAGCCGAATAATTTGAGCATCGAGCCCTCGGGCCCCGGCGGCAGGCCGCGCAACTGGCGGGTGAGCGAGCGCAGTCGCGTGTAGCGCGCGGCCTCACATTCGATCATGAACTCGGCGAGCTTCTGCCGCACCCATTCCTGATTCCACGCGGGCTGACCGTCGATCTGAACAGTCTTTGCGAGTTCCGCGAGACGCCTCACTTGCGAGCCGTGCCCACCGCCGCCGGCGAATGAGCGCTCGTAGCTGAGCGTGGTCATCGCGACTTTCCATCCTTCGTTCAGCGGGCCGACGAGGTTTTGCTTCGAGACCTGAGCGTTGTCGAAGAAGACTTCGTTGAAGTGCGAGTGCCCGTTCATTAGGACCAGCGGCCGCACGGTGACGCCGGTGCTCTTCATGTCGAGTAGCAAGTAGCTTATGCCGCGATGCTTGGGCGCTTGCGGATCGGTTCGCGCGAGCAGGAACATCCAGTCCGCGTATTGAGCGCCCGAGGTCCAGACCTTCTGGCCATTGACGAGAAAGTAGTCGCCCATGTCGGCGGCGCGGGTACTCAATCCGGCGAGGTCCGATCCTGCACCCGGCTCGGAGTATCCCTGGCACCAAATATCGTCGGCGCCGAGGATTCGCGGCAGGAAGCGTTTCTTCTGCTCCTCGCTGCCCCATTGCATGAGGGTCGGGCCGCATAGACCGAGTCCGAAATAATTCGGCAGCACCGGAGCGCGCGCACGCGAATATTCCTCGTCCCAGATGACCTGTTCGATCAGGCTCGCGGCGTGGCCGCCGTACTCGATCGGCCACGAAAGTCCGGCGTAGCCCGCGCTGTGAAGTTTCGCCTGCCATGCACGGCGCCGTTCGAAGACCTCGCGGTTGGGCGCGACGCGTTCGTCCTGGGCGTCATCGACGCACAGGTCTTTGGGCAGGTTGGCGTCGATCCATTCGCGCACTTTGCGGCGGAATGTTTCCTGTTCGGGGGTGAACTCGAAATCCACTTTGATTACTCAGTTCAATCCGAATGCGCGAACGGCGTTGTCCCAGAGGATCTTGCGTTTGCTGGATTCCGGAATCGATTGTCTGAGCATCGCGCCAATGCCCCACGGAAACGTGCCGTCGGGATGTGGATAGTCAGTGTCCCAGAGGAAGTTGCTATCACCGACGATATCCAGCGCGGCTTTCATAGTCGGTTCGTCGCCGCGAAAAGCCACGAAGAAGTTACTTTTGAAATACTCAGTTGGACGTTTGCTCAAATACTCATGTTCCGAGTTTCCGCTGAAGTCCCAATGCTGCTCCATCCGCTGCAGCCAGTAGGGAACCCATCCGCCATCCGCCTCGACCTGCACCACGCGCAGCTTTGGGAATTTCTCGATTACGCCGTACCAGATGAGTCCGGCCATCGCAGCCATCGCCTCGAACGGATGCGAGAGGATGTGGCCGGTGACGTGAGTGTCCATCCGATCGCCGAAAGATTCCACCGATGCCGAGCCGGAGTCGTGGGTGGAAATCGGACGACCGAGCTTTTCGACCTCGGCCCACAGAGGCATGTAGTCTTCGTGAAAGATTGTCCTGCCGCGGACCGGGTTGGGCCGGACGTAAAAGCTGATCGCGCCATTGCTGGCGGCTCTCTGAGCCTCTTTGATCGCCTCGTCGACGTCCTGCATCGGCAGAATCGCGGCCCATTTGACACGGTCGCTAGTTTTCGAACAGTAGTCCGCGCTCCAATCGTTGTAGGCTCGGCAGCATGCGGCTAGCAACTTCGGATCACGAAATTCGCGGCCGAGCATCTGGCCGGCTGCGGTCGGATAGACGATCTGGAGGTCGACGCCTTGCTCGTCCATGTCGAGGAGCCGGCTTTCCGGACTGAAACCGAGCTTGGCCGCGCGCTCGAAACGCTTCATCGCCTTGCGCACCGCGTCCAGGAAGCCCGGCGCGGCCATCGGATACTTGCCCTTCTCGCGCGTGAACGGTTCGCCCTCGACCAGGAAAGTGCGGCGGCCCGAGTCCGGCGCGACGCCAATTCGCGGCGCTTCGGATTTGTAACGATCGTCGATATATCTTTCGAATACGTAGTCGGGTTCCATCAAGTGCGTATCGACGTCAACGATTTTGAATCCATCTCTCATGTCAGCTCTCCAAATAGCCAGTTCGCGCCAAATAACTATTCGCCCGGGATAATCAGCGCCTTTACACCGCGCCGTTCGCGGAGCAAATCGAATGCTTCGAGTCCGTGCGAAATAGGATAGCGATGGGTAACCATCGGCAGCAGGTCCACCGCACCGCTCGACACCATCGCGATTGCGCGGCGCCAGGTCTCGGGGGTGCGGATGCGTGAATTGATGATCGTGACGCCATGAAAGAACAGCGCACGCAACTCGGAGGACTTCAGATCGCGCGCCGGCCATCCCACTTCCATCAACTCGCCGCCACGGCGGAGCAACTCGCGCGGCGAATCGATCGCGCCGGCCGCGTCGAAGACCACGTCGGCGCCGTCGGTCGGGAGCATCGCACGCACCTGCTCGATCCAATCTCGATCGCCGGTCGTGACCGTTTTGAAGCCGAGCTTTCGCGCGAGCGCGAGTCGGTTGGTATCAACAGCAAGCCCGGTCATCACGATTGAAGCGACACCGAGCGCGCGCGCCGCCATCGCGATACTAAGGCCGATCGGTCCCGGCCCCTCGATCACTGCGCTGTCGCCCGCTTTCAGGCACGACTGTTCGACCGCGTGAAGGCCGGTGCCGAATGGTTCGAGCAGCGCGGCCTGCTCCATCTTCATCGTGGCGGGAACCAGGTGCGCGTTCGCGACCGGCGCAACGGTGAACTCCGCGAACGCGCCGGACAGAGTGGTTGGCGATGCGCACAAATGGAAGCGGCCGGCGCGGCACGGACCGCATCGCCCGCAATGCCCGAATGGATCGAGCGCGACGCGGTCGCCAATCTTGAAGTTGTGGACTCGATCGCCGAGCTCGACAACTTCGCCGGCGGGCTCATGGCCGAGCACGAAAGGGAGCCGCGCGACCATGCGTTCGGCGCCGAGTTCCCAATCGACGATGTGCAGGTCCGAGCCGCACACTCCGCATGCGCCGACGCGAACGAGCAACTCGCCCTCGCCGGGACGAGGCGCGGCGGTGTCGATCACTTCAGCACCCGGTGCGGGCCGAGTCTTGGCGATTGCTTTCACTTAGCGAGCGTCCTCAGTCTTTCAATACGACTCTTTTCAGTTGACGTGCAACATTTTCAGTTGACGTGCAATGAAACTCGCCCTGTGCACTACCCAAGTGAAGTCAATCGAAGTGACGTAATGGAGCGCCGCGATAGCGCATCCGCGGGCGGATCAATCGATTGTCAGCGTACTGTTCGAGCGCGTGCGCGATCCATCCCGAGGCGCGGCCGATCGCGAAGATCGGGGCTGGCATCGAGCGCGGGAAGCCGAGCATCCGCACGCAAACGGTGACATAGAAATCGAGGTTGGGGCGCAAATGCTCGCGCTTCCATACCGCGCTTTCAACTTTGAGCGCGGTATCGAACAGACGCTTGCCGCGATGCTTCGCGATCGTCTGCGCGACTTCTCTGAGCAGCACCGCGCGCGGATCACCTTCCGGATAAATTGCATGACCGAAACCCGGCGGCAGGCGATGATCGCGCGTAAACGCGGACAGGCATTCGTCGATGCGTGCGCCGGCTTCTAGCTCGGCGAACATTGCTTCGATTCGATCGCAGGCGCCCCCGTGGATGGGGCCAGAGAGCGAGCATAGCGCCGCGAGCACCGAGGCGAAGAGATCGGCGCCGGTGCTCGCGACCACGCGCGCGGCAAACGTGGACGCATTCAGCTCATGCTCCGCGCATGCGATCAGCACGCGATCGAGGGCCGCGATTTCCCAGTCGGCCCCGGTCGAATCGGGCGCCCATCCGAGCAGCCGAGCCGCCATCCCGGGGCCTCCGGCAATGCCGCTTGCGGCGGCATCATGTATCGGCGGATGTGCGAGCGCGAGCGGGAGCTGGCTGACGATCAACTTGGCGCGATCGATCCGGGTGCGCGGCGGTTGACGGCGATCCCACGCGGCGAGACTCGGCATCAAGGCCGCCAATCTGAGCAGTGGCGGCGCATCGTCGCCGACGCCATCGAGCGCAGCCGCGACCGACGCAGGCATTTGAGCGCCGTGAATCTCGGCGCGCAGCGCGGCGACTTCCTCGGCGACCGGGCGCTCGCCGCTCCACAGCAGCAGGCACACTTCCTCGTAAGTCGCACGTGCGACGATTTCCTCGATCGGGTAGCCGCGAAACGCGAGCTTGTCGTCATTGATCGAGCTGACACCCGACTCGGCGACAATCACACCGGGCGCGCCGTTGTCGACGCTCTTCGGTTGCGCGACGGTGACCCAGCTCGAGGCTGCGGGCAGACTACGACCTCGGCGTCCGCGCTCGGTGGAGACGACGCCGCGCAATGCTTCGATGTCCGCGCGGCGGTAGAGCGCCTGGCGTCCAACTTTGCGGCGGTAGCTCTTGAGCCAGCCGCGACTGACGTAGGCGTAGAGCGTACCGAGTTTTACGCCGAGCTGGCCGGCGGCCTCGGAGGCAGTGATCATGCCGGCGCGATCGGAAGTGCGAGTCGCCACAGTCAAGATCACG
>Ga0210407_10005098_pt1 | contig 10203 bp, 8 predicted proteins | sample IncBWC27MmetaG_FD_150860 | JGI IMG/M metagenome (GOLD analysis project Ga0210407, IMG submission 150860) | Forest soil microbial communities from Barre Woods Harvard Forest LTER site, Petersham, Massachusetts, United States - Inc-BW-C-27-M | ecosystem: Environmental > Terrestrial > Soil >... | reverse complement strand
GGTGGTCGTGCCGTCGCCGGCAACGTCGGAAGTCTTGGAAGCGACTTCGCGGACCATCTGCGCGCCCATGTTCTCGAGGGGATCGCGGAGTTCGATTTCCTTGGCTACGGTCACGCCGTCCTTGGTGATGATCGGCGCGCCGAACTTCTTTTCGATCACTGCATTGCGGCCCTTGGGGCCGAGGGTGATCTTTACTGCGTCGGCGAGGGCATTCACGCCGCGCAAAATCGCCTGGCGGGAATTCTCACCTGTTACAATCTGCTTCGCCATACTGGTCATTCCTCCTGATGTAGAAACTCGAAATGCGAAATTTGAAAATCGAAACTAGAAAACAAAACCTTGAAACAAGTTACTTCCGAGCGGCTTTTGCTGCGCCGCTCAGCTTCGCAAGAATCTCTTCTTCGCGAAGGATGAGATATTCCTCGTCCTCGAGTTTGATTTCCGTACCGCTGTACTTGCCGAAGAGGACACGGTCACCGGGCTTAACGTCGAGCGGGACCAACTCGCCCTTTTCGCGCTTGCCAGGGCCGGCGGCGATGATTTCGCCTTCCATCGGCTTCTCTTTTGCGGAGTCAGGGATGATGATGCCACCCTTGACGCTTTCCTTCTCTTCAATGCGCTTCACGATGACACGGTCGTGGAGCGGGGTCAGTTGCACTGCCATCTTGAAAAACCTCCATAGGTGGACTTACGGTTTAAAGTGTGGCTGCAAGGCAAAGGGGAATTAGCACTCCTCGCAGCCGACTGCTAATATAGCAGAAACTCCTGCCATGTCAAGCATTTACCGGACAGAATCCTGCAAATTTTATTTGGACTCGTTTGCGAATAAAGCATTTATTTATAATAGTTTAGGTGGTGCAAGATTAATCTTGCACTTGGAGATTGTCGTGCAACCGATAAAAGCATAGAATTGCCGGGGGCAAGGGTCTACTTGCACTTCTACGTCTATTTGCGGTTGATCGTGCTGACAGCGGGGACGCTGCTGCCGTTCTTTTGGATGGTCGTGATTCTTGGACACCGGCGGCAGCGAAATTTCGAGCGCATTTTTTTCTTTCTGTGCCTGGCGATCGTTTTCTTTTTCGGCGCCTCGCTGCTGGCACTGAACGCGCAACTCTACTACACCACGATTCCGCCGGGACTTGAGGCGTTTGCCTGGACGATCCTGTGTCTGGGATTGTGGATTCTGCCATCCCTTTTGATTCACTTGCACGCCGAATATGCGCAGATTCGAGAGCTGGTTCGCCCCGGCATCCCAAAGACGATTTGGCTGGGCGTAGCCTACCTTCCTCCCGTTTTTTTAATGCCTCGACTCTATACGGTGTTGCGCCTGCGCGCTGGTTTTGATTTTGTCTTGCCGGGCGATTCCTTGGGCACAGGATTTCAGATTTGGCTGGTCTGCGGGCTCTTGCTATCCGCGTTCTGGCAGCGGCGATTCGCGAAGGCAGCGCCGGACGAAGAGCAAAAGTCATTTCATAGCGTCTTGCATTTTGACCTGATGTGGGTGACCGCCTGGGTCCTGGTGCTTCATTTCGGGTTCTCCCGGATGGCAGGGTTTACGGAACAGAAGGCCGGGATTATCACGACGATGGTAGCGTGCTTTGCGCTGGCACCTTTGGTGCCTCTGATTCGCAGTGTGCAGCGGTTTAATTTCCTGCAGATCGGGCGGCAGCGGAATCTGATCTACGCCGTCTTTGTAACGTTCTTGGCTTTGCTGTACTTGAGCTTTGTGCGCAGGATCAGCCAGTGGATGGAACCATACCTGCCACCGGAGGCCACCGCTGCCATCCTGCTGTTTGCGCCGGTGGCATTCTTCGAGCCGTTGCAGCGCCTGATGCGCACCATCCTTCGCACGACCGCGCACTCGGAGATGGATCGCGCGCAGCGAATGATGGGGCCGATTCAGGAAGTCGCCCGGCTGGGCAATCTGGAAGAACTACAAAGCTTCATCGAGAAGTGGCTGAGCGAGCAATTTCAGCTGGCCGAAGTAAGGCTGGTGATGAATCGCGGCGACGCCGCGGATGAGGGCCAGCAGGTTTGGGATGACGTCTTTGACATTAAGTCGTCCGGACATCTGTTCGGAACGCTGTGCGTCAAGCGGCATGGGGCGATGCTGTCCGGCGAAACCGCCGCCGCGCTGGAGTTTTTGTGCGAACAGTTACCGGGGGCGCTGGATTTGTGCCGGCTGATTGAAGAGAAGCTTCTCCTGGAGAGGGAATTAGCGGAACGCGAACGGCTGGCGGCGCTCGGACAGATGGCGGCGAGCATTTCGCACAATTTGAAGAATCCGCTGGGGTCGATGAAGACGATTTTGCAGGTACAACTGGAAAACCCGGAAATGCCGGAGTCCATGCGCGCGGAAACGAAAATGATTCTCGAGGAAATCGGCCGCCTTTCCGCGAAATTGAATCAACTGCTGAAATTCAGCCGGCCGGCTGTCCTTGCAGAGGGAAGGCCGACAAGGTGCAACGCGTCCGAAGTGGCGCGAGAGGTCGTGGGCGTTCTGCGCCCCGAGGCTGACCGCAAAGGTGTTGCGCTCGAGCTTCATCCGGCCGTTACAACGTTGAATGTGGCTATCAGCACGGAGTCGTTGAACGACATTTTGACGAACCTGGTTGTAAATGCGATGGATGCGGCGCCGCGAGGCGGGCAAGTACAGGTGGGAGTTTCGCGGAAAGACGGCAACGGACTGCTCGCAGTGGAGGATGACGGGCCGGGCGTTCCCGCGGAATTGCGAGAAAAAATACTTCAACCGTTTTTCACGACAAAAACGCAGGGAACAGGACTGGGGTTGGCGATCGTGGCGCGGCGTGCGTCTGATGCCGGCGGCAAGCTCGAATTGGAAAGTCCGCTGAAAAATGGTCGCGGCACCAGGTTTTACGTGATATTGCCGATGGCAGAAGCCGAAGACAAGGAAGCAAAGGAAGTAAAGGAAGTAAAGGAAGTAAGGAAAACAGAATGATGAAGAGCATATTGATCGTGGACGACGAGCCCGCGGCGAGATACGGACTGCGAAAGGCGCTGGAGGCAAAATACCGGATTTCGGAGGCGGACTCGGCGGAAGCGGCGCGAGAAGTGCTTTCTCGTGAACAGCCAGACCTGGTGCTGCTGGATGTCGTGCTGCCGGGGCAGGATGGGCTTTCGTTTTTGCGCTGGATGCGCGAGCAGGGAAGCGAGGTGCCAGTGCTAATGGTCTCGGCGCTGGACACCGCGAAAACGGCTGTCGAAGCGCTGCAAGTTGGCGCAGCGGATTATCTGGTAAAAGGATTCGAACTCGAGGAGCTGCGGCAGCGCGTGGCAAATCTGTTGAAGCTGGCCACGCTGGAAAAAGAGAATGATGCGCTGCGGCGGCGTTTGACGACCGAAGGGCAATTCGGCCAAATGATCGGGCGCTCGGCGGAAATGCGGCGCGCTTTCGAAATGGCCGACCGTGTGGCGGCGACGGATTCGACGGTGCTGATTTTGGGCGAGAGCGGCACCGGAAAAGATTTGCTGGCGCAGGAGATTCATGGGCGTTCGCCGCGAAATGGGAAAGCCTATGTGGCGGTGAATTGCGCGGCCCTCCCGGAGACGCTCATCGAGTCGGAATTATTTGGTTACGAGCGCGGCGCGTTCACAGGCGCAGCGCAACAGAAAAAAGGAAAATTCGAGCTGGCCTCGGGCGGCACGATTTTCCTGGATGAAATTGGAGACATGAATCCGGTGACGCAGGCCAAAGTGCTGCGCGTGCTGGAGAATCGCACCATTGAGAGGCTTGGCGGGACGCAGTCGATTCCGGTGGATGTGCGGGTGATCAGCGCGACGCACCGCAACCTGCAGGCGGAGATTCGCGCAGGAAAGTTTCGCGAGGACCTGTTCTACCGGCTGCGCGTGGTGACCATTGAATTGCCGCCGCTGCGGGCTCACAAAGAAGATCTCGCGCTGCTGGCGGGAAGCTTTTTGCAATTGCATGGAGCCCGGTTGGGGCGGACGGCGCGTCTGAAGCGCGAAACAGTGGCAGCGATCGAGAAATATGACTGGCCGGGCAATGTGCGAGAGTTGAAAAATGCGCTGGAGCGGAGCGTGGTGCTTTCTCGCGGAGACGAAATTGGTGTCGAGGATTTGCCTGCTGAGGTGGCGCACGGCGAGACGATTTCGATGAAGCATCGGGGCGACGAGCCGGACAACGGTATCGGCGAACGGGATTTCCGGGAGGCCAAGCGAAAATTTGAAGTGGCCTACCTGACCAGGCAACTGACCGCGCATCGCTGGAATGTCTCCCGAACCGCGGCGACCATCGGGTTGCACCGGCAGAGTTTGCAAGAGAAACTGCGCGAGCTGGGAATCCGCAGGCCAGGCAGAGAACCCTTGGAAGAAGAATAAGAATCAACACAGAGACCACAGGGAGCGCAGAGAACGCAAGGAAGAGAAATGAAACAGAGAGTTGAAGGGTGACTGCCGGGAAAACCGAGACGGAAGTTGTTGGATATGTTTTGGCCGGCGGCGGGAGCACGCGATTTGGGCGGGACAAGGCGCTCGTGGAAGTTGGTGGGACGCCGATGTTGAAGCGCATGATCGAGCTGCTGCGGCAAGTCACGAAAGAAGTAAAAATAGTTGCAACGAACAAGTATGCGGCATTCGGAGTGACGATGGTCGAAGACCGTTGGCCCGGAGAGGGGCCCCTCGGCGGAATTATTACCGCGCTGGAAGACGCGGCAATGAGCGCTGCGCGGCCCGAATGGAATCTGATCCTGAGCTGCGACATGCCGTTTCTGACGCGCGAGTGGCTGGCTCTTCTTTGTGAACGCGCGGGCGGAAGCAAGGCGCAGGTTGTCTTTCCGCACTCGGCGTCCGGTCCCGAGCCGCTGTGCGCCTGCTGGCAGACGGCTGGGGCGGCGAAGCTGCGCTCCGGATTTGAGAGCGGCGTGCGCAAAGTGACCGCAGGGATCGCACTGCTCCGCGCGGAAGTTCTTGACGAGGCGGAGTGGAAGCGATTTGATAGCGCGGGACGATTGTTCTGGAACATGAATACGGCGGCAGACTACGAAGAAGCGCGGCGGATTCTGGAGGCGGAGCGAGAGTGAACGAAGAGAACCCCGTAAATTACTTCGAGTTTCGCGACGTGTGCAAGAGCTTCGACGACCGCCTGGTGCTCGATCACGTCAGCTTCACGGTGAAGCGCGGAGAGACCTGCGTGATCATGGGGCGCAGCGGCGTGGGCAAGTCTGTTTCGCTGAAGCACATTATGGGTTTCCTAAAAGCGGATTCGGGACAGATTTTCATTGATGGGGAGGACGTCACGAATTTCAAGGAAGCGGACTTCGAAAAAGTGCGGCGAAGAGTGACGATGGTTTTTCAGTCCGGCGCGCTCTTTGACTCGCTCACGGTTGGAGAGAATATTGCCTTCCCGCTCGATGGGCAGCCGGGTCTGACCGCCGAGGACCTCGACGAGTACGTCATGAAATTTGCGCACATGGTGGAAGTCGAGAGCGTGATGGACAAATTGCCGAGCGAACTTTCCACTGGAATGAAGCGCGCGGTGGCTATCGGGCGCGCGCTGGCACAGAATCCCGAGGCGATCCTGTTCGATGAGCCGACGACGATGGTGGACCCGATCATGGCGGGGCACATGGGCGAATTGATTTTGCGGCTTAAGAAGACATTTCAGAAGACTTCCATTGTTGTGACTCATGACACGCATCTCGCAAAAAAACTAGCTGATGTGGTCGTCTTTCTTCAGGAAGGCCGAGTAACTCTCTTCGGACCTTGGGACGAATTTGAAAATTCGACCGATCCTTTCCTGAAGAATTTTCGCATGCAGGATGAATTGGTTCCCGCGCTGGACGTGACTCTGTGAGCCAGACCGCAAACGGCTCCCCCGATCCAATCAAACAATTACGCAAGGAGATGGGATTCTGGGACGTCCTGCTCTTCAACATCGCTGCGGTGCTGGGTCCGCGCTGGATTGCGGCTGCGGCGCACAACGGCACTTCGTCAATCAGCCTCTGGGTGCTGGCGGCGCTGTTCTTTTTTGTTCCCACTGCCTTCGTGATTACCGAACTCTCCACGCGATTTCCTCATGAAGGCGGCCTCTATGTGTGGTCCAAGGAAGCCTTCGGTGACTTTCATGGGTTCGTCGCCGGTTGGACCTACTGGATCTATTCGTTCTTTTATTTTCCAGGCTTGCTCCTTGCAAGCGCGGCGATGGGAGCTTATATCGGCGGTAGTTCTTGGGGACATCTCGCGCAAAGCCGGCTCTTCTTGCTGGGTGGGTCTTTTTTCTTATTGTGCGTCGCCGTGGGCATGAACATCGTGGGGCTGAATGTGGGGAAATGGCTGCAGAACGCCGGCGGCGCGATGACCTACGCGCCGCTCCTGCTCCTGGTCGGGACAGGCGGCGCCACTTGGCTGCGCTACGGTTCGGCGACACATTTTGCCTGGGCGAACATGATGCCGCGCTGGAATTGGGAAACCGTGAATTTCTGGCCGCAAATGCTCTTTGCCTTTGCCGGGCTGGAACTTGTTTCCGCGATGAGCGACGAGATACGCGACGCGCAACGCACGCTGGCTCGCGCCATCTGGGGCTCGGGGATACTGATCGCGGCGATGTATATCGCAGGTACGTTTGCGGTCCTGTCGATCATGCAGGCAGCACCGGTGGATCCGAAGTCCGGCGTGTATCAAGCGCTGGCAATCGGCTCGGAAACACTGAGAATTGGATTGATGGGAATGATTGCCGCGTTTCTCGTTACGTTTGGAAATGCCGGTGGCGTGGGAACCACGGTGGCAGGGCTCTCTCGTGTGCCATTTATTGTGGGGGTCGATCGATACCTGCCCGCGGCGTTTGGAAAGCTCCACCCCCGGTGGCGCACGCCCTACGTGGCGATACTGGTGCAAGCGGGAATCTCGCTGGGCGTGCTACTCCTGAGCAACATCAATGAGACAACCAGCGGTGCGTATCAATACCTGGTGGATGCCGCGACCATCCTGTATTTCATTCCGTTTCTCTATATGTACGCGGCCGCGATCAAGCTCGCTGGGCGCAAGGACCGCGCGGAGAATGTGCACGCGGTGCTGATCCCCGGCGGGAAAACCGGCGTCTGGGTCGCTGGAGGATTCGGCTTTCTCATTACTCTCGGCGGAATCGTGCTTTCCTTCGTGCCTCCCGGAGAATCGGAGAACAAGTTTGTGTTTAGCCTCAAATTAGTCGGCGGGACGGTGATCGCGGTCGGGCTCGGGCTAGTGCTGTATTACCGCGGGGTACGCGAAAAGCGGCTCGCGTCATCTCAAGAGGTGGCTGGCGGCCGTTGATTAGCCCGCTTGCCGGCCTGCGCTGCGTCAGAATCCTTCTTCCTGAAGGCGTGCGACCGTGAGGTGTGAATCCGCCGGCGCCGCAATGTTGCGCTGTTGCAGATAATTCTCCACGTATTTTCCTAAAATGTCTGCTTCGAGGTTGACCGCGTCGCCGGGCTTGCGGTCTCGGATGTTGGTGTGTTCGTAGGTATAGGGGATGACGGCGACTTCGGCGATGTTGTCGTGCCAGCGGGCGACAGTCAGGCTGATGCCGTCAATGGTGATCGAGCCCTTTGGCACGACGTAGCGAGCGAAGTGTGCGGGAACTTGCACGCCAAACCACCAGTTTTCTCCTTCAGCGGTGAGATGTGTTACGCGGCCGGCCGTGTCTATGTGCCCGAGGACAAAGTGGCCGCCAAATTCCTTGCCCGCCGTGAGCGGCTGTTCCAGATTGACGCGCGCTCCTTGCGCGAGCGCACCGCTCTTTGCGCCGAACGAAGTTTTGCGAATCGTTTCGCCGGAAAGATCGGCGCTGAACCGCGAATGGCGCAGATCGATAATCGTCAGGCAACAGCCGTTCATGGCGATGCTATTTGAAACGGCGAGGGAGGGCGCGACGGAAGGCGCGTGAATCGTGACGCGGCCGCCATCCTCGTTCAGGACGAGCGCTTCGATTGTGCCGGTGTGCTCAATGATTCCGGTGAACATAATGATTCCGATGGCTCTAAAATTCGAGTGTACCGTATTTCGCGCGCAAGGTAGAAAGCACTAGACTAGGCGCATCGAATGGGCTGAGATAACGCTGAGGCCTCACTATGAAGGCATGCCTGTTGCGCGCACCGGCTGCGATTGAGACGAATCCGCTGGAATATGGCGATGTCGCGATTTCCCAGCCGAAGAGCGGTGAAGTGCTGGTGCGCGTGCGCGCCTGCGGCGTTTGCAGAACCGATTTGCACGTGATTGAGGGAGAATTGCCGCCGCGCAAATCGCCGGTGATTCCTGGCCACCAGGTTGTGGGTGTTGTGGAGAGGCAAGGTGAGAACGCGCGCCGATTTGGGATTGGCGACCGTGTGGGTGTCGCGTGGCTACATCGAACGGACGGCACGTGCGAGTATTGCCGGTCCGGCGCGGAAAATCTCTGCGACAACCCACTGTTCACGGGCTATAGCGTGGATGGCGGCTACGCGGAATTTATTACCGCGCCGGAAGATTTTGTTTACGGGATCCCTGAAGGTTTTCCCGATGAACAAGCTGCGCCGCTGCTGTGCGCGGGAATCATCGGCTTCCGGTCGTTGCGGCTCTCAGGAATTAAAGCGGGCAGGCGGCTGGGTTTTTATGGATTCGGAGCGGCGGCGCATGTGGCGATTCAGGTAGCGCGGCATTGGGGCGTGGAAGTGTTTGCATCCACGCGCGACGCGCGACATCAGAAACTGGCGCTGGAGCTTGGCGCGGCGTGGGCCGGAGGAACGCTTGACGAGCCCCCCAAGAAACTCGACGCCGCCATTGTCTTCGCGCCGGCCGGAGAGATTGTTCCAGCTGCGCTGAAGGCGCTGAAAAAAGGCGGCGCGCTGGCTCTCGCCGGAATTCACATGAGCCCCATCCCATCGTTCAGCTACGATTTGTTGTATCAGGAGCGCATGATTCGGAGCGTGGCGAACAACACGCGAAAAGACGGCGAAGATTTCTTGCGCGTTGCGGCGGAGATTCCGATTCGCACACACGTGCAGATTTTTCCGTTGGGCGAAGCCAACCGCGCACTCAATGCGCTAAAGAATGACGCCATACCCGGCGCCGCGGTCCTTCGCGTCGCCGGATAGCTGCGGCTATTTTTTGTAAGCGTCCCGCAGATAGGCTTCGATGGCGAAATCCGGGCCGAACCGCTCCGTTCGAATGTCGTGCAGGGGAGGAAGGCTCAGCTTCGGAACGAGCGCGAAAGGGACGCGATTTTCGCCCGAAATCTTCGGCGCGTAGAAGAGAAAAAGTTTGTGGACGACACCCGCGGCGAGCGCCGCGCCGTTCATTGTCGGGCCCGCCTCCAGGAGAACGCTGAGGATTGCGCGCCGGCCGAGCTCCGCGAGCACCGAGGAGAGTTCGATACGGCCGCTCTTTGCTTTTGTGCGGATGACTTCGACGCCGGAGTCTTGCAGTCTACTTGCCTTCGCTGAATTCACTGGAACAGTCGTGAATACAAGGAGATCGTCGTCCGAAGTCGTCACGATGCGCGATTTTGGGGATAGGCGGAGCTTCGAATCGAGAACCACGCGCAGGAGCCGCCTACGGCGCGGGAGTCCGCTGCGATCGGTGAGCAGCGGATCATCAGCGAGAATCGTGCCGATTCCTGTAAGCAGCGCATCAGAAGCATGCCGCATGCTATGGACTTCCGCACGGGATTCTTCTGACGTTATCCAAGCGTGGTGTTTGCTTGAATTCTTGCCGGCCTTTTTGCCGGAGCGCGGGAGAGTGAGTTGACCATCAAGCGTCATCGCCGACTTCAGCGTGACGAATGGCTTCTTCGTGTGAATCCAGCACGCGAAGGCCTCGTTGAGGCGGCGCGCCTCGTCTTCGCAAACGCCATTGAAAACTTCGATGCCTGCTGCGCGCAGCCGCTCAAAGCCCCGGCCGGAATTGACGGGATTCGGATCGTCCATCGCTGCGACGACGCGTTGAATGCCAGCCGCGATAATCGCTTCGGTGCAAGGCCCGGTGCGCCCGGTGTGATTGCAGGGCTCGAGATTGACGTAAAGCGTCGCGCCGCGCGACTTCTCGCCGGCAGATCTTAGCGCGACAATTTCCGCGTGATCGCGCCAGTCGTATTGATGAAAACCTTCGCCGACGATCTGGCCTTCGCGCACAATGACGCAACCCACCATGGGATTGGGGCTGGCGAGGCCGGCGCCTTTGCGGGCCAGCGCCAGCGCGTGCTGCATGAAACGG
>Ga0210407_10005097_pt1 | contig 10204 bp, 8 predicted proteins | sample IncBWC27MmetaG_FD_150860 | JGI IMG/M metagenome (GOLD analysis project Ga0210407, IMG submission 150860) | Forest soil microbial communities from Barre Woods Harvard Forest LTER site, Petersham, Massachusetts, United States - Inc-BW-C-27-M | ecosystem: Environmental > Terrestrial > Soil >... | reverse complement strand
TTCGCGTTCGGCGCCGTCGCCAGAATCACGCGCGCCCCGCCAAGTTTCTGCAGCTCCTCGGCCGCGTTGTTCGCCTTGCTGTCGATATACGCCCACGCCCCTAATTTTTTTGCCAGTGCGCCATTCTCCGGACCTCGCCCGATTCCCACCACGCGATACCCGAACTTCACCCCGAACTGAATTCCCAGATGTCCCAGCCCGCCAATGCCCTGTACCGCCACCAGGTCGCCCGGCCCCGCGCCGCTGTGCCGTAACGCATTGAACGTGGTAATTCCCGCACACAGCAGCGGCCCGGCTTCCGCGGCATCCATTGACTCCGGAATCCGCGCAACCGCTTCGTGCCGCGCGATCATATACTGTGCGTACCCTCCGTCTCGCGTTATGCCATTAATCTGCTCGTACTTGCAGGTGATAAATTCGCCGCGCCGGCAGGACTCGCACACGAAACAATGTCCTCCGTGCCATCCGGTTCCCACGCGATCGCCCTTCTTCCACTCCGTCACGCCCGTGCCAACCTCGTCAATCACTCCCGCCACTTCGTGTCCCGGCACGCGCGGATAGGTTATCCAGGGAAACGCCCCGAACTTCGTTGCCGCGTCGCTGTGGCAAACCCCGCACGCCTTCACCTTGATCCGCACCTCACCCCCTGCCGGCGCCGGAATCTCCCGCTCCACCAGTTCAAAATCCCCGCCCACCTTGCCCACCTGCGCCACAAGATTCTTTGCCATCTTTCCATTCTCCATTCGCTGAGTTGGCTCTTATTGGAGCCTCCTGGCAAATTCGCGGCCTACTTACCACCCATTTCACTTCTTCACTACAGCTACCGCGTCCACTTCGATGAGCCACTCTGGCCTCACCAGCCGTTGCACGAAAACGAAGGTGCTCGTGGGCGGATTGACGGTGTTCACGTACTTGTCGCGCACTTCCCGCACCACGGGCATCTGCGAAGGATCCACGCTTGCCGCGCAGTAGTAGTTCAATTTGATGACGCTGTTGAAATCCCCGCCTGAGGCCTCCACCGCGGCTTTCAGGTTTTCAAAGACCTGCTGCACCTGCGCTCGAAAATCATCTTTGCCAACCAGATTTCCGGACTTGTCCAGAGCGATCTGCCCGGCGATGTATACGATCTTCCCCTCACCGACTTCCGCTACTTGCGAATAGCCCGCGGTGGGTTTGGCCATCGTCTCCGGATTGAAAATATGAAACGGCTTCCCGTCTTGCACTCTTGCGCTCTGCGTTCCCATTGTTTGCTCCTTTCGCGCCACAAAATCGTCACCACCCAGAACGGCGGCAACTGCAGCTACCGCCCCAAGAACGAGCATCGAAACTCTCATGATTTCCTCGTTTCTGTCAGTCAGGAATTTCCAAACGCGAAGTCGATTCTAACTCTCCCGTCCAACCCGCAGCCGGGGTTGCTCAGCGATTCTTCGCCACTCCCGCCTCCAGTTCCGGCCCCTTCAGGGAATTATGGAGATTCAAGACCACCCATTTTCCATTGCTGTCTTTTCTGCACATGGACATGCCATGCCCGGTTACCTGCTGACCGGGAGCCGTAACCTCATAATCGTAGGAATACCAGAGCGCGTCGCCATACATCTTCACGTCGTGGGGAGTCATCTTGTAGCAAAGGTTCGGAGCATATTTCATGTATCGCGCTTGCAGATACTCCACCGCTTGCTTGCGTCCGTGATACTCGCCGTCTGGCGTGTACAGCACAATCTCCGGGTCGAAACACTCTTCCAGTTCCTTCTGGGCTCCCTGCTCAAACGCCTCCGCGCAGTGATGCATATGCGCTTCCATTTGGCCGTACATCACTCGCGCATCCGTCTCTGCCGGGCCCGTGGAAGCCACTTGCCGCTTCAAATCGATGGTCACACCCATCTTGTCCAGCAGGTCCACGCCCAGAATTCCGTCCACACGCCCGCCGCACGCCTTCCCAATCGGACTCAGATCGATCGCCGGCAATCTCAAATCCTTCAGCCTGTGGTTCCCGAGAGCCAACTCCGCCAACCGCACCTCCCGTGCGCTCGTTGCCGCAGTCCCGTTCCACGAACTTACTTGGATCTCTTTCGACCCGCCTGACGCGAACGAACGCAAATTCAGAATCGTCGTCGCCCCTGTATCTAACAGGAACCGCATCTCGCTCCCGGCTATCTTCACCCGCACCACCGGCAGCACATCGCACTTTTCTATTGGAATCTCATCCCCATCCACACTCCCCTGCCCTCGAACCGCCCCCCCACCCAGGGCGCACCCCAGCAGCAACAGGCTAATTATGGGGTTCCTTCTCATACCCACTCCGATGCCGCGGCAAATATCCCGTTATACCCGTCTGCCAATTTTAGTCTCGCCGAGCCTGGCCATCTCAGGAGCACAATTTAATCAAACCTTTTCCCCATCCCATTCGTCTCTCTCTATGTAACTAGCGTAGTGGTCCCAGAGTTCACGGCTCCTTCGCCGAGGCGGCCACGGCCCGTCCCTGCACGCGGGACGCGTTGCTCGCCCACCTCCCGTTTGGCCTCCGTGGAGCTCGGCCAGGTGTGTGCCAACAAACCTCACCGGTCCCAACGTCTTCGACAGGGGGCCACATGCATATCTCGCTGCATCGCGTTCGCTCGTTCTTCGCTCCTTATCTTGTTGCTATCCTTTTAACCGTCATCCCCATCGCCACCTCCGCTCAATCTTCCAGCGTCTCAGATTCGTATCGTCTCGGCCTCAACTACTTCTATGGTCGTTCCGTCCCCGTTGACTACGAGAAGGCAGCCGCCCTGTTCCGCGAATCCGCCAACACCGGCGATCCCCGCTCGCAATTCATGCTCGGTTACCTCTACTCGTACGGATTCGGTCTTCCAAGGGATTTCGCTCGTGCCGCCGAGTTCTTCCGCACCTCAGCCCTTCAGGGCTACGCCCTCGCAGAGAACAACCTCGCCTCCTTCTACCAGCACGGTCAGGGCGTTTCGAAGGACCTCCGTGAGGCGGCACGCTGGTACCTCGCCGCCGCCCTCCAGGGCGACGCCGTGGCCCAGGCCAATCTCGCTTCTCTCTATTACACTGGCACCGGCCTGCCTCAAGATTTCAACCAGGCTGCGCACTGGTTTCGGGCTGCCGCGGAGAGCGGCCAGCCCAATGCCCAAAATGATCTCGCCGTACTGTACTGTTACGGCCAGGGTGTTCCAGTGGACTATGGCAAAGCCGCTCGTTGGGCTCGTCTCGCCGCCGACCAGGGTCTGGTCCCCGCCCAGTCCAACCTCGCCTTCCTTTACGAACACGGCTGGGGCGTCCCTCTCGACTACGTTTCTGCATTTGCCTGGTACTCTCGTGCCTCTCGCGCAGGAGACCACGCTGCCGCCGAGCGCCTCGTCTCTCTTCGCCAGATCATGACCAGTAAACAACTGGACCGAGCCACTGTTCTCCTCGCCAGTCAAACTCCCGTTCAGGATTTGTCTTCTTCCGTCCCAGCATTGGCATTCGGCTTCTCCGATCCGATCAAATAATCTCCTGTTTCTCTCCGAAGGAGCCAATCCTCAGATTGGGGCGAGTGGGCTACAGATCGTGCGATGCGACGCTTTGGTTGGGTGCTGCACCCTTTGGGTTTGGTTTATAGAGGGCGCGGGTTTAGAGCCAACTTCAAGCTGGACGCAGCCCTGTGCGTCCGGCGACCCTCTGCGGTAAAGCCTTTCTCTTCTTCTCTCTGCGTTTCTCTCCCACACTACTTCCTCACTTCGGCGGACCCAGCGCGGCCTGCCCAAAATCAAAGCAATCCTCCATCCCATCCGACGCCGTATCCCTCGCATTGATCGGCTTCAGCCCGAACGTCACCTCGCAAAATTTCACCAAACTCACATGCGAATGAAACTTGCTCGATATTCCCCGCTTCGAAAATGGGCTTATCACCAGGCAGCCCACCCGCGTTCCGTAACTGAACTGCGTCCCCGTGTAACTCGGCCCTGTCTTCGGGCCGCCTCCCGTCCATTTGTCCCGCAGCGGCGGCTCCACATGGTCGTACCATCCGCCCCAATCGTCCCACGTAATAAAAATCGCCATCTTCGGCCACAATCCGCTCTTCCCCAGCACGCTCACCCGCGCCGCTGTCCACGCGCTCCCCAGTTTCACCGTCGGTTGCCCCGCATTCTTTCCATACGGCGGATGCTCCGAAAGTTCCTGCGGCGAACTCGGCGCATACACCCAGGAAACATTTGGCAAAGTTCCCGCTGCCGCATCCGTGTCCAGCCGCGTCCACGGCAAAATATTCTTGCTCCCCTTCAGCGCCACAATCTTTTCGAAATAACTGAATCCCGGGTCGCCGTAGGTCGCCCAGCTCAATCCCGCCTTCTGCAGATTTTCCGGCAGCGATGGAATCGCAAACGGTTCCTGCGGCTGATACGTACGGGTCTTGTTCGCGTTGTCAATTACCGGCGAATCCGCCGCGATCAGCATCAAATGGTTCGGCTCCGACTGGCTCGCCACCTCCGTGCAATAGTTGTCGCACAGCGTAAATTGCCTCGCATACGAAAAGTACGCGGGTATATCCGTCTCTTTGTACTGCAACTTCACCGCCTTCGTCGCCCGCTCCAGCCACGCCGTATGATCGTGCCGCGGGTCGCCTCCCGCTGGCGGATCCTTCGCCGCCGGCAATATGCTTCCATTCACTCCGGGGAACGACCCGAAGTAATTGTCAAAGCTGTGATTCTCCTTCACGATGATCACCACATGTTCAATCGGATTCTGCGGTTTCATGGCCTTCTCCCTTTGTGATTCTCCCCCTCCCCCAAGAATCGCACCACCTTCTTACAATTTCGTGAACATGCCCCTCCCCTTCACACTCCGCTGGTGTACACTCACTGTTACTGCAACTCCATTACGTGGCACGCAGCGCCAGGCGCGCCCTTTGAGGTCAGCTTGCTTCCCCTTGGCAAGTTCCCCAAGCTCCTCATCGCCCTCGCCCTACTCGTAGCGGCGCTCCTCTTCCTTGACCTTGTTGCCGTCCGCAACTCCGCAACGCGCCACTTATACTCGAACTCCCTCGATTTCGTCATGGTCTTGCTTGGGGCCCTGGCCTCGTTCTACGTCGCTCGCCGCTCGCATGGCTACGCCCGTCAGCTCTGGACGCTACTCGCCATCGCCCTCTCCCTCGAAGCCCTGGCCCAGGCCATCACCACCTACTACCAAAGCTTCGTTCCCGGCTCCTCGCACATGCCCATCCCCTCGGACATCCTCTTTTTCGTCTGGACCGCTCCGGTCTTCATGATGTTCCTCCCCGCGGCCGACGAAAAATCCCGCGGCTGGGATTGGCTTCGCATTCTCGACTTTGCGCAGATCGCCATCGTCGCCATCACCGCTTATCTCTACTTCTTCTATTCCCCCTCTCGCTGGCTCTCCAGCGCTTCCGACTTACCTCGCCAGATACTGATCCTGTATATCGTGCGTGACACGCTTCTCTCCGCGGGCTTTTTCTTTCGCTCCCGCAGGTCCACCTCCCCGGGCCTTCGCTCGTTTTCCCTCGGGCTCTTCTTCTTGTTTCTGCTCGCCGTTCTGTCCGATGCCGATTTTCTCCTCACCCTGAAGACCTCTCTCGGCGCCGCCAGTTGGGGAGATTTTCTTTTTCTCTTTCCCTGCCTCGCGGTCATTTATCTTGCAGTCGCCTGGCCGAGCCGTGGCCAGGATTCCATCACCGAGCCCGTCTCCCGCTTCGGCGATCTCGCGGTCACCAACGGCTTTCCCGTAGTCATCCCCCTTCTCGTCCTCTTCATGGGACGCGCCATTGCCATTGATCAATTTTCGCTTGCCTGGATCGCCGTCAGTGCCTCCTTCCTCTGCTCCGCCGTTCGTCTCATCCTCACCAACCGCAAGCAGCGCCGCGTCTCTGAGGAGCTTCTTGAAACCGAGCGCGCCCTCACCCATTCCGAACATTTGCTCTCTTCCGCTTTCCGCTCCAGCCCCGACGGCTTCGCCATCAACGTTTTCCCCGACGGCCCTTACCTCGACGTCAACGAAGGCTTCACCCGCCTCACCGGTTATTCTCGTAATGAAGTCCTCGGCAAGACTCCTCTCCAAATAAAACTTTGGACGGAACCTGCGCGACGCGCTGATGTCCTCTCTCATCTCAGCAAAGGTAAAGAAGTCCGGAACATTGAGTTCACCTTTCAAACCAAATCCGGCCAGCTTCGCACCGGCCAGCTTTCCGGCTCTTTGCTCGACCTCGATGGCCGCCTCTGCGCTCTGGTCGTCGTCCGTGACATCACCGATCAGCACAACGCCGTTGATGCCCTCCGCGAAAGCGAAGAACGTTTCCGCTCCTTTGTCGAAAACCTTCACGTCGGCATTGTCTCCAGCAGCCCCATCGGCGAAATACTTTATGCCAATCCCGCCGCTCTAAATCTCTTCGGTCTGCGCATCGAGCAGGTTACCGGCAAAATGCTCATCGATCTGCACCTCGAGCCACTTCGCGAGGACGGCTCCGTTCTTCCCGATTCCGAAGGCCTGATCCCCACGGTCGTCTCCTCCCGCCGTCCCATCCACAATCGTGTCGTCGGCTGGCGCCATTTACAGTCCAGAGAAACTATCTGGACCCTTCTCGACGCCGTCCCCCAATTCAATTCCTCCGGCGAAGTCACCAACATCCTTGTGTCCCTCACCGACCTCTCCGAGCAGCGCCGCGCCACCGAAGCCCTCCGCGAGAGCGAAGAGCGCTTCCGCACACTCGTCCGCGATCTCCATGTCGGCGTCATCCTGGCCGGTCCCGATGGCACTTTTGAATTCGCCAATCAGGGCGCCGTCAACATGCTCAACATCGCCGGCGAGCAGATTATCGGCCGCCACCCTCAGGACTTCGGCATCATTCCTGTCGACGATCAGGGCCGCGAAATTCCCCTCGCCGATCGTCCCGTCCCAACCGTCCTCCGCACCAAGCGTCCCGTTCGCCAGGCCACCATGGGCTGGCGCCGCCCGGGCATCCCCGAACTCCTCTGGATTTTCGGCAATGCCGTCCCCCAATTCAATCCCGACGGCTCCATCCTCCGCGTCATCGCCACCTTTACCGATATCACTGACCTCAAGAACGCCGAGCGCGCCATCCACCAGCTTTCCACCGAACTCCTCAAGCTCCAGGACGAAGAGCGCCGCCGCATTGGCCGCGAACTCCACGACGGCATGGCCCAAACCGTTCTCGCCGTAAACCTCAGCCTCGCCCAGCTACGCCAATCCGCCCAGCCTCTCAACGAAGCCTCTCACCGCGCGCTCGAAAAGGCCCGCGAACTCCTCCAGCAGATGTCACGCGAGATCCGTACACTTTCTTACCTCCTCCATCCCCCTTTGCTCGACGACCTCGGCCTCGTCTCTGCCCTCAAGGAATACGTCAACGGTTTCAGCGAACGCAGCGGCATCGAAACCTCTCTCGAGCTTCTCACCAGTTTCCGCCGCCTTCCGCAGATCGCCGAAACCGCGTTCTTCCGCATCACCCAGGAAAGTCTCGCCAACATCCAGCGCCACTCTGGCAGCAAGCGCGCCCAGGTCGTGCTCCGCGAAGATCCGGAGTGCGTCACCCTCGAAATCACTGACTTCGGCAGCGGCATGGCCGTTCCATCCAATGGCGCTCCTCACCGCGGCCAACCCCGCCTCGGCGTCGGCATTCCCGGCATGCGCGAACGCATGGCCCAGCTCGGTGGCTCCCTCGAAATCGACTCCAGCGCTACCGGCACCACCGTCCGTGCCAGAATTCTGCTCTCCGCTCCCGTTCTCAAGGATTCAATTTATGACGCCTCTCTCCATCCTCATCGCGGATGATCACGCCGTCGTCCGCGCCGGCCTCCGTACTCTCCTCGAGTCGCGCACCCGTTGGCAGGTCTGCGCCGAAGCCGCGGATGGCCGCGACGCCGTCGAAAAAGCCGCGAAGCACAAGCCCAACATCGCCATCCTCGACATCGGCATGCCTCTCCTCAACGGCGTCGAAGCCACTCGCCAGATCCGCAAAGCCTCCCCCTCCACGGAAATTCTCATCCTCACCATGCACGAGTCCGACGACCTCGTTCAGCAAGTCGTCGAAGCCGGCGCACGCGGTTACATTCTCAAGGACGAAGCCGACCGCACCCTTCTCGACGCCGTTCAAGCCCTCAGCCTGCACAAACCCTTCTTCTCCACCCGCGTGTCCGAAGCCGCGGTCATCGCCGACCCATCCGACTCCGCCAAACCCTCCCGCTCCCGTCTCACCGCCCGCGAACGCGAAATCCTTCAGCTCCTCGCCGAAGGCAAAAGCAACAAGGAAGTCGCAAACGTCCTCAACATCAGCGTCAACACCGCCGAAGCCCACCGCGCCAACATCATGCTCAAGCTCGACTTCCACTCCTTAGCCGAACTAGTCATGTACGCCATCCGCAATAAAATAATCCAGACTTGAGCCCACCCCCGGATAGCACGGCTTCAGCTTGTGCTCTTCTTTTTCCTTCTTCTCAGCGCAGTCAGCGCTCGCCGCGAACTCTGCGTTACCCTTTTCTTGCCTCCTGTTATCTGATCGCTGTTATCTGTTCGCCGTTCCTCGCCCTAGTAACTTTTCACTACGCAATCTCCCCAATTCCTTTCCTCCTCCGTCCCCCTCATTATGAATGCGCATTAACATTGTCGACCCCTGGAGCAGCAAATGCCGCACATCGATCCAATTCGCGTCCTCGTGGCCGATGATTCCCCCACCGCTCTACGTTCCGTCTGCGACTACCTCGATTTTGCCGGTGGTATGGAAGTGGTCTGCACGGCCAGCGATGGCATCAACGCCGTCCAGCTCGCCGCGCAGCATCAGCCCGATCTCGCGCTCCTCGATTTCCGCATGCCGCGTCTCAACGGCCTGCAAGCGGCCCAGGAACTTCGCCGCTCACACCCAACCCTGCGCGTCATCATCTATTCCGAAATCCAGGGCTCGACGCTCGAAGAAGAATGTCGCAGTCACGGCGCGGATGGCTACGTTTCGAAAGGCCGCCTTCCCGACGGCCTGCTCCAGGAAATCCGTCGCCTGTTCCCGGGCTCCGTTTTGTGAGTAGCAGGTATTCCCGAATTTTCGCGCGCTTCCCGCGCCAAAATTCAAAGCGGTTAGCAGTTGTAGCGGCGGCCTTCAGGTTGCCCAGACATCCCTGGGTGTTCTTCAAATAGTTGGGGTTTCGCCACCGAAGTTTCCCAAAAATTGCGTAGCCGTCCTGTGAGACGGCCTTAAATCAAGTGTGAGGAGTGTTTAGAAAGACCGATGTCAAACGCTGGTTCTCAAGTTCTTTTCCTGGGCGAACTGCCCTTCTGGCTCAAAATTTCCCAGTCCATTGTGGAAGCGCCCTCTTCCTCCTTTCAGATTTGCCGCGCCCATTCCCTCACCGATGCGCTTCGGCGCCTCCATGCCGAACAATGGCAGGCCATTCTCCTCGATCTCAGCCACCCGTCCGCTCAGGAGCTTCTGGCCGCCCGGAAGCTCCATGACGAGCTGGATTCTGTTCCCGTCGTAGCCCTGCTCCCCATCGCGGATCCCAAATTCCAGGAAGCCGCGGTTGCCGCGGGCGCCGCCTCCTCGCTCGTTCTAGCCGATGTCAACGTCGCCTCTTTGCAACACGCCCTGGTCACCGCCATCAACGCCGAAACTCTTCGCAATTCATCTAGAAAGGTAAGCTTAATGTCATATTCATTCGAACGAGCATCCGTGGATGGTCGCCCCGTCTCGAAGCTCGACGCCATCTCCCACGCTGTTAACAATCTCCTTTGCGTCATCAACGCCAACGCCGACATCCTTTTCGATCAACTCGACCCTGGTCACAACGCCGCCCGCAGCGTCACCCAAATCAAAAAAGCCACCAAATCCGCCTCCGACCTGATCCGCCTCCTCAAAACCCCCTAAGCCCACCAATCAAAAAAACCTTGTCATCCTGAGCGCATCCGATAAGGTCCGGTGTTTGGACTCCGGTGGTCTCTACCGGAGATGCGCGAAGGACCTCAACGCAACCCTTCCTCGAATTCAACCGCGCGGCCACCTCTTCTCCTTAAACTCTGTGCCCTTCCTCAGTGTTCTCTGTGTGAACCCTTTCCCCGTCTTTCTTTTTCTTCCGCTGTGCTCTGCGTTCTGCTCTCCTTCTTTTCTTCCTCCTCAACCTCCTTTACTTCCCTTTCCTCCTCCTCTACTCTTCCTCCATGCCAACCACCAATCGTCAATGGCTCCTCGCCAATCGCCCCCCCGGCCTAA
>Ga0210407_10005093_pt1 | contig 10206 bp, 8 predicted proteins | sample IncBWC27MmetaG_FD_150860 | JGI IMG/M metagenome (GOLD analysis project Ga0210407, IMG submission 150860) | Forest soil microbial communities from Barre Woods Harvard Forest LTER site, Petersham, Massachusetts, United States - Inc-BW-C-27-M | ecosystem: Environmental > Terrestrial > Soil >... | reverse complement strand
GCTCGTATTCTTCTACCTCTTCAAAATATTTTTCTGGTATAAACATGCTTCTGTTTCCACTCCAACTAATCTGAAGGTCGAGCGCTGCCCGAGAGCATGCCACGAAAAAGATGCGCTTCTCTTCCGCTAGCTCGCCATCTTTGTGAGGCATCATGCCCTGTTCCGCTCCGATGACGAAGACGTGCTTCCATTCTCGACCTTTCGCTTGGTGTACCGTGGACAACATCAAATCCTTTTCCTTTCTGGACTTTCTGCCGTAGGTCAGTCTGCGAATGTAGTTTAAGAATTCTGCTACATTACCCTTGCCTGCTGCGGCCTTCACAACATTGTTTAGATTTTCTACAGGGTCGGAATTCAGTAGGTCTCCGCTATTCCGATACCTGTTATAAAGATTTTGATTACGGATGATATCCCCGAGCGCTTGGGCTGCATTTTGGTTCGGGTCAGCATCCTTAGCCATCGCCAGCAAGGCTTTCACTTCATTCTGTTCCCAGAAGTCGCGCTTCCCTAAGTTCTTATACTTAATTCCTCTGGCTGTGGCCATGCGCTGTACGTTGAATAGCTGACGGTTGGTCCTGGCGATGATGACCGTGTTCTCCGGGTCTACTATCGCTTTCTTCAGCACCTCTCGAACCTCGGTATCTGTATCTGGATATTTGATAAAATCTGGTAGAACGCCCTCGGGATTATCTGTTTTCATGTATGAAGCAATCCCGTTATCTACGGGGAGGATGTCTTTAACGAATTGTACAAGTCGTCCAGTACTTCTGTAATTCTGTCCGAGATAGAGTGTTCTAGCTCCGGGGAAATTTCTAGAGAAGTTAGACAAATTTCCAGGCTGCGCAGAACGCCATTCATAAATAAGTTGATTCTCATCTCCCACGGCGAGAATGTTTCCTGCAAACACCAGACTGAGTAACTTAAACTGTACGATATCTGTGTCTTGGCACTCATCCACTGCGATATACTTTTTTCGATTACGCTCTCTAACAACATCATTGTTCTCCAGTAATTTTACAGCCTCGCGCATCAGGGAATCGAAGTCTAGCCAGCCTTGTTCGCGGCATCTGGTCTCATAGTCTTCGTATGCTCTGGCGAAATAATATTCTTTGCCCACTGCCTCGGCTATAGCTTGCGCTGACTCGATGTTGCTTCGCTTCCATTCTGAAAGTTTTCCTTGCAGCGTTCTGAATGAGGATATTGCCGGATACAGCTTCACTAGATCGAACAACAGTTGATAATCTTCACCCTTAACCGGGATAACGGTATCTGTCAATGCAAACGGTACGTGTGCCCGTTCGCGTTTGATTAGGTCCAAGGCGTAGCTATGGAAAGTTCTAAAAACCGATTCAGCATTAAGCAAGCCTATGCGCTTGACCATTTCACTCGCGGCTGCGGAGGTGAAGGTCAGATTCAAAATATCTTTTTGTGAAATGCCCTTAATGAGCATGTGTATGTGACGCTCTAATAGGACAGCGGTCTTACCGGAACCTGGTCCAGCTATTACAACCCAGGTCCCGTCAATCGCATGTTTTACCGCTTCTTGCTGTTCATTCAGCTTTAGGTCCATGCTTTGCCTTTTGGAGTAAATCTAACATATGAGTAGCCGTGTCGATTGCTAGGTTCTCGTGCATCTTGTGATCTAGCGAAAGGTGACTCATTAACCTTAGCGCGAAACCAGTTCTGAGATAAGTATGACATTGTATGCAAGTAATAACGCCGTATTTGGGTAAATCTATTTCAACTTTTGGCTTTTGGAAGGCCCACTTGTACAAAGATGATATCAAACTCCGATTGTCTCCCTGATGTACTTCACGGCGGCGGGGGCTCCATCGTTTTGAACTTTCGTCTCTAAGCTTTGTAGGTATTTCTCCCACTGCGCTTCGGTTAACTCATTCAAACTTGTCACTTCTGGAAACATGATGCCTGCTAGCATTCGCATCTGGTCCGCACGTCCTAGCCCCTCTTCCTGCCTGAGTCCATTGGGCTCTAGATGGTCATTCATCAAACGGAATAATCGCTGACGGTACGGCTTAACTTGTTCGGCTGTTAGACGTGCTGCACCTGGTGCCTTGGCCGGAATAATGTCCGCTCGCGGTATCGGCGTAACTGATACAGGAGTTGGGGTTGGCGGCGTTACAGGGGCTGTTACAGCCGCTTTAATGTCCGCTTGTGCTGGCTCACGGCGAAGCCCATCAAAGTTGTCATTCGGTACGTCCACAGGCGAAGACGGCCCTAGATCGACCTTCGCTTTAGGCGGGCGACCCTTGCGCTTGGCTGGCGTGGCCTCGGCTGGTTTTACGTTCAGTGCTGCGATGGCATCAGCGCGAAGCTTCGCTTGATTGGCTTCGAATTCTTTTTGGGCCGCATCAACTAATGGTTTCATAGTTTCTATCGCCCTTTGGGTGATTGCATTCCCTGCATCGATAAGTTCTTGGGGTATTACATTGTATCCCGGTGCCGGAGTGATATCCTTGCCTGGTTCTGCGTTCGGCTTCACGGTTGGTTCTGGCGCAATTAATTGCGGGGTAGCAGGAGTGTTCACAGTTTTTCTCTTGTCGATTTCGGATTCGTCCAAAACACCAGCGCCGATGAACTGAAGTGTGACACGACGCAGAGCCCTCGTGCTGGCAGTCATCAAAGCATCATCGAGTTGAACGCCTGTCAGGTTTTCAATGTACTTGGAACCTGTAGCAATTTCTTGTCTGCCTGAGCCTGACTTTGCCGTAGCAGTGAAAACAATACTTCCATTAATCATTTGATTGGTTAAGGATGTGACATCGATTTTCAAATTGTTGCGTACGTTCTCTGTGGCCCCGCGTTTGGCATAAGCAACTAGATGCGCTGGTCCCTCGCCCTCGTCTATGTGCACTAGCGCGACCAGGTTTAAATTATCCGGCACGCCCATGTGCTTGCAGACGGCTTTCAAATATTCCGTTCTTTGTTGCTCATTCAAACTTTCTAAATCGTACAGCGGGATAAAATTGTCGCTCATATTGTCCTTTTCGTACCTGTACTACTATACTCCCGATTCTTGGATTTGTCAAGCTTTTATTTGTGATAAAATTTGTCCTGAAAGCCGTCCGCCCCGAGGGGTAATGTCAGAGCCCAGGATACCGGAGTGCTCATAATTTTAATCATGTCCTCAACCGTCGGAGAGAAGTCGTCGTCTACGACTTCGCAAACCCCTTCGTCGTGAACGTGCGCCACTACCGAGATTCCCTGCCGCTCGAATTCGAGTAGCTTGTCCGCGAGTACGTCTCTCGCGATTCCTTGTACTATGTTTTCGAATATCTTTCCGCCATGCGAAGTTATTAGGGTCCATTGTTTGGTGTCTTGGTCCATGCCGTAGTATGTAAAGCTTGGACGGTGAACATCCTCTCCTGTGATTCGATCTTTCCAGGGCATCTTAGTGCTCTGGATTGACGCATCCATATAGTGTAAGTATCGTCCGGACGGAAGTTGAATCCTGAATAGCGGGTCGCGCCCTTCGATTGTAACTTTGTCCATCTTGATACAGCCGCCCGGACCTATCTCACGTTTCACGCGAGTGCCCTTTAAAACATCCGCGACTGCGTTTTCTAGCCGATACCAGATACCACCAGGATAGTCTTGAGACGGATATGCACAAATTTCTGGATAAGAATTGCGGAAAATCTTTACGACGGCTGCGGCTTCCTCCTGCGTCATATCGATGCCCATGCCCTCGGCATAACCCCACAGCCCGGTTTTAATGCGGTCTCCGTTCTTATCGTATCCCCAGCCTCCGGCACTGAGTCTATAGATAGCACCTAACACGCCAGGTTTTGCAATCTGACGGATACGCTTCGCTAGTGCTTTAATTTTCGGGTCCTTGGAGTGAATATCAGCGTCTAATTTTTCATAAGGTATCCCGGTCATCTTCGTGCCAAAGTCCAGATAGGAATCTTTTCCGGCCAAGAACACATTCAATAATGACTGACATCCCGCAACCCATGCACCGACTACAGTTTCAATTGACTTTAGATCGGCAACATTGAAACGCTTTCCCGGAGACGCAACAAACACCGTACGAATTAAATTCTTAGCGATGATGAGCGGAGAGTAATTTCTCTTTTTCTTTTCATCATAGAATGCCGTTTTTAGACTTTCATAACTTCCGTTATAAACAAAATTTCTGGCTTTCTCAACGTTCTCCATATCCTCGAACATACCATCGGGACGGGCGAAATTATGTAGCTGTACCGCGTCCCCGGACCATCTACCGCAGCGAGAGCTACCCATGTAAATGAATTGGTTCCGAAGACGACAGCCCGCCGAAATATTGCGCGTGATCGCTTCCAGTTTCTTATACGACGTAGAACTCGCTTCCATCCTGGCTTCGAGAACATTCCGGCACTCCTCAGTCAGTTTGACTTCCGGGTCCTTCAAAACTAATTCGATGTTCTGTTTCCTCAAATTGCTTATAGGGTATCCGCGTTTCTTTGCCCAAGGTAAAAGCTGAGTCGCAGAGTTGGCGTTATCCAGTCCTGTCGCCTTGTTCTGCTCTTCAAGTTTTTCTTTTTTGTTTCTGCTCGCTATTGTGAATAGATTCTGGACGAATCCTATATCCACAGGTATGCCACGGTCATTAACTTTTTGATCGAAAATCCAAATCTCACGCTCTCTCGGAGGCAGCGGATACACCCCTAGTAGATTTAGGCGACGAGCTACTTCGCGTTCTGCTCGAACGTCTTGGAGACAGTAATTTCCGTACAGCTTGAATTCTTCGGGTAGGTCCTCGGGCTCGATGAAGTAAACTCCACCACCCTGTTTCTTTGTACGCGTATGCGGGAAAGAAAAGATTTGCATCAACTCCTTGCCGCGCTTATCTTTTCTCAAGTGGTAGGGGAGGCCCAGGACAGAACCTACCTCATCCAAGTGCGCAGGCAGGCTCAAATATCGAGCGCTAGCTTGCGGGTCTTGGAACCGGGATGCAGGTAACTTAATCCCGAGCCCGTACTGAAGACCATATCTTTCAAATGGAGAACTGAATGCGGATATTTCTTCGTTTGGGTTTCGAAGCCCATCGGACAATCGTGCGGGCATTTCCCATTGAGTCCTGGGAAAGTATAACTTAGGCTCTTCATCATCGAAGGCCCAGGCCAGCATTAAAATGTCAGTTGAAGGATGCGCAAAATAGTTGAAAAGTCCAACTTCAGTTAGCTCTGCCTCGCTTCGGGTTTCGAAATCCAGGTGTAACATTACTTTATGCAGCCTCCAGGAATCCAATCGTAACCTTGATTAATAGGGTTTGGTTCATGCTTCTTGAGCGTGCCAGTCGCTTTGCGTGCGGCCAACTTAGCTAGATTGAATTGGGCTCCGTCCTCAAAAGTATAACCTAGCTCTTTCAAGAATGCCATGAGATACCACACGCCGTCCATTGCCTCGTCCATCAAGTCTTCCCGATGCTTATAGACGTTCTCTTCGCTGCGGAGAATCTTCTTGTACTTATTCGCAATCTCTCCTATCTCCCCGAGGACGCCAAATAATGTGTACTCGACGCCCGCAGGAGTGCCCTGTCCAGGATAGACTGCTGTTCCAAATGCGTCATTCTGAAATTGGTTCAGAGTTGTGCCGCCTAACTGATTAACTTCCATTATTTCTCCTCCTATTAAGTTCTTTCTTTAATTGATGATTGGCACAGAGAGTTTGATAGCCTTCCGGATATCCCGCTCTTCTAAGCATTCTGTATAGTCTAACACCTACAATATGCTTATTTATTCTGCGTTCTTCCGACCCGTTATTGCGAATGTGGTCTAAAGTAAGCATGTCAATATCGGAAACAAGGCATCGAAACCAACAGCATCTTAGTTGCCCTATTTTACCGTAGTGTGTTAGCGTTTCTTTTCTTGCTCTTAGATTATCTTTATTACACTTATTTCTGTGTTCATAGATGTGTGAAACACAACTAGTATATCCTTTAGCAGCGTTCTTTTCACAACCATGGCGAACACAAATTCTCTGTGCTCTCTTTCGTTTTCTGTGGGCAGAACTAGGTGTTAGGAGCCGCATACGCCTCCGTGACTCAAGTCACACGCTGTGGTGCTATTTTCTTCGTAAACGTGGCCTTCATTTTGAAGAGCCTCGGCTATCGGTACGGCATTAAGCGGTTGGCCAGCCCTAGCTCCGTCAGGATAGATTGTTAAGCCGCGCAAGCGAGGTAGATAACGAATCAAAATATCACCAAACTTTCTTACAGTGGACTCGTTATTTATTTCTGACCCCCATCGCGGAAGATTGATTGTACTTGAAATAGAATGGTCTACATATTCCTGAACCCAAGCTTGAAATGCTAAACGGCGCTCGACATCCGCAGCAAGGTCATAAGCATCTTCGATTAATTCTAGGGGCACACCCTTATCTAGAAGTCGTTTTGCAGTGGGGTCAACGACAAATTGGAAACGCCATACGGACCCTTGTAAATAGCGTCGTTTATAAGCCGCGCAAAATATGGGTTCAATACCTGAAGTTGTCTCGGAGACAATAGATATCGTGCCTGTAGGAGCAATCGCACGAGTCTTAATTGGTTGAGATAGTTCCCATTTCTTCGCATAAGGTGCAACCAGCTTCCCTGATTTTGCATACACCTCCAAGTATTTCCCTAACTCTTCGTCTCGACCGTACTTTTTTCCGTGCAGGAGTAACCATTCGTGGAGTCCCATAAGGCCAAGTCCCAGACGGCGATTCTTATTTCTAATCTTATCCACTTCGGCAAACGGAATATCTGAATAAACGGTTCCGGCAAGTAAGAATGCACTTCCGAGTTCCACCACGTGTTCCATTTCTTCGAGGGATTCGATTCGTGCCATATTGATAGACCCCAGGTTACAGACATCGGAATCGTCGCCTGAGGTAATTTCAGTACACGCATTTCGTAAGGTTTCCCGTGAGTTTCTTCCTGTATCGATTGAAAAACCTGGCTCTCCAGTTTCGAGCATATGTCGAACAGTACTCCAATAGACTGATTGCGCCTGCTCGTGTCTCTCATGTTTAACATCCTTGTATGCCTCGAAGAATTCATCGTCCAACAATACGGAAATGTTCGTCATATCCATTGTTGCTGGCGAATTGAAGTCTTTCGCTTTCATTGCTATGACATCCTCGGACCAATCCTTCATACGAATAAATTCTTGAATATCCGGATGGCTCCAATTCAATCCGGCCCATATCGCAGAACGCCTAGAGCCACCTTGCATGATATATCTTCCACTTTCATTTACCATCTGCATTAGGGCCGTAGGACCCGTAGCTTCACCGCCCGTCTTGCGTATTAATTTGCCCTTCCCACGCACGTCTGAGTAGTCGCACCCAATACCTCCACCAGTCATTAATGATAGAGTGCCTTTGTGCATCAAATCCGCCCAGCCCTCTCTCGAATCCTCCGCACGGAACAAAAAACAATTGTTGACCTGGTGAAACAAGCGACCAGTCGCTGCCAGGTAGCGTCCTCCAGGGATGAACTTCCTCTTCCGGATAAGTTCTCTCGTCTTCTCTATCTGACTTGCCGGGGCATGGACTGCCTTGAGCACATGCTTGGATACTCTGTATGCTATGTTGTCCCATGTTTCAGTTTCTCCTTCTTTATTTTTGTGACTGTACTTCTGCTCCATCACTGTTTTTGCAAAATGACTCATCTGCTCGCTCATCTTGGCTTCCCGAGGTTATCTACTTGCCTCTGCTCCGGTAAAATATCATCATAGAGAATCGGAACCACTCTCTGAAATTCCGCAAGCATCGGAATAGTAATTCGCCTGAAGTCCGGGTGCGTCTCTTTCGAAGTACGCATCAAGAAAAAGTGCCTCCAATTACGGAGATTGCCTGTGACTGCTATTGTACTTGCTAGTGCATTCGGTAACAGTGAACGTGCTACCTGCGGATACCAAGCCTGAGAAATGGCTCGCATGTAATTCTCTTCGGCCTGCGTCATAGCCTTGGTCCACAATTCCATAAATACAGGGTCGTTGGCTCTTTCAGGCGGTGCGGGAATTACAAACTCCATCTCACCCTTATAGCGCACAAACCTTGTACTCTCTTGAGTGAATGCGAACAATCGATGTCTGACTAACTCGTGTGTTACACCACGATCTACCCGTATTGTCGCTGTAATACTGGCGTGCTCGACTACGCTCCAATCACCATGTTCGAGAACTACAGCTTTAATAAATCTCGACCACGAATCCGGTGTTTGCTTGTCCTCAGAGCGGTGAGAAATTCTAGCTTGTCTTTCTATAAATCGAAGCATTTGCATGCCATCGAAATCTGTTAAATTATTTTTATATGGCGTACTGAGTACAAAACTCGGCTCGATTATTTTCATTTGGTGCCGTCATTCATTCTTATGGTCGGAGCTATAATATTTCCAGAAGTCATATCTAAGCCGAAAAGAGTTTCAAACCTCTGTTTACCTGGAGGGTCACCTACAAAATTTTCCGGTCTATCCTGTGGTCCAAACCAATTAAGTCCTGCTGTCTTTTGAAATTCGTCTAATTCGATACGTTTCACCGTCCGCTGCTTTTTGATTACTTCTTGAAAAACCTCTTCCATGTTTGAGACGATGTTACGTAGTTGTTTATGTTCTGCTGTTTCGCCTCCCTCGAAGTTACTCCGCGTCTTATAGCTGCCATCTTCATTAAAAGTCGGGGAAATGAAATCGTGGCACATACCAGAAAATTTTTGATGGTTGTAAAACGGAGCCTCGGCGGTCCCTTCATTGAATACGCGCCACACCTTGCTCGCTCCATATTTATCACACTTCCTGTTAAGGTAGTAATACAGTTCAAAAAGTTCCAGTCCGGCAATTTCCCCGGACTCTAGTTGTTCGAAGCAATCCCAACATAGGCCGCTCGAAAGCTGGCGAGACCTTCGCTCTTTCTCTTCTTTTGTAGTCCCCATGTCGCCAAAACAACTCGACTGCCACTGATGCGTACAGCGATCACACTCCCAATAATGAATCATTAGTTTTCCTCACAGGCAGGACACCCCGAACGCGTTCCACCTAAATGATTGTGTAACACAAGAGGTTGTGCTTTATTTCCTCGCCAAGCATTTACGTTTGTATATCCACGAGCATGCGTTGCTGGGTCTGGTAATTCTTTCTCATCCGGCGTCCATCCTGTAAATGCGATACCCCATACCTGGCGAAGGAATTGCCAGTCCTTATGCTCGTCGCAAAACTTACAATCGCCTGGGGCATGCAGTATCCTAGCATCGCAATGCGGGAACTGTTTTATGGGCGCTTCTTTGAATTTTGTCGGTTCCGTTTTCTTAAACATTAGTCCTCATCACTTTCTGGCACGCGCATCAGTATAACCATCCTTGGGTCGTCCTTTACGCCTGTGCCTGCTTCCATTATCCATCCATTACGAACCAATCCAGCATACACCTGAAACCACAGCGTAGTGCCGTGGCGTTCTGGGTGCATAATACGATTCAAGTCTCGAACAGCAAGTCTGCCAGCATTGCGTTGGAGCGCTTGAATAATTTCATTTTGAATCATTCCCTCGCGAGTCGTAGCTTCAGAAACACGGAGGTACTTCTTTGCGGCTATCTCGTATTCACAGATAGCAATCGCACGCTCGATGCAGGACTCATCAATCTCGTCCTTGCCTAAGTCCACAGCAAAATATAGAGCAAGCTTTTCTGCCCGACTTTCTCCGCGAACACCTAGCTGGCCCATCTTCTGTTCGAGCGGCGTAGAATCCACGATACTATAGACCGCTTGTAGAACAGCCTTATCAATTCGTTTCCTGGTTACTAACGCCGCATCCTTTGTATCAACGTGGTAATACGGCTTCAACGGAACTAGTGTTTCGGGCTGGTACAAAAAGAAAAATCTGTCATCCATGCCGGATGAATCTCCGGCCATGCAACTCCACTGCTTAGAGAAATTCTTATCTGTCGTGCAAGCTATCAAACTCACGCAGTACGAGCCAGGTTCGAAACTAAAACTCTCTCTGCGATTCTTAATCACGTTCGCAAATTGCTTGGACTCGTGAATTGTCAACAAGTGTGGTAGAACTGAACTACCATCTATCGCAGCCTTTTTTGTCAGTGTGGCTAGCTCATCATAAAGTAAAATGGCATTCTTGCAGTTAGTCTTTGCCATCTCTAGCCCGAGACCTTCGGTCGAGCCTACCGTAAATACCAAAGACTTGCCCTCAGCATTTTTGGTAGAGGTGCTGGCGT
>Ga0210407_10005092_pt1 | contig 10208 bp, 6 predicted proteins | sample IncBWC27MmetaG_FD_150860 | JGI IMG/M metagenome (GOLD analysis project Ga0210407, IMG submission 150860) | Forest soil microbial communities from Barre Woods Harvard Forest LTER site, Petersham, Massachusetts, United States - Inc-BW-C-27-M | ecosystem: Environmental > Terrestrial > Soil >... | reverse complement strand
GAGCCCGGTCGCGCCGGCGGTGCCCGAGAGACGTTCAGGCGGCGCGTGCGCTCAACACCTTGGCAAGGGAATCGGCCAGATCATTCTTTTGCAGCGGCTTGCGCAGAACATCGCTCACCCCGGCAGCCGCGGCGCGCTCGGGGAGATCAGCTCCGCCGTGACCTGTCATCAATATGATGGGTACGCCCGGCCTCAACACGCTGAGCTCCCGGGCGAGCTGCGTTCCTTGCAGATCGGGCATCACTTCATCGGTCAGGATCGCGTCGAAGCGATCGGCGTTGCTTTTGAAGGCGCGCAGCGCGGCGGTGCTCGATGCGAACCCCACCGGTTCGTATCCGAGCTCGCTCAGGATCTCTTCGGTGAGTGACAAGAGTGCGGGCTCGTCGTCGACGACCATGACGGTCTCGCGATCGCCGCGGCGCGGATCGCGAGGCTCCTGCGACGCCGGCTTCGCGGATTCGGAAGCTCGCGGCAGCCAGATGCGGAAGGTTGTCCCTTTGCCCGGCGCAGTCGAGACCTCAATGGCGCCCCCGAGATCCACGACAATCCCGTGCACGAGCGAGAGACCGAGACCGGTACCCTCGCCGACGCGTTTCGTGGTGAAGAAGGGATCGAAGATGCGATCCACGAACTCCGCCGGAATGCCGGTCCCCGAATCGCTCACGGTCAGGCGAAGGTAGTCACCGGCGGCAAGCCGTGCACGGCTGAGTGAGAGGGCGGTTTCGAGCCGGACGGGCTCGAGGGCGACGCGCAGCACTCCTCCCTGCGGCATCGCCTGCAGCGCGTTCGTGCACAGATTCATCGTCACCTGATGAAGATGCGTCTCATCGCCGATGACCGCGGCATTGCCAGCGGACAGCTCCTTCATCAAACGAACGTTCGGAGGCAGAGACGCCCGTAACAGCTCGAGCGTCTCCGCGACCACTGACTCGATATGGACCGGTACCCGCTCGGCGAGACCCGTTCTGCTGAAACCCAGGATTCGATCGACGAGAACTCGGGCGCGGCCGGCGGCCTGCATGATGTTATCGAGGTAGCGCCGCAGCGAGCTGCCCTCGGGTGCCTTTTGCTGCGCGAGCTCGCCATAGCCGACGATGGCGCCGAGTATGTTGTTGAAGTCGTGTGCGATGCCGCCGGCGAGGGTCCCGATGGCCTCCATCTTCTGCGATTGGCGCAGCGCCTGATCAGCCTGCTCGATGCGTCGCAGCTGTCGCACCAGCGCACAGATCGTCAGTGTTCCGAGAAGCGCGAGAACTATGGTGCGCAGGGCGCCGTGCATCGCCTCCTGATAGGCGCCGCCGAGCGCCGCGGCCTCATTGCGCGTGGCGAGGACGATGAGGGGCGTGGAGCGAACACGGGCGATGGCGGCGAACTCCCGCTCGCCATCGATCGGGCTCTTGATGCGAGCGGCCCGGCCGGGGCTGAGCGCGGCGAGCGCCGCAAAGGTCTGACCCACCAGCACCGGCGCGGCGGGACTGCGCACCAGCAGCGTGCCGTCCTCGCGCAGCAGCTGTATGGCGATCTTTCCTTTGAGGTTCACCGCGGCGTAAAGCTGGCTCAGATCGTCAAGATCGACGCGAGCGCTGACGATACCGACGAACTGTCCCCGGTCGTCCTCGAGCCTTCGCGACAGCAGGACTGCGGTGCGACCATCGGAGCGCGTGACCAGCGGCTCACTGACAAAGAGGCCCGACGCTGTGCGCTGCTGCTGCGCGCGGAAGTACGAGCGGTCGGAGACATCATTGCCCCGTCGGTCGAGCTCGCTGGAGGAGTAGCGCAGGATCCCCTGCGCATCGATGATCCGCAGCGAGCGCAGCTGCGCCATACCCGCCGCGCGGCTTGCGAGGAACTGATCGATCCTCTCGGGCGGCGCTGCCGCGTGCGAGGGATACCAGCGCACGATGTCCTGCTGGATAGAATCGGTCCACCGCCAGCTCCAGGCGGTCTGCTCGGCGAGCGCACTCGCGAGGGTCTCGAGCTCGCGATTGGCGGAAAGCACCGCGTAGCGGTATGAGCGCCACGCGTCGTACGCGGTGGAAGCGGCAAACGCCAGAATGAGGAGTATGCCGAGCAGGACGAGGCCGACGCGAAGCCGCGCGTGGCCGGTCGCGCTCTCAGTGAATGGCAGGAACTTGCTCAACCGTCGCATCTGCCTACCGAGCGCTGCATCGGCAGCTGCCTAACCAGGGCTCCTCACCCGCCCCCGAGGTAGGGAGCCATTGAGCGCCAGGCACTCATATTTCCTGTTTCGCACGGACTCGCGTCCGGTTACAAGTGTAACCAAGCACCTCCGCTCCAGCTTCCGCCGAGCATTGGCGCCGGCATTACGGCTGAAATGCTCGTCGAGCGCCGCAAAGACAACGCGAAACCTTCGCCTCCCACGCTTCTTTCTGATATTGGCGGCATTGCGTCGCCGAACGGAGAAGCGACATGACAGATCTGAGCCTGAAACCTCGGTCACCGGCGGCGGTGGCGCTTGCGGTCCACGATCCTTACCTTGGCTCGCCAACGGGTTCTGCCCCCGACGCGCGGCCCACCGTTGCGTTGCTGACAACGGCCGACGCTCGCGCGGCAGCAAATGATGACGCTGCGGCGATGCCGGATGCGATTCGAAATCCACTCTGGGTCGTCGCGATCGGGATGGTGTGCTTGTTCGGGGTGATAGGTCTGGTCATGGCGTTGGGCTGACCAAGGTCCCGAGAGAGCCTAGTGCCCGGCGTTTCAATCGACACACTCGTTCGAGGCGCGGAAATGGCTGGGCAACACCCGCAACGCAATCTTTCCCCCATCGAGGAATCAAGGCCGTCACCCATGTAGCCATGCAGCGCACCCAGGTTGCATGGGCTCGCCCAAGAGGAGCACGTCAGCCATGCGACAGTCAGTCCAAAGCCAGATGCAGGAAGCCCAGACCGAGTCCATTGAGATTCCAGGCGCTCAGCTCAAGGTCTCGCGCGTCGCGCTCGGAACCTGGGCCATGGGCGGCTGGATGTGGGGCGGAACAGATGAGCGTGCAGCGGTCGCCACCATCCGGGGCGCGCTGGACCAGGGGATCAACCTGATCGATACCGCGCCGGTGTACGGGTTTGGGGTGTCCGAAGGGATCGTCGGCCGGGCTCTGGAAGTTGCCGGTCTGCGTGCACACACCGTCATCGCCACCAAGGTCGGTCTGGAATGGCGCGATGGCAAGATCTATCGCAATGCGAGCCCGGCCCGAATCATGCAGGAGATCGATGATTCGCTGCGGCGACTGCGTACCGACTACATCGACATTTATCAGGTCCACTGGCCGGACCCGCTCGTGCCGATCGAGGAAACTGCCGAAGCGATGCTCACGCTCTACCAGCAGGGCAGGATCCGCGCCATCGGTGTCAGCAATTTCTCGGTAGCGCAGATGGAGCGTTTCCGCCGCGTTGCGCCTCTGCACGTGCTGCAGTCACCGTACAACCTCTTCGAGCGTGCCATCGACGCGGAGATTCTGCCTTACTGCCGCGCGAACAACATCGCGACGCTCGGATATGGCGCGCTCTGTCGAGGATTGCTGAGCGGGCGCATGCGTGCGGACACCACTTTCCAGGGTGACGATCTGCGGCGCATTGATCCCAAGTTCCAGCGACCCCGCTTCGCTCAGTATCTCGACGCCGTACGGCAGCTCGATGAGCTCGCACAGCGCCGCTTTCACCGCCACGTGATCCATCTGGCGGTGCGTTGGATGCTCGACCAGGGGATCAGCGTTGCGCTCTGGGGCGCTCGTCGCCCGGATCAGCTGACCGCAGCACTCGATGTCGCCGGCTGGTCGCTCACCGGGCCTGACCGGGAGCTGATCGAACGCATCGTTAACACCGCGGTCGTCGATCCGGTCGGTCCCGAATTCATGGCGCCCCTGCAGCGCGCCTGATTACTCATGCCCAGGGAGATGATCCTATGAAAGTCGGATTTATCGGGCTCGGACACATGGGCGCGGCCATGGCGGCCAACCTCGTCAGAGCTGGACACGACATTAGCGTCTTCAACCGCACTCCCGGTCGAGCCGGCTCGCTCATCGAGCTCGGGGCGCATGAAGCAACGAGTGTTGCCGCAGCGTGCGACGCTGAGGCGGTGATCACGATGCTCGCGGACGATGATGCGGTATCGCAGATCGTCTTCGGGGAAGCAGGTCTCATCACTCACCTGCCGCGCGGCGCCATTCATTTGTCGATGAGCTCGATCGGCGTCGCGCTCTCCCAACGCCTCACGCGGGCGCATGCGCAAGCCGGGCAGCGCTACGTTGCTGCACCCGTCTTCGGGCGACCGGCGATGGCGGCGGCCGGCAAGCTGTTCATCGTGGTCGCGGGCGATCCGGCGACGATCGAGGCGTGTCAGCCGCTCCTCCGTGTGATGGGACAGAAAACGATCCCGATCAGTACCGAGCCCTCGGCGGCGAATCTCGTCAAGCTCAGCGGAAATTTCCTGACGGCGGCCGCGATCGAGGCAATGGGGGAGGCCATCGCGCTCATCGGTAAGGCTGGCATCGACCGCGAGGCGTACATCGAGCTCCTCACCGCCACCGTGTTTAACGCAGCTCCGTACACGATCTACGGCCCGCTCATCGCCCAGGGCCAGTTTGAGCCGGCGGCCTTCGCCGCGCCGCTCGCCTACAAGGATGTCCGCCTGGCACTGGCCGCGGCGGAGAGCCTGAAGGTGCCGATGCCGCTCGGAAGCCTGCTGCACGATCGCTTGCTGCGACTGCTGCTTGCGGGGGGCGAGCACCTCGACTGGGCGGCGCTCGGCGGTCTGGCCACCCAGGACGCGGGCGCGCGCCCACTGTAAGAGCCCGAGTTGCACCCATGCTCGCCATAGTCCGTATCGCACTGAGTCGGCCTTACACGTTCATCGTGTCGGCCCTGCTCATTCTCCTCATCGGCATCTTCACCGCACTGCGCATGCCGGTCGACATCTTTCCGGGCATCAACATCCCGGTCATCGCCGTAGCTTTTCAGTACCAGGGTTTGCCGCCCGATCAAATGGCCGGGCGCATCATCACCCCGTTTGAGCGCGCACTGACGACGACGGTCAACGATATCGAGCACTTCGAGGCGAATTCGTACACCACCTTCGGCATCGTCAAGATCTTCTTTCACCCGTCGGTCAACATCGCTACCGCCAACGCGCAGGTCACCGCGATTTCCCAGAGCTTGCTCAAGCAGATGCCGGCGGGCACGACACCGCCGCTGATCCTCAATTACAGCGCTTCCACGGTGCCGATTATTCAGCTCGCGCTGTCGGGCAAGGGACTGACCGAGCAGAATCTCGCCGATCTGGGGCTCAATTTCGTGCGCCCACGCCTCATCACCGTGCAAGGGGCGGGAATTCCCTGGCCGTTCGGCGGCAAGACGCCGCAGGTGATGTTCGACCTCGATACCGCCGCGTTGCAGTCGCGCGGCCTCACCGGTCTCGATGTGGCCCACGCGCTGGCCGCACAGAACCTCATCACCCCGGTGGGTCAGGAAAAGATCGGCGCATACGAATACAACATCAACCTCAACAGCGCACCTGCGGCAATTTCCGACCTCGGCGACCTGCCGATCAAGAACGTGGGAGGCGCGATGGTGTACATGCACGACGTTGCCCAGGTGCATGACGGCAATGCGGTGCAGACCAATATTGTTCACGTCGATGGCAATCGCTCGGTGCTCCTCAGTGTGTTCAAGAACGGTGCCACCTCGACGCTCGACATCGTCAGCGGTATCAAGAAGATGCTGGCGATCATCAAGCCCTCGCTTCCCGACGCACTCGAGATCAAGCCGATCGGCGATCAGTCGATATTCGTGCGCGCGGCGATCAGCGGCGTGATCCGCGAAGGGGTGATCGCCGCGGCGCTGACCAGCCTGATGATCCTGCTGTTCCTCGGCAGCGCGCGCTCGACGCTGATCGTGACCACCTCGATTCCGCTGGCGATCCTCGGCGCGCTCGCCGCGCTCTCCGCCATCGGCGAGACGCTCAACATCATGACCCTGGGAGGTCTGGCGCTCGCCGTCGGGATACTGGTCGATGAGGCGACGGTCACGATCGAGAGCATCAACTACCACCTCGAGCAGGGCAAGGACGTCGAAAGGGCGATCCTGGATGGCGCCTCGCAGATCGTCGTGCCGGCGTTCGTGTCGCTGCTGTGCATCTGCATCGTGTTCATTCCGATGTTCTTCCTCAGCGGCGTGGCGCGCTTCCTGTTTGTGCCCATGGCGGAGAGCGTGATGTTCGCCATGGTCTTCTCGTTCCTGCTGTCGCGCACGCTGGTGCCGACGCTGGCAAAGTATCTGCTGCGCCGGCAGGTCGCGCCGGTGGGCGAGCACGTTGGCGAGCATGAGCCGACCGCTTCGAAGAACCCGCTGGTGCGCCTGCAGCAGCGCTTCGAGGCGCGTTTCGCGCGGCTGCGCGCCGGGTATCACGATCTGCTGACGCTCGCCATCGCGCATCGCCGGCTATTCCTCGCGGGCTTTCTCGGCTTCATCGGCCTGTCGTTCCTGCTGGTGCCATTTCTCGGCCGGAATTTCTTCCCGCAGGTCGATGGTGGTCAGATACTGCTGCACGTGCGGGCGCCAGTCGGCATGCGTATCGAGGAGACCGCGGCGCGCTTCGCCGATGTGGAGAAGGCGATCCGGCAGCTGATCCCGCCGGCCGAGGTGGGGGCGGTGGCGGACAATATCGGCACTTACGTTTCGGCAATCAACACCATCTACAACAACACCGGCACCATCGGTGAGTCGGATGGGGACATCCAGATCTCGCTCAACCCGGGTCACGCGCCGACCGCTGACTACGTCAAGCGGTTGCGGCAGCAGCTGCCGCACCGTTTCCCCGGCATGACCTTCGCGTTTTTGCCCGCCGATATCGTCAGCCAGATCCTCAATTTCGGCGCCCCGGCGCCGATCGATCTGCAGGTGCGTGGTAGCGATCTGGCCGCAGACTATGCCTACGCCAATAAGCTGCTGGCGCAGGTGCGCCACGTCCCCGGTGTGGCCGATGCACGCATTCAGCAGTCGGCCGCGCTGCCGACGATCGATGTGAACCTCGACCGCACACGCGCCCGTTACACCGGCGTGACCGCGGCTGACGTGACCGACAGCCTGGTCGTCAACCTCGCCGGTTCCACTCAGGTGGCGCCCACCTACTGGCTGAATGAGAAGAACGGCGTTACCTATCCGATCGCGCTGCAGACGCCGCAATATCAGATCAACACCCTGCCGGCGCTGCGGAATCTGCCGATCAATGCGAGCGGGGCACCCACCACAGTGCTCGGCGGCATCGCCAACATCAGCCGGAGCCACGGCGACGCAGTGGTCTCGCAGTACGACATCGCGCCGATGGTGGAGATCTACGCGACCACCCAGGGGCGGGATCTCGGCGCGGTCTCGAGGGACATACAGAACATCATCGCGCAGAACGCCAAGGACGAGCCGAAAGGCGCGATCGTGGCGCTGGTCGGACAGACGGCGACCATGAACAGCGCCTACTTCGGATTGCTGTTCGGGCTGCTCGGCGCCATCGTGCTGGTTTATCTGTTGATCGTGATTAACTTCCAGTCGTGGAGCGATCCGTTCGTCATCATCACGGCGCTGCCGGCGGCGCTCGCCGGCATCGTCTGGATGCTGTTTGCGACCCATACCACGCTGTCGGTGCCGGCACTCACGGGCGCGATCATGTGCATGGGAGTCGCGACCGCGAACAGCGTGCTGGTGATCAGCTTCGCACGTGAGAAGCTCAATGAGTTCGGCGATGCGACGCGAGCCGCGCTCGAGGCCGGATTCGTCCGGCTGCGTCCGGTGCTGATGACGGCGCTGGCGATGGTGATCGGCATGCTGCCGATGGCGTTGGGCTTGGGCGAAGGCGGCGAGCAGAATGCGCCGCTCGGCCGCGCCGTGATCGGCGGCCTGATCTTCGCCACTGTCTCGACGCTGTTCTTCGTCCCGGTGGTATTCAGTTTCATTCACCGGCGCTACGCCCTCAAGGTGGCGCCGGAAGCCGACCCAGGAGCAACTCATGTCCCAGCCTGATCGAGATAGCGGGCGCCACCTCCTGCGCCGGCTGCGCCGGGCGGGCGGCGCGATCTTGGTTCTCGCCGTGGTCATCGTCGCCCACGGCATGGTCTCCCGCGCGGTGCAAGGCTCGCGCCTGCAGGAGCTGACCGAAGCGCAGGCGGTGCCGACCGTGGCCGTGGTGGCGCCAATGGAGACGCAGGATCATGCCAGCCTGGACTTGCCCGGACGCCTGGAGGCCTATACCCGTGCGCCGATCTATGCGCGCGTGCCGGGCTACCTGAAAAGCTGGCAGCACGATATCGGCGATAAGGTGCAGGCCGGCGACGTGCTGGCCGAAATCGATACACCCGATCTCGACCAGCAGCTCGCCCAGGCACGCGCCGACCTGAGCGTCGCCAAGGCCAATGCCAAACTTGCACAGATCAGCGCCGAGCGCTGGCAGTCGCTGGCCGGCACCGACGCCGTCGCCAAGCAGGACGTCGACCAGCGCACGTTCACGCTCCACGCCAATATCGCGCAGGTCAAAGCGGCACAGGCGAACGTCGACCGGCTGGTCGCCGAGGAGGGTTTCAAGCACCTGAGCGCGCCGTTCGACGGCATCGTCACCGCGCGCGAAACCGACATCGGCGCGCTGATCAATGTCGGGGCCGCGGGCGGCGCGGAGCTGTTCGTGGTCTCGGAGACGAGCAAGTTGCGCGTCTACGTGAACGTACCGCAGAACTATGTACCGAGCGTGCCGCCGGGCACCCGCGCCACGATCCGCGTGCCTGAGCACCCCGACAAGACCTATAGCGGAACGGTGGAGGCTTCGGCGCAGGCCGTGAACTCGAGTACCGGCACCACACTGATGCAGCTCATCGTCGATAACAGCGCGGGCGAGATGATGCCAGGTGACTACGCCAGCATCCATCTGCAGATCGCTGCCCCTACGCGGGTGCTGCGCGTGCCCTCGAGCGCGTTGATTTTCAACGCCAAGGGGCTTTCGATCGCCACGGTGGACGCCAACGACCGTGTGCTTTTAAAGCCCGTATCGATCGCCCGCGATGTGGGTGCCGTGATCGAGATCGCCTCGGGGCTCGCCCCGACCGACCGCGTGATCGAAAACCCGCCCGATGGAATCGGCACGGGTACTGCGGTTCACCTTGCGGGCGCGACATCCGTGAATGCGGACGCCGGTTCGGCGAAGCACGGCAATGAAAAGGCTTAACGCCATAGCGGGACACGGCGCAGCGCTAGCGCTGCTCCTCGGCGGCTGCTCGCTCACCCCGCCGCTCAAAACCCCGGTCATTGCTACCGCGGCCGCCTACAAAGAGAGCGGACCGTGGACGCAGGCACAGCCGGCCGACCGCCTGGCGCGGGACAGCTGGTGGACGCTCTACGACAACACGGAGCTCGACGAGCTGCAGAAAAGGCTGATCACCGGCAACCCGACGCTCGCTGCCGCACTGGCCAACTACGCAGCGGCGCGGGCGCTCAGCGACCAGGCGCGCGCGGGGCTCTTTCCCACGCTGGGTGTCGGCGCCAGCGCCACGCGCGCTCGCGAATCGCTCAACTACCCGCTCAGAGGACCGACCACGCCCACGTACTATAACGTCAATACGCTAGGCGGCAGCGCCAGTTACGAACTTGACCTCTGGGGGCGGATTCGCAACGAAGTCGCCGCCGGCGAGGCCAACGCCGCCGCCGCCGCCGCCGATCTCGAGAATGCGCGGCTTTCGCTGATCGCGCAGCTGGTCGACGACTACGTTCAGCTCCGCAGCCTCGACCGCGACAGCGCGATCCTCGATGAGACCGTAAAGGCCTATACGCGAGCGCTCAGCATCACCAGGCAGCGACACGATGCCGGCATTGCACCCGGTCTCGACGTCTCGCAGGCGCAGACCCAGCTCGATACCGCACGCTCCCAAGCGGCGCAGACTCTCGCGCAGCGCGCGCTGATGGAACACGCCATTGCGGCACTGCTCGGAGTGTCGGCCTCGACGTTCTCGATCCAGCCGGAAATCATCGCCGTCAAGCTTCCACAGATTCCCACCGGTGTCCCCAGCACCTTGCTCGAGCGCCGTCCGGATATCGCGGCCGCGCAGCGGCGCATGATTGCGGCCAATGCGAACATCGGGGTCGCGCGTGCGGCGTATTTCCCCACGCTCACCCTCGGAGCCCAGGGTGGCTTCCAGAGCAACGCATTGTCGAATCTTC
>Ga0210407_10005090_pt1 | contig 10210 bp, 8 predicted proteins | sample IncBWC27MmetaG_FD_150860 | JGI IMG/M metagenome (GOLD analysis project Ga0210407, IMG submission 150860) | Forest soil microbial communities from Barre Woods Harvard Forest LTER site, Petersham, Massachusetts, United States - Inc-BW-C-27-M | ecosystem: Environmental > Terrestrial > Soil >... | reverse complement strand
GAAAGCGCTGCGCGATGCCATCGTCGAGAAATTCGACCGCACCCAGGGCATCCGTGTCGATCCCGAGCGCGAAATTACGATTTGCTGCGGCTCCACCGAAGCCATGATGTCTTCCATGATGGCCATCATCAATCCCGGCGATGAGATTGTGGTGTTCGAGCCGTTCTACGAGAATTACGGGCCGGATGCGATTTTGTCCGGCGCGAGGCCGCGGTTTGTGAAGCTGCGGACACCGGACTGGTCATATGACGAAAGGGAACTGGCGGCTGCGTTTGGGCCGCACACGAAAGCGATCATTCTGAATACGCCGAACAATCCAACGGGCAAAGTGTTTACTCGCAGCGAGCTGGAATTTATTCGCGATCTCTGCGTCAAGTGGAACGCTTACTGCATTACCGATGAGATTTACGAGCACATTCTTTACGACGGCACGGAACACATTTCGATGGTCACGATTGACGGCATGCGCGAACGCACTATCGTGATCAACGGAATGTCCAAGACGTATAGCGTGACCGGATGGCGCGTGGGCTGGGCGATTGCGCCGCCGGAGCCGACCGAAGCGATTCGGAAAGTGCACGATTTTCTGACCGTGGGAGCGGCGGCGCCTTTGCAGCAAGCGGGTGCGACGGCGCTGCACATGCCGCAGGCGTATTACGACAAGCTGGCGGCAACGTATACGGAGAAGCGCGCGCGACTGCTGAAGATTTTGGAGAGCGCTGGATTCACGGTGTACAAGCCGCGCGGGGCCTATTACATCATGACCGACATTTCGCGATTGCAATTCCCCGAGAACGATTCGCGATTCGTTTCGGGAACGCGCGACGTTGCCTTCGCGAAATACCTGGTGCAAGACATCGGCGTAGCCTGCGTCCCTGGCTCGAGTTTCTACAATGATGCGAGTGATGGCGCCTCGCAGGTGCGCTTCACCTTCTGTAAGAAAGAGGAAACCCTGGCCGCGGGCGAAGCGAAACTAGCCGGCCTTCGCGCTTAGCGCCGTCGGCTAGCCGTGAGCCCCGATCGGTGCCCAAAACGGGCGTTCGTTCTGTTGCCGCTACGCGGCGAAGGTTCGGCTAGTCATTTTGGAGTCGCTTCAGCACTTCTGGCGCGACATAGAAGCTGGTGGTTTGCAGGCGCTCCATGGCGGCTCGCAAGCCCAGCAGCCCGAGTATAGCGGCTTCCTTCAGTACGCCGAGTGCCCCGATGACCGGGATGCGCCGTTCCTCCGCCCGTCTTCGCCCTTCTCGGTGGTCAACAATCAATTGGTCGGCGCATAGTTCGGTCGCAAGCATAATCTGCCGCAGTGCAGATTCTGAAAGTAGTTCTGCACGGTAGCCTTCCAAGGCCAACGCTTCAAGGGCTATTCGCGCCGGATCCTTACCCTCAGGAGCCACTTGACGAGCAAGTTCGTCCGGGATATTCAGAATGTGCTGTGAATAACACACACGGCCGCGAGAGAAACGCGCTCGGCCCACCCTCGCGCCTGGCGCGTCCGGCGTTGTGGCTATAGGGCAACCTAAAGCGAGGGCGAATCATCTCTGTGTCCGTAGTCGGGAGGAATTCCTCGTGAAAATCGCGATAGCGGCATTGCTGCTCGCAGGGGCGATCGGTGCACAGGCACAAACGCCCGGTCCGCAAGACTTTCAGTACGACCGCAAGGCTCCGCTCGACATTCGCGAGGTTGGTGTAGCGAAGCGCGGGGATGTTTCGGTGCACGACATCTCGTACGCGAGCCCGAAGGGTGGACGGGTGCCGGCGTATCTGGTGGTGCCGGCGGGGAAGGGGCCGTTTGCGGCGGTGATTTGGGGGCACTGGTATTGGGCGAATTCGGCGCAACGGAATCGCACGGAGTTTCTGGACGAAGCGGTGGCCTTGGCGCCGAGCGGAGTCGTTTCGCTGCTCACGGACGGCCCGATTGCGCGGCCCGGACACGTAGACAACAAGGACCCGTTTGATGATGCGCAGGCCGGCGACCTGATCCAGCAGATTGTGGATATGCGGCGAGGCGCGGATGTGCTGTTGGCGCGAAAGGACGTGGATGCGCAGCGTTTGGCGTATGTCGGGCACAGCTACAACGCCACCGTGGGCGGATTCGTGAGCGGCATCGACAAGCGCTTTGCAGCATTTGTGCTGATGGCCGGCGACCTTTCGGACGAAGCCGATTTGAAGAGCGAGGAGTTTGCCGAGTTCCGCGAGAAGAATGGCCCGGCGAAAGTGGATGCGTACGTGGCCAAATACTCCTGGCTGGATCCGGGAAAGTTCGTCGCGCATGCGAGTCCCGCGACGGTGTTTTTGCAATATGCTACGAAGGAAGACTTTCTGACGCCGGAGCGCGCCAAGGCGTATGCCGCGAACGTGAGCGAGCCGAAGAAATTCCAGTTGTACGATGCGCCACACGCGCTGAACGCGGAGGCACGGCGGGACCGGTTGGCGTTTCTGGCGGAGCGGCTCAAGGTGAAGCCGGTGGATGCGGCGGTGGTGGCCGCGATTCCGGAGCTCTATCAGCCAGCGGATCAGGGGCAATGAGACGGATGGCGGCGCGGCGGGCGTTGGGGCCGAAGGCGTTGCAGTATTCGTGTTGGGCTAGTTTGAGAGTTTGCACGAGGGTTTGGCCTAAGTAGGCAAGGGTGGCGGCGGTTTTGGGTTTGATGTGGCCTTGGGCTATGGCGGAGATGTAATCGCCGGTGAGGAAGCTGGCGATGTCGTGGCCGGCTTGTTCTCCGGCTAAGGCTTGGGCTTCTTTTCTGGCGTGGAAGACGCAGAGATAAGGATGGCTGGTGCGGCGCGGAGTGCGGCATTGGCGGCCGTCGGCGAAGGTGAAAGTGCAGGTGGAGGCGCGGTCTTGGCGTCCCGTGTTGGGGCTCGCGGGAGTTTTCGACGGTGGTGGATGACGGAAAAGCGGCGGCGAGCCGCCGCACTCCATGAGCGCTGTGCTTTGCGGACTGCCGGGTAGACGGACGGGTACAGCTTTCGTAGACATGGAAGTCTCCATTCGAGATTAGATTTGGGATTTTAGGATTTAGCGAAAGCCTCGCAGGACGCGAAGCGCACTTCTCTGCGCGAAACAATATACCACAACGGTAAGTATGCTATCAAATAATATTGGGAGGGAAGACGGACACCTGGTTGGATTCGGGCGGACAGCTGACCGGGGCATAGCGGCGACGTGAGAAGCGGCGCTACTGTTCCCACAGGCGGAAGCCGCCGAGGAAGGCGTTGAGGTTGTTGCCGAGGCGAGCGCCGGGAGGCAGCTCTTTTAGTTTTTTGCTGTTGCCGCCGCCCAGGACCACGTAGTCGGCTTCGAGGGCGGTCTTGAGTCTTTTGGTGATTTTGGCGACGTCTTTGCGCCACTTCTTTTTGCCGGAGCGTTCCAGGCCGCGGAGGCCGAGATAGTCTTCGTAGGTTTTGCCGTGTTTGTAGATGAGGTGGGCCAGCTCCATGGGCTCGAGGGTGCCGTTGACGATCATGGCGGAGCCGAGGCCGGTGCCTAAGCCGAGGAAGAGCATGCGGCCGCCTTCGTAACTGCCGAGAGCCTGCATGGCGGCGTCATTGATGATTTTTAAGGGGCGGCCGAAGGCTTTGTGGAAGTTGAATCCGACCCAGCCGGCGCCGAGGTTGTGCGGTTCACGAAGAGGATGGCCGTTGATGATGGGGCCGGGATAGCCGAGGGAGACACAATCGAATTTCCAATCGCGGACGGATTTTTTGACCAGGCGGACCATTTTCTCTGGAGTCATGGTGGGGCCGGAGGGATATTTGCGTGGCTCTTTTTGGCCGGTGGCGAGCATTTTGACGTTGGTGCCGCCGATGTCGACGACGAGAACTTTGGGGGATTTCGCGGGTTTCATTGTTTGGTCTCCAGTGGGTGGACGGATTCGGTGATTCTGTTGAGGTCAAGGAATTCTAGAATAAGCCGAGGATAGAGCGAAGGGAATTCGGGGTGGGGTGCCGGAAAGAAATGGATGAAGAGTGCGAAAACAAAGCGCCGCGGGCTGCCTGGCTCAGGTTATCCACCGAATCGCTATCGTAGTTCTCCGGCCATCTTCCAATCGGTTGGAGCACCTTCGGCAATACTTTCCCGCTTGCGTCTCGGCTCTCGCACAAATCAAACCTGGAGAAATCGTGCAAATCGGCAGCGCTGCGTAGGCGGCGACTATTTTTTCATGAGGTCGAGGGTGGCGGCGGTCATGGCGATTACGCCGGTGCGCAGGGTGGGTTCGGGGGTGGGGTAGAAGAGGCCGGAGTGCAGGGAGGGGAGCGGGGCGGCGCCGGGGTTTTGGCTGGCGGTGATGCGGTCGTGGTCGATGGCGCCGAGGGAGAACATCATGGTGGGGATTTGGTGGTTTTCGAGGCCGAGGTAGCCGAAATCTTCGCTGGCCATGACGGGGGATCTTTCGACGACGTTGTCTTTGCCGATGGCGCGCTGGATTGCGGATATGACGCGGGCGGTGAGAGCGGGATCGTTGTACATGGCGGTGGTGACCTCGGTTTCGCTGGCTTTTACGATGGGCATGCGATCTTCGGGGACGCCGCTGGCGATGGCCACGCCGCGGGCGATGCGGTCGAGCGAGGCGAGGATTTGCTGGCGGACTTCTTCTTTGTAAGTGCGGATGCTGAGCTGGAGGTGGACTTCGTCGGGGATGATGTTGTGCTTGGTGCCGCCGTGGATGGAGCCTACGGTGACGACGGCGGGATCAAACGGGGAGCGTTCGCGGCTGACGATGGTTTGGATCGCCAGAATATATTCGGCGGCCATGACGATGGGATCTTTGCTGGATTCAGGACGCGAGCCGTGGGAGCTGCGGCCGCGAATGCTGACATCGACGGAAGTGGCGCTAGCCAGGGCGTAGCCGGAAGTGAAGGCGATCTTGCCGGCTTCGAGGTCGGCGTTGTCGTGAAGGGCTATGACGTAGTCGGGTTTGGGAAAGCGCGTGTATAGGCCGTCGGCTAGCATGGCGCGGGCGCCGTCGATGCGTTCTTCGGCGGGTTGGCCGAGGAGGATGAGTGTACCGCGCCATTGATCTTTGAGCCCGGCGAGCATTTTTGCGGTGCCGAGTAGGGAAGTGACGTGGACGTCGTGACCGCAGGCGTGCATGACCGGGACGTCTGCGCCAGAGTCGTCTTGGGTGTGGACTTTGCTGGCGTAGGGGAGGCCGGTCTTCTCTTCAACGGGGAGAGCGTCCATGTCGGCGCGGATAAGCACGGTGGGGCCGGAGCCGTTTTTCATGACGGCTACGACGCCGTAGCCTTTCCAGTCTGGGTTGGGATATTTGCCGAGGTGGTCGGTGACGTCGAAGCCGAGGGAGCGGAGGCGTTCGGCGAGCAGTGCGGAGGTTTTGTCTTCGTGATGGGAGAGTTCTGGGGCGGCGTGGAGAGATTTGTAGGTGGCGACTAGGGAAGACAATTCCTGGTCGACCATGGCGGGAAGTCTGGATTGTTGAGCGGCTACTGGCAGGGCAGAGAATCCGTAGGCACAAAGCAGGAACGGGAAAAACTTTCTCATGGCTTGATGGCTCCTTGTTTGGTGGCGGGATTATACGACAGTGCAGAGGTAGAGGGGAAAAGTACGGAGTGACTACAGGAACTTAGATTTGTTAAGCGCGGGAAGAGAACGGAGAAAAATTGCGCTTGTAAAATTTTGCTAAATTAACGATGATTCAGGCGCTCGCAAAGTTATTTAGGGGTAGGAGACTGACGGTCGGTTGCCCTGTGGTGGTTAGTCCCCTACCCCGCGAGTGGTCTTGCCTGTATAGACGAGGGCAACCCTCAAAAAGTTTCCCGCCTGGGCAAAGTTTTTGCAGATTGTTGTTGGCGTTAAAGCGATTCAAATCGAGCAATTCCGCAACGTAGGACTTTCTCAACCCAACTCGATGGTGTCCAGGTAGCGGGCGACGGCGGCCGGCCACTGGAATTTCTGCTGAATGGCGGCTTGCAAAGCTTGTGCGGCGGAAGGCTCGCCGTGGGTGAGATAGGTGTGCTTTGGAGGCGCGGGCAGGGCGGCGAGCCAGCGGAGAAGTTCGCTCTTTCCGGCATGAGCGGAGAATTGGCCGAGCTCGATGATTTCGGCATTGACTGGAACGGGCTGGCCGTAGAGCGAGAGAGTCTTGGCGCCTTCGAGCAGCGCGCGGCCGCGGGTGCCTTGGGCTTGGAAGCCGGCGAGGATGACGGCGTTGCGAGAATCCGGAAGACGCAGCGCGAGATGATGGAGCACGCGTCCACCGCTGACCATGCCGCTGGCGGAGACGATGATGCAAGGCGTTTTTACGTTGTTGATGGCTTTGGATTCGTCGGCGGTGCGGGTGAGATGAAATTGGTGCACGTTGAGCGGGTCGCCTTTGCCGCCAGCTTCTTCGCGGACGAAATCCTGATCGTGATCTTCTTTGTGCTTGACGTAGAGATCGGTGGCGCTGAGAGCCATAGGGCTATCGACGTAGACGGGGAGGCGGGGGATACGCTGCTGATCTTCGAGCTGGCGGAGATAGTACATAAAGGTTTGCGTGCGGCCAATGGCGAAGGCGGGAATGATGATGGAGCCGCCACGCTTTGAAACGCGATTGACGATTTGCGCGAGGAGTTCGGCGGGATCGCCATCCGGGTGTTCGCGATCGCCGTAAGTGGATTCGCAGAGGAGGACGTTGGCGGCTGCGGGCGGTGTGACGGGATCGTTGAGGATGGGCTGATTGTAGCGGCCGATGTCTCCGGAGAAAATAACCACGATTTTTTTTGCGGATTCGGTGATGGTGAGTACGAGGCTGGAGGAGCCGAGGATGTGGCCGGCGTCGTAACTTTCGATGTGAAATTCGGGGCTGATGTCGAAACCGCCGGTGCGGGGCATGGGCTTGAGGAGTCGGAGAGCGGGATCGACATCGTTGGCGGTGTAGAGGGGGCGAGGGTCGGGATGCTTAGTCCAGTTGTTGCGCTGGGCGCGCGCCGCATCTTCTTCCTGGAGATGCGCGGAATCTTTCAGGAGCAGGGTGGTGAGTTCGATGGTGGCGGGATTGGCGAAGATGGAGTTTTTGTAGCCGTCGCGGACGAGGCAGGGGAGCCAGCCGGTGTGGTCCAGATGCGCATGGGTGAGGATGGCGAAGTCGATGGATTTTGGATCGACGGGGAGAGGCTTCCAGTTTCGTTGCTGGAGATCGTCGGAGCCTTGGAAGATGCCGCAGTCGACCAGGAGGCGCTTGCCAGCGGCTTCGACTAGGTATTTTGATCCGGTAACGCTTGCTGCCGCACCCAGAAATGTAAGTCTAGCCATAGACCTGCCATTCTACAGGAACATAAGTTGTAGATGCGCTCATCGCGTAATGCTTGTGGCATGCAGGCGGCAGCAGCGCTTCCGGCTTAGCCCCTCGCGCCAAAAAAAGGGCGAACCCAAACCGTGGGCGCGCCCTTAGCGACCGCTAACCTGGAACCTGGCCACCAAAACTGAGTCGCGGCACTATTGACGACACGCTACCGGCAGCGTGCACATCTTTTCAGCTCAGTAGCATCGAGAACGCCCGTATTGCAATTCGCTAATCGGCCTTCGTTAAAAGCGGTAGCCGAAGCCCATGGAGATGATGGGCCAATATTGCGCGTACTTGCCTTTGTTGTTGAGTTTGTTTTGCTGAGCGAGGATGTCTCTCTGGACCATAGGATCGGTGGCGGCGTTCACGCAATTGGTCTGCAACGGATCGGTGCAAGCGGTGCCTTGCAGGGCGATCCTGGTTTGCGGCAGGCCGACGAAGGCGACTCCAGCATCGAACCCGAAGCTGAAATGGCGCGTGCGCGGCACGAGGTTGCCGAAGCCAAAGAGCACTTCAGGGGCGGCCTTGCGGAAATTGAGATTTCCGGTGCCGGTGATGGGATTCGTGTTACCGCTGAAATAGGTGGTGGAGCCCAAGGTAAAGTTCTGCCCGGCGGGGGCGCTGGCGCTGGCATTGATCTTGTTGCCGTTGTAAATCAGGGCGCCGCCGCTAAGGTGAAAGCCCTTGGCAAAGGGAAACCAATCGAGGAGCAGGTCGCCGTTGCGGAAGTCCAGATTCCCTTTGTAGCTGATGCCGTTGTAGTTGAAGGTGCGGCTGTAGGAAAAGAAATTGGCGCCGCCGCGGACGTTTAGTTTGCGAGTGAGCGCCACACCGGTCTGGAAGCCCACGCCCAAGGTGGAAACCCTGACGCCGATGCCAACTTTTCCTAAATCGTTTCCTTTTTCCAGCGCTGGGGACTTGGGCGGGTGGGAGGAAGGGCTGCCGCTTGCAGGCGTTGCCGGTGCAGCGGTCTCCTGCGCGCTAGCGCTTTTCGAGGCGTCCGCGGCGTCTGTGCCAGGAGCCTGCAACTGCATATTCGACTGTGTGGCATCGCTCGTCGAACGGGTTTGCGCAGAGGCACCAGAAACTGAACACAGCAGCAGTGTAAAAGACCAGCCGAGCACTTTTGGAAAATTCCTCACGTAGAGCCTCCGGTTTTGTTTGATTCTGAAAATTGCCGCTAACGGCCCGATTATTGAGGGTTTCTTGGACGATGACATCACCCAAACGGGTGGAATAAATGTCCAGCGACAACGGTTATGTAAGCAGCGCTTTTCGAGCCTTTGAAGGTATTGGGGGCGAGACCCCGGGGATCCGTTGCACTTCGACGAACAGGTATTGCTGCGAATTCTGGAAGTACTGTATGAAGCGCCGAGCAACCCCTCGCAATGGCGAACATTCCTGCAAACGACGGGCGAAGCGCTGGGCGCTGAATCCGCTTCGCTGTTGATACACGAGATTGGCGACGTGCAATCGATTATCGTCGAGCAGTGGAATGTGGATCCTGAAGCGGTTCGCCAGTATGAAGCGCATTACACCGAGAAGGACGTGTGGTTCCAGAGAATTCGAAATTCGCGGGAGTGGCTGGCGACCTCGGAACAGTTGGTGCCCTTTGACGCGCTGCAACGAACGGAGTTTTACAACGACCTGATCAAACACTACAACATTCCCCACGCCGTGGCGGTCATGCTGGAACGAACTCCCGAACGGATCGGCAATTTGGGCATCTACCGAGGCCTCGGGGCTGGCGCCTTTGGCTTAGAAGTGCTGGAGCCGATTCGAATCCTTCGGCCGCACATTCAACGCGCCTATCGGCTGCACAGGCAACTCTCGGCGACACGGCGCAGAAACGAAAGCTTACAGGCGGCGCTTGATTGCATAAGGACGGGCGTGATTCTGCTGGGTAAAAATCTGAAAATCGTGACGACCAATCGGGCGGCTGATCGCTTGTTGGCGGCGCAAGATGGTCTGCTAGCCACTCGGGAAGGCTTACGGACGGTGTCCACTGCGGAGTCTGGCGAACTGCAGAGACTGGTGGGGACTTCGTGTGCGATGCCTGCCGATCCGGCAAGAGGATGCGGCGGAGTAATGGGTGTTACTCGACGGAATAAGCCCCCGCTGCATTTGACGGTTTCCCCGGCGCGCGGCCTGGATATGGAAAGAAACAGCGTTGTGCGAGCCATTGTTTTCGTGAACGATCCGGCGGAAAAGGTGCGGCCCCTTCCGGAGACATTGCAACAACGCTATGGACTTACACCGGCGGAGTGCCGTCTGGCCACGCTGCTGGCGGATGGCCGCACATTGAAGCAGATTTCAGAGATGCTGGGAGTAAGCCGGAATACGCTGAAATCGCAGCTCTCGAACATTTACGGCAAGATGGGAACGTCGCGACAATCGGACCTGGTTCGGATGCTTCTCAAAGGCGCGGTGCACTCCCCAACGACGTGAAACGGCCTGGGAAAACGAGAAGGCGGTGGCCGCAAAGAAAAGGGCGAGCTCAAAAACTTGAGCTCGCCCCGCCTCTTGCTTCCCGTTACCTGCTGGCTGGTATCAGCTCTCGCCGATTCAGTCCCCTGCGTTAGCTGCTCTTTTGTTGATGATGGAGTTGATGTCGAGGCTTAGGCCTTGGGCTACGCCGGTTCCGTACGCGGGATCGGCTTTGTAGAAGTGCTGGATCTGGAGCTCCTGGATACGCTTGGGAGCGTTGCCGAGGCTGCCGACGATATTGCTGATGAGGCGTTGCTTGGCGTCGGCGGGCATCAGGCGAAAGAGATCGCCGGGTTGCGAGTAGTAGTCGCTGTCGGAACGATGATCGTGGCGCGCGACGGTGCCGCTTACGGGCGTGGGGCGTTCGGTGTACTTCTTGTCCTGGGTAGGGCCGCCGAAGCTGTTGGGTTCGTAGTTGACGGAAGGGCCGCCGTTGC
>Ga0210407_10005087_pt1 | contig 10213 bp, 6 predicted proteins | sample IncBWC27MmetaG_FD_150860 | JGI IMG/M metagenome (GOLD analysis project Ga0210407, IMG submission 150860) | Forest soil microbial communities from Barre Woods Harvard Forest LTER site, Petersham, Massachusetts, United States - Inc-BW-C-27-M | ecosystem: Environmental > Terrestrial > Soil >... | reverse complement strand
GGCGGGCGGAGGGCGGCGCTCATCAGCGACCTGCACCTGGGGCATGTGCGAAACGGCAGTTTTCTGCGGCGGATGGTTGCGAAGATTTTGAAGGAAGAGCCGGACGCGATTTTTATTGCTGGCGATTTGTATGACGGCACGGCCATCGACGTCCGGCGAGCAGCAGAGCCGTTGAGCGAGCTCGTGGCGCCGCACGATGTGTATTTTGTCGCGGGAAACCACGAGCAGTTAGGGGACGACAGCAAATATCTGCATGCCATTGCGGCCGTTTTGTTTGTAAAACAGCTCATGACGACCAACTATTTTGCGGAGCAACTATATCGCTTTAATCCTTTCTGTCGTTGGTGCCACTACTTATTGTCAAAGTTGGCCCCCGCGATGCCTCAACATCAAGACCGGCGATGAGAAACGCGACTACAGCAACCTCATCGACGTGTCCATAGCGCTTCAGCGCTGTGTTGACCAACTGAAGCATTTGCATATTCAGCCGTGGCAGGGTTCAAATCGGTGTCGATCGGGCTTGCTGGATATTGTCGACAGTCATGCCACTGCCTGCCGCTCCTCAGCGGCATACTCTGCGTAAAGATCTAGTCGTCACTCTTGGTCGCCTGGGTTTATCGCGTCCACTACACCCTGCCCCATAGGACCACTCTCTCGGCCGAAGTAGAGGTGCCGGACATGACAAGGCTGTTTCGTGCGTACCATTTCTTCTCGTGTACGTTACCGCCCGTGCCAATGTAGGAGTTGTCCCCTGCGAGTGTCAAGTAAAGGGGGCTGATGCGGGATGAACAATGGCTTGGAAGGCAGAGGCGGGCCACAGTTCCTCTTGCGGTTCGTCGAAGCGCGGGCAAGGTCGCAAACGCATTGGCGAAGAGGTGTCTCTTCGCCAATGTGGCTGATTTGCGTCGTCTAGAAGTGGGCCTTGAGAGCGAATTGATACTCCCTTGGTGTGTAGTTTGGATCGGTCTGCGAAATAGCACCGAATGCCGGGTTTCCGAAGCTTGCGCCGCTACTGCCATTTCCGATGTAGAAATTCGGCGTGTTGGAGATATTAAAGCTCTCGGCCCGGAACTGCACCTTCAAACGCTCCGTGACGGAGAAGTCCTTGAAGACAGACAGATCAACATGGCGGAAGTTGGGCCCGAACAGCGAGTTTCGATGGGCGGTTCCAATGGTTCCAAGGGGTTGTGGGGCGAAAGCTGAGGTGTCGAAGAATTTGGACAGGCCTTTGTGGCTCAACCGAGCATCCTTGAGTTGGTCGGGACGATCCTGACCGCCGCTGTTAAGCGGGGTAGCGCGGTTGTTGTATCCATGTTGGCTGCCATCGCTCTCGATCGGGTTATCCGCACCGCTTCCGGTTTCCGTAATCGTGAATGGCTTCCCACTCTGCCAAGCCGTGATCGTATTAACTTGCCAACCAGCCAGGGCAAACTTCTTCACGCCCGTGAAGCTCTTCCCGTATTGCAGCGCGTAGTCGAGGGAGAGAGCAAATCGGTTTTGAATGTCGTTTTCCGCGACGCCGTATTCGATCTGACGAATGCGGGTGGGATCGGCGTTGCTCCAGCCCTGGCTACCACCTTGCTGCGAGAATCCTGTGATGTCACTCAATCCTTTGCCCCAGGTGTAGTTCGCATCGAACGCCAGGCCCTTGGTAAGGCGTCGCTGGAAGGAGGTTTGGAGGGCGCTGTAATTCGAGATACCTTCGCTTTGGATGTAGCTGACGCCGGTGAGATTGGGAAGCTGGCTGTTCAGGGGACGAACGGATCCACCGGGATCGGTTATGGGATTGAACGGCGTAGGTTGGTTGATGTTATTGATCGACTCGGGCAGATGCTGGCCTATGTTGCCAACGTAGCCGATGGTGAGGACGTTAGCGCCCAACTGCTTTTCAACCTGCAGATTGAACTGTTGAACAAGAGCCGAACGGAACTTGGGTGCTTCAGCAACGAACGAAAGAGCAGGGATATTGGTCAAGCTCGAGATATTGGGCGCCGAAGGAGCTGGCAATCCCTCATCAAAGGCGGTAGGCGCGCCCGTGACGGTTGCACAACTCGGGTTTTGAGATGCAGGATTCACTCCCAGGTTCCGTTCAATCTGAATTGCGATACTGGACTGGCAGTTAGGGCTGAAAACAGAAGTAAATGGAGCATTCTTGAGGTCAGCGTTGGACGTATAGTTGCCGGGGAAGAAGCTTAGTCCGTACCCTCCCCGCACAACGACTGACGGAGTGATTGACATGGAGAAACCGATGCGCGGAGCGAAGTTCGAGTAGTCAGTTGGGATGTTCGCGTGCCCATCGACGCCGCCTACGCCGGCGACCTTGAGCGCGGAGGTTACAGTTGCGGGAGTGGACAAAAGCGCTTGAGGAAAGTCGAAGTTTGAAATCCGGTTGTGGGCTTCAGTGAACGGAGTGAAGACGTCATAGCGGACACCGCCCACCAATGTCAGCTTCGACCTTATTTTCCAACTATCCTGCGCGAAGCCGTTCACCTCGTAACCGCGGTAGTCAGGTGGAAATAGGTTGAAGTTGCGTATATCGTTTTGGAACGCACCAACCAAGGTTGATGCAAGCTGGTTGTCTTGTTGCTTAGTTAGATCCGAATTGTTATCGGTCACCAAACCGAAACCGTACGCACCTGCTGCGGAAGCGCTTTGCACGTTTCGAGCCTGCCTACGAACAAAGCCCCCGCCGGCCTTTATGTTGTGATTGCCCTTCGTCCAGCTGACGGTAGCGGTGTACTGGAAGGTGTTGTCGATGTCCTGAAGGGGCACAAAAGCTCCGTCTCCCAGATCGGAAAAGGGTCCCACTGAGACCGGTGTAAGAGAATCGGCGAAGGGGCTGAAGGAGGCATGGCTGGCGGGAAATCCCACAGTTGTATTTGCATTCGCGCCAAAGTTGAGCGGGAGCGAAAGATTATTGATCCGAGTAAATGCCGCCCGGAGATCTAGCAGCAGGTTTGGGGTAAAGGTGTGTGTATAACCCAAGGCATATTGCTGGGCCACGTCAGACGCCGGACCGTCAAAATCGAACCGGCCCCCGCTAACCTGAAGGCCGTTCACCGTTCCCAGACCTGGAGGAATGAAAGTATGAACCGTGTTGTACGCGAACCGCGCAAAGACCACATTCCGGTCGTTGAATCTATGGTCTATCCGGGCATCGTAGGTGTTACCGAACTGGGTCTTGTTAGGGCTAATCGTGAAATTATTTGACAGTTGGCCCGCCGCGCCGGTGTTCGGCGCCGGGAAAAGTTTCAAATAGTTCAACGCGATAGGATCAATGGGCAGGCCTCCTGTGCCGTTGGCCGCGGACAGAAGATCGTGAGGGTTGGCGCCACCAATGCTGTTGATAGCGTTATACTCCGCGAGGGTAGGGACAGTTTTGACGTAGGTCACACCGGAAACCACTCGCGATCCCTCATAGTCAAAGTAGAAGAACGTCTTGTCCTTGAATATGGGTCCACCGATGCTGCCGCCGAACTGGTTCTGGCGCAGTTCGGGCTTGGCACCTGTACTCTGAAAGAAATTGCGGGCGTCAAAGACATCGTTGCGGAAAAACTCATAAGCACTACCGTGAAATTGATTCGTTCCGGAGCGTGTCACAATGTTGATCACACCGCCGGCTGTGCGACCGGCTTCCGGGGCGTAACTGTTGGTCTGAACGGTGATTTCCTGAGTTCCCTCGACATTCGGCTTAACTCCGATCGAACCAATGATACGTTCGTTGTCGTCGATTCCATCGACCACCCAGTTATTAAGCGTGTCGTCTTGTCCGTTCACAGAAATGCCGGCGGCATTGGTACGCCGATCGTCGGGCCGGCCACCACTGCTGAGCCCATTACCGGGTCCTTCGTTGGCACCGGGAACAAGTTGCACAAGCTGAACGAAGTTGCGCCCGTTGAGTGGGAGGTCCTGTACTGCCTTCGCGGTTACGCTCGAACTCACGGTTGCGCTGTCAGCCTGCAAAAGCGCTGTATTCGCAGTTACCTCAATCACAGTCGACTCCGAGCCCAGTTGGAGGTGGACATCAGAGCGAGCGCGATCGCCTGCCTCCACCGCAAGATCTTTGGTGATGGATACCTTGAAGCCTTGAGCCTTGATGGTGATGGAGTAGTGTCCAACCGGAAGAAGAGTGAAGCTATAGTCGCCAGAGCCATTGGATTGGATCGTACGCGTTTCGTTAGTTTCGAGATTAATGAGCGTAACGTTGGCGTTGGGAACGACCGCATCTGAAGGGTCCGTCACCGTTCCGAGGATATCGGCGGTAGTCAGCTGCGCCAAGGCAGATGAAGTGAAGGAAATTAAGGCGGCCAGACACAAGACTAACGGCCCAAATTGTTGAGTGAGCATTCGCCTGCACTGGCCAAGGCGGCTTATTTCGTCATTGCTTTCTCGTTTCATCATATCGATTCCCGTGTTCGGTTTGAAGGTTCTGATTGATGAGACGCGGATGTCGTTGGCATTCGACCTCAGACTCGCTGGCGATTCCGCGTGTGGACGCAGAGGGTTTGCTCAAGTGTGAGAGTGCAGGACGTGCGATTTCGGAGAGCATCTCGTTGCGCGTGTGTTTCACGGTGAGTTCCTGTATCGGTAAACTGGGAGCGGCTTTTTTTATTCCGCATGGAGAAACAATCCGCGCCACGTTTTCGCCGGATAACAATATGATTCTTTTTACGCGTAGTTCCGAGAAGAGGTCAGTTATTGTGGAACCTAGCCGCTGTCGTCGATCTGGCGGGCAACAACTTTCAGAATCGCACGCTAGTCCTTTTCCTGCGATTGCAGATGACCACGGCTGCCTTCGTCACACAGACCTCAATCGCTAGCTGCGTTAGCAAGTAGACGCCACATGCAACTTCGAAGTTGTGCCTGACGCGAGTACACCAGCGCCTCACCATGACCATAGTTCGCAGAGCTCGAGTCATTTCTATACCTATTGAAAGAAGGAACGGCAAATGCACCCGATTCGCAACGAACGAGAAGTTTGTTTAAGTGCACTGACGAGCTAAGAAGTCCTTCGAGATCCCACAGTCGCTTTGCTTGACGAATGTAGCGGGGATATCGCTCGATGATTCACCCTGGGATTGCTTGCCGAATTGACAAGATCACTTTTTGACCAGGAATAGGCCCAGGGAATGATTAGTCTCTCCAAGCGATGCCCGCACGGGTGACGGGGCAAGCCACGCAAGCGCATCGCCGAGAGGTCAATCCCGCGGGCTCATACTTCGCGATACAAATGTCGACTCTCCGGACTTACCATCTGCCTCTATCGCGAAAGACACTGGCTGACTGTAGTCTCATTCCAATTGCGATGACGTAAATCTTCCTTCTACGCGAAACTAGCGGCGAAGGGTTCGTTACACTCCGGGTTCACCTTCGATTGTGGGCATCCTATTCGCCGCCTCTCTGAACTTACTGATCGGAGTGCCAGCATAGCCACGAGCAGTGAGCTGAGGCATACTGTATCCTGGTCTCTGAGCCAAACAGCAGCGCTCTGGCGCGTGGGTGAATGCCAGAATCTTCCCGAAGAGATTCAGCTACTCGTTCGCCTGCCTCAACGCGTGAGCGAGCAGATCGATTTCTGCTGGCTCCGTATCCCCGACGACAAAGAATCTCAAGTCTTCTGAGTGCCAGGTGTCGACTGTAAAAGAGCTGCGATTTTGCACGATACCGGCAAGTGGAAATGCGCGTGTCAGTTCAGGAGACTCTCGCAAGATCAGAACTGATATCTTGTGCTGTCGCATGCCAACGATAAGTTGAGCACCGGGTTGCTGATGTACGTAGGCCAGTCTGCCGCCAAGCAGAGTGAAGTTCGTGCCGGCAAACTCCGGCACATTGAACGAAAACGGGATGCGCCCTTGAAACCAAGGCTTCACGGTATGCCGGTCGGTCGAGACTACGTCCAGGGGGTTGACGCTCGCGAGCGCATTGACGTGCAGGTCAGCTATCTCGGACATCGTATCTGTGCGGTTCCAATATTGCGGTCCACCGATGAAGATGACCAGGAGGGCAACAGTTGCCAGCGCCACCGATATCAATAGCATCATTTTGGGACGGCGCCGACGCGGGGCGATTTGACTCTGCATCTTCTGTCTGAATTCAGCACTTGGCGCGAAGTGACCGCGCGCCACTCGAAGGCTTCGTTGCAGCCAGACAAAGTCGGCTAGCTCGGCCGCGCAGGCGGCACATTCTCCTATGTGCTCCCGGGCCGCGGCAATCTGCTCTGACGGGAGCGCGCCGTCCAGATAAGCATTTAGGGTCACGGGATCTTGATTACAACGCATATTAACACCTCACCGCTGGCTTGGTCGCCAGTGTTTGCCTAAGGAGTCTCCGGCCGCGGGAAATACGCGACATGACTGTTCCTATAGGCACGGACAAGACCGTTGAAATCTCACGGTACGACAATTCCTCGATATCACACAAAAGGACGATCTCGCGAAAAGAGACCGGTAAGGATGCCAGTGCATCCAGGACCGTGCTCTGAGTTTCCTGCTTCAACAGCACAGACTCGGGTGTGATCGTGTGGCCGACCACGGCCACCAGTTCCATGTCGTCCTCATCCAGCGAGGACATGGCATGGGCCGCCAATCCACTCCGGGAGGTGATATATGTGTTCCGCAAGATGCGGTACATCCAGGCTCTCAGATTCGTGCCTTCCTCGAAGGATCGGAACCCCTTCAGAGCCTTTGCGTATGTCTCCTGGACGAGGTCTTCGGCGTCAGCTCGATCGCCGGTCAACCAGTGGGCGAAGTTATAAAGTTGGTCGAATAGCGGCATCGCCATCTGTTCGAAATACTCAGCGTTCATCCCTCTCCTTCCTGCTTGACGGGAGGACAACGTAGTTACTCGAGACGGTTGCGCGACATCGAACGATATCCGCACGCTCATCGATCTACGGAACGTGGAGAGTCGAATCCGTGTCGGCACAATGTGATAGGGTCTGCGAGCCCGTAACGACCGTCTAAACCGCGGAGGCGAGCACTTTCGCCGTCCTGATCCAGGTGATGACATCCCGCGCCATTTCTCAAAAACAAACTCCCACACTCGCGTCCAATTCGATTTCCGTGACATACTTGGTTCCTGCCGCGGGTTCAAGGGCGGAATCTGCGCAACAGTCATGGCGGCGGGACAATGTGAGCGGCCCCAGTAGGAGATAACTCGTTCTTCCGCACCTTGATAGCGTGTACAAATGCGTCCGACTATCTCTAGCCATCTCATTTCATCAAGGTAGAACTCTGCGAATTGGCTCCTTGTTGCCGAACTCGCTTGCGTTCCGATTTTTCCCAGTCGCAGATGAGGTTTTGCTCATCGACCGAAGCCAACGAGAGAGGGACGTTCGCCGCGAAAGCCACGCCTGCTGCGAGCTCAAGGGATGCTCCATTCACAATAGGGCTGACTCATGCTCGTCGACTGTTGCACCGGATAGTGCCGAATCGACAATAGCGAGTTGGTGCCTCTTAGCAACGAAGTTGACTCCGGTAATGCCAAGCACATCGCGAAGCCGGTCCGCCGACACCTTCATCGGCCCCGGAGAAGGTGCGGCGCCGGGCGCTGGCTGAGGGAATGCGGTCGACATCGCCGTGTGAAACGTAACATTGCCTTCCACCTTTTGTAATACCTGATGAATATGTCCATTGAGGACTGTGACCGAGCCAAATCTCTTCAGCATCGCAAACGCCTGTTCGCTGTCGGAGGTTCCCCATCCCCAGGTTGGGTATAGGGCCCACAGAGGAATGTGTGCGAACAATACAATCGGAGAACTGCTCTTCAGCCCAGCGAGATCCTGCTTAAGCCAATCGAGTTGTGCTTGACCGATCTTCCCCATCCCTTCCAACTGCATCACGTTCACCAACCCAATAAAGTGGATGCCTTTGTGATCGAAGCTGTACCAGCCATTTCCGTTTGAGCCCTTGCCATATCTTTCCAGATAAGACTTACCATCATCAACCGAGGTGTCGTGTTCGCCGGGAACATAGAAGATCTGCCGGTTGGTCGCCTTTAGAACCTGGTCGACAGTATCGAATTCAGTGGGTTTAGAGGAATGCGTTAGATCTCCTGTGTGGATCAGAAAATCAGGTGAGTCAGGGACGGCCTTGATCTTATCGAGCGCCGCCTGCAAGGTTGCGGTGACATCCGCATTTGCCGGCTTGTTGAAGCCGATATGGCTGTCGCTGATTTGGATGAATCGGAAGTCTGACTGCTTAAGCGCTTGGTGAGCCTGACCGAAGACGTGGGATACGGGAATGCCTCCGGCGAAGGTCCACACCAGACCAGTGCCGGCCCAGGCCATGCATTTGAGAAAGCCACGGCGGTCAATCCCGTCAGCGGGTGCAATAGATTCGTGGGTGTTCGCAGTCAGCTCGACTGCGTGAGTGTTACGGTCGGATTTTTCGCTCATTGTGACTCCTCGAAACGCCTGGGTGCGTACCTAAGAGAACTGCGCTGAGACATTTTTATTCCAAAATGCCTGAGCAAAGATACGTTTGAGGCGGTGTGCATCCATGCACCCGTAAAGGGTCGTTGACTGGGGGATATGCAGTCCGAAAGATCCCTTGGGTTAGGGCAAAGAGAAGCCAGCGCATGGCTGGCGCGGACGGTTGGAGGGATTTAGGCGTGCGACACAAAGTAGTTTGCAATGAGTCATGTCCTGACTCATTGCGTTTCTGAAGCTTTGCATTGAAAGTCATGCGCATCCGCGAGGAGCGCCGGATGCGCATGGATGGATGCGAGCCGCCGCGCTCTACAAGGAATTCAGGAAGGTGATCAGTGCCGCACGCTCCTCAGGGCTCAACTCCCGGAACCCGTGAGAAGCTTCACTTGCTTCTCCTTCATGGCGCTGAATTGCATCCTCGAGCGATAAAGATTTTAGATCATGCATGAATCTAGGCTTCGTACGCAAACCCCACAACGGCGCCGTCCGCAGCTTGTTCGCGGTGTCCTGTGATCCAACCTGCACGATTCCATCGCCGGTACCAACGTCATGCAATAGGAAGTCTCCGAATGGATGTATGAGTTTGTCACCCAGAGCCTCTGGGACGGTAAACGTCCCTCCATTCACAGGCGTGCCGGTGTGAGCTGTTCTCATGGACTCGACATGGCAGGTACTGCATCCCAATTGACGGAACAATTGATGACCCTCGAGCGCCGCAGGAGTTGAAGCGAGTGCTTCGTCGCGAGGTGGAACCATCGTGCCGCGCACGAACTGCGCGAAGTGGTCGATGTCCGCCAGGCCAAGGCTGTCCGGCTGATCTTCAGGGTCAGTGGTTGTCTTGCAAACGTTGGTAACGTCGTGAGGACGGAGGCGGTTCGTGACTCCCATTTCGTTCACATATGCGTCGGCGATGAACGAGAGGAGACTGCTGTGTTGGTCTTTCCAGCCAAAGCGGCCGACTCGAGTCTGCCCCGGAGCCTCGAAGATCGGAGCCTGGACCACTTCGCCGTACACTCTCCCTTCGCTTAGTTGCGGTTGCTGTTCGGCAATCGCAATCAATGTGCTGTCATCGACGGCCTCAACAAAGCCATCTCCCAAAGTGTTGAGGGTTGCGCGCAGAGCGCGGATATTTTCGGTGGCTGGTATATGCTCCTGTGCTTGGGGGCAGATGGCGCGGTCGTTCACGATTGATCGCCCGGTAATCGTGTCTTGTCCATCGTTGATGAAGATCGTTGGGTTTACAAAATTTCCGTTGGCATCACGGTGTCCAACGCGGAGCTCCGTGATCTGACTTGCACCTCCGCTATTAGGGTTCTCGTGACAACTGACGCAGGCGGTTCCGTTATATACCGGCCCGAGCCCGGTCTTACCGGCTTCGGCGCTCTGTGCCTGGTGGTTTTGCTCATAGACCTGCTGGTCAAGAGCGAAGCTGTCGCCCTGCGGCTCGTCGATGCCATTGCTGACGCTTTGCGCACCATTGAAACTGGGGGTATTGAATCCCGCTGGCGCTTCTCTTGCTGATTGCTCTGCGATTCCAGCGATGCCGAACGCGATCGCTGCTGGCACGATAAACAGGACTGACGTCAGGAGAGCCTTCCTGCGCAGGGGAGTAGTCATGAACGTTCCTCCGGAGATGCAACTCAATTGGGCAACTGCATGTGCGCGAGCATGTCCGCTGGCCTGCGACCGGCCTTCTTGCGTGGTAGCGGATCACAACCTCTGAAACTGAGTTACGGCTGATTTATTCCCGAAATTCTCGATCCAGTTAAATCTTCACAGTCAGGT
>Ga0210407_10005084_pt1 | contig 10217 bp, 9 predicted proteins | sample IncBWC27MmetaG_FD_150860 | JGI IMG/M metagenome (GOLD analysis project Ga0210407, IMG submission 150860) | Forest soil microbial communities from Barre Woods Harvard Forest LTER site, Petersham, Massachusetts, United States - Inc-BW-C-27-M | ecosystem: Environmental > Terrestrial > Soil >... | reverse complement strand
CGGTTGCAAGGGAAGAATCTTTTTCGAAAATGTTGGAAACCAGTGTGGGCTGGCCGGAAACCGTTTTGGCTGTGGCCCCGATTTGCGGAAGGGGGCAGAGCAACAGCAACGCTGCGAAAACCATTTACCACCTCAGTCACCGCGAGTTCTGCGAAGAACTGCCGCTCGCAACTGAAGTGACTATACTGACCGCGAGTGCCGGTGGCACTGGCCCGTTGGGTACATTTTGGCGTACTACGGGGCGTCCGAACGGGAGTTCCGGACAGTGGGACTCGCGTACTAGCGCGAAGCGGGCGCACATCTTGCGGAGATGCGTTCCTTGGTGTGGTGCCGGTGAAATAGTCTCCGGGAATCGCGCACCCGAGAATGAAACTGATATAATCGCGCGCAAATGGCGGCCAACGAATCGTCCTCGGCCAAACGGGCGCGCATTCCGCAGAGCGGGCCGCAGCCGCCCCGATTTATCGTGATTGAAGGGCCGCTGCGCGTGGGCAAGACTACGCTGGCCAAGATTCTCGCGGAGCGGCTGCACGCTCGGCGCGTATACGACTGCGAGGACAATCCTTTCCTTGCCGAGTTCTACAAAGAAAAGCCTGGTTCGGCGCTGCGCGCGCAGATGTATTTTCTGATTGAGCGGCAGAAGCGGCTGCGCGAAGCGCTGGCCGTCGAAGCGCCGGGGCCGATTCTCGCGGATTATTTGATGGAGAAGGACCGCATCTTCGCCAACCTGAATCTTGACGATGAAGAGTTGAAGCTGTACGAGCGATATTACGAGGCGCTGACCGCGGATATCCCGCCGCCGGATCTGGTTATTTACCTCCAGGCAAAACCCGAGGTTTTGCGCGCGCGCATCGCCAAAAAAGCCTCGCGCGACGAGACGCAAATCTCACTTGAATACATCGAGGAAGTCGCACGGGCTTACGAGCACTTTTTCTTTCGCTACGCCGCCTCGGATTTGCTGGTCATCAATACTTCGGAAATTGATTTCGTGGAGCGCAGCGAGGATTTGCAGCAGCTTCTTCGCCGCCTTCAGGACCCCGTGAAGGGAACACAGTATTTCCTGCCGCTGGGCCAGTCGTGAGCCAGCTTGCGTGGCCTAGAGCAAACTTTGAGGGTCGCTCCGCACGCTAACAGTTGCGCAGGTTAGTACGCGACTTCAGGGGGCCGCGCGCCAGGCGCCGACGGTGTTTCCCCGTTCGTTGGTGTAATAGCCCTGCAGATTGTAACGTTGTGGATCTTCGGGCGGACCCCAGCCAAAGAAAATCCAGGCTTCCAAATCTCCGTTTTCCTCGCCGTCATCGGCCACCCATCCCTGGCCCGGCACTTTATCCGTAGAAGCCTCCGCAAGTTCGTGAGCATAAACGGCGGTGAAGTCCCCAATCTGCCCGCCGCAGGGCTGGCAGAGCGAGGAAGGCAAAACGGCGTAAGCGATGGGAGCGCCTTTGTAGTTGAAGGCGTCGTGATAGCCGCAGAATTGCGCACAGGATTGCGAGCCGTCCTGGTCCATGATGGAAGTCACACCGTCGGGGAGTATCAGGACAAACAGACTGTTTACGTCTCCCTGGATAGTGTCCTGATCGAGCAGCGAACTTACGGTTGACTGCGCATCGGCATCGTGAAACTCGCTGCCTGCGGCGAGCGCGGGCCCGTCTATGGAGCCCTGGAAGGTCCCGGGCCCCGTGCCATAGCCGAGATCACGGAGCGGGTCGAGGTAGCCATTTTCGACCACGGCCTTGCTGAAGCCGTCGACGAAATTGCGGTCACCCCAGAACGGACCGAGATAGATATTGGTCACGTTGGGAACGGCAATCTGGCTTCCGCCACGATTCGAAAAGCCTTGTGCGCCGCCGGGACCTGTCGGAGAAGCGAGCGGACGGTCCACTAGATCATGATCGTCGGAATGAATCAAAGTCGGGCGAACCACATGGCGGGGAGGCACGATCTGGATGACGTTCGGCCGCCGGCCGATGCGGCGCAGCATCTCCTTCGTGTATTTCTTGCGGGACATTTTCACATTTGGCATTTTGTCACCTCATTGAATTTTCGTGAAGAATTTTGCATCGACGAAAAACCACGAACCGACCGCTTGGGTGATGGTTTACGATCCACCGAGGGGCGCCCAATCCCCGGTCTGCGCCGGGTCGCAGGAGTTATCCATCTTCTGGCAGACGAGAAACTGCGAGATGGGATGGATTTCCCACAACGAAAAACGATGTGGTTGTCCACTCACAGGGTTGCCTGCATCTCCATTCACCTTGTGCAGATTGTCGTAAAAAAGCGCGCCGGTGATCATGACGAGACGCTGGCTGCTCTCTGTCTGTGTGAGGTTCGCGAGAGACCAGGCAGCTGGCCGGTTCTGCGGGATCATTTCGACAACGATTCCTTGGAAGTCCGAGTTACTGGCATCGTTCGATACCGGGATATGGTAGTCGTTGTTCGACTCTCCCTTTAAATTGCAGTTTACGGACTCACCGGTGTTGGGATGGGGGACGCCAACGAGGAAAGCGAGGAGCGTAACCACGTCACCCTCCGAAACTGCGCCATTGGAGACCTTGAGGCTGTGGAGCCTCGCGCGCTCCGAGGCGGTGAGTTCTTTGTCCTCGCCGACCAGGCTGTCGGCCTGCTGCTGCAGGCTGCTGAAATCGTCGAACGTAACGATCGTGCCGCTGGCCGCCGAGGGCACGGTTTGCTTTAGCTGGTTTGCAAGGCCATGAGGACTACCCTGGGCAGCACAACCGGTTGGCGGGCAAGAGGAGAGATCGGGCTGGCACATCGCGGCAGCCTCACCGGGTCTGCGCGGTTCAAGCTCTTGGGAGGCCGGACGCCGAACGAGAGCTCTATTTACCTTGCCCGGCGCGGAGGGAAGCTGGAGGCCGTCGGCCGCGACCCAGCCTTCCTGCTGCTGGGGGCTTCGAACGTGATAAAAACCGTGAGTGGGTGTGCTGCTGAGCAGTACAACCTTTGTTTTGGGCTTCAGGGTGGCAATGCGCGGGCTCTGCGCGGAAGGAGCAGACCGCAGGTTCAAGTTTTTCGTGACCACGCCACTGTTCTGGGCGGCAGAGAAAACCGCATAAGAGAGAAGCGAAAGGGCCAGCGCCGCGGTTCGTAGTGTGATTCTCATTTGTCGCCTCCACAGAAAAGGCAGCTAGCCGAATCGGACTGGCGTGGGCAAGATATAACGAACTATAAAAGGGAGAGTGTCGCTAAGTATAGTCAATGCGTCTGTTGTGTCAAGAACAAAAGCCTGCTGCAGGAAAAGGAGTTGCAGATCTTTCGGGCCCGCGGAACAGTCACTTGCGCAAAATACATTTTGCCTCCGCGCAGCCGAGCCTAAGCAGCCCGCCTCCCCCATAGATCCCTCCGTTCCTTTTCCGCCAGCCTTGCCATATAGTGCCTCCTCGCACTGAGGAGGGCTTTTCTCATGGAACTGTGGTCACGCCGTAAATTCTTTCTAACTTCAGCTGCTGGGAGTGTTGTGGCTGGAGCCGGCAAACTTTTCGGGCGCACGCCTCTGGACGCGAGCGGTGATGCGCTCCTCAGAAGCCTGCCCATCCCTGCGGCGGGAAAACGGCCGTTGATCATTTCCAGCTCCAACGGATTGCACGCGCTCGACAAAGGCATGGACATCCTGAAAAAAGGCGGCGATACCCTCGACGCCGTCGTCGCTGCTGTCACTGTCGTCGAGGACGATCCCAACGATGATTCGGTCGGCTACGGCGGATTGCCGAACGAAGAAGGCGAAGTGGAGCTGGACGCCAGCGTCATGCACGGTCCAACGGGACGCGCGGGCTCTGTCGCCGGCGTCCGCCGGATCAAAAATGTTTCGCGGCTGGCGAAGACGCTTATGGAGAAGACCAATCACGTGATGCTCGTTGGCGACGGCGCGCGGCGGTTTGGCGTGGCCGAAGGATTCGAGGAGATGAATCTCCTTACCGAGCACTCGCGCAAGCTCTGGCTGGCGTGGAAGGCTTCGACTTCGTTTAACTGGCGGCCGGGAATTGATTCCCCGGAGTGGAAAGAGCATGTCGCGGCGATCTTTGACCACGATGAGAAACAAATCGCGTACGCCGAGCGCGTCATTGCGCGGCCGCCGACAGGCACGATTCCGTGCATGGCCGTAAATGAAAAGGGAGATATTTCCGCCACCACTTCGACCTCCGGATTGGCTTGGAAAATTCCGGGACGCGTGGGCGATTCCCCGATTATCGGCGCGGGATGCTTCGTAGACAATGAAGTGGGCGCGGCGGGCGCAACCGGCAAGGGCGAGGAGAATATCAAGATCTGCGGTGGGCACACCATTGTCGAAATGATGCGCAAGGGGATGTCACCGCCGGATGCTTGCCTCGAAGCCATGCATCGCGTGGCCAAGAATTACAAAAACGACAAAAAGAAGCTCAGAACGTTTCACCTGTTTTTTTATGCGCTCAATAAAGACGGCGTGCATGGTTCGGCCTCTCTCTGGAACAACCATTACGACAAGACGCCGGCGCAGTATGCCGTTCACGATGGCAGCGAAGCTCGGCTGGCGCCGTGTACACCTCTGTTTGATGAGACGTCCATAGAAGATTGAGTCGCCGGCAAGAAGCGTTCCGAGGCGGCAAACTTTCCAGAAACTCCCGCAGCGAAGAATTTCGCGCGGCGCTTTTTTTGTTTTATTCTTTTTCTCCATGGACCAAGCCAACATTTTGATTGTCGGCGGCGGCGTCATCGGATGCGCCATCGCCCGCGCGGTTTCCAGCCGCTGGCAGGACGTTTTTCTGGTGGAACGCTTCCCGAAGCTGGGCATGGCCACCAGTTCGCGCAACAGCGGCGTGAATCATTCCGGGATCTACTATCCGAAAAATTCGCTCAAGGCGCGCCACTGTGTGGCCGGCAACCGGCTCACCTACGAATTCTGCAAGAAGCATGGTGTCTCGTTCCGCCACACGGGAAAGCTGGTGGTGGCTGCCAATGCGCACGAAGAGCCCGAGCTGGCAGCGCTGAAAAAGCGCGGCGAAGAAAATGGCGTCGAAGGCCTGCAACTCGTCGGGCCATCGGTCATCCGTGCCCGTGAGCCGCATATTGCCGGTGTGGCCGCTCTCGATGTGCCCTCGGCGGGAATTGTTTCCGCGGAAGAACTGGTGCACGCGTACGCTCGCGTGGCCGTGAACCAAGGCGCGAACATCGTCACCCATGCGCAGGTTGTCTCGCTCGAGCCACGAAAGGACACGGTTCGCGTGGGCTTGCGCATCGGCGGCGCCGAAGATGCGCAGAACGAAACCATAGAAGCGCGCTGCGTTGTCAATGCCGCTGGCCTCTTTGCCGATGAAGTTGCCGCGCTGCTTGGAAACAATTCATGGCGTATCTATCCCGTCCGCGGAGAATACTGCGAGATTCGCGGCCCGCGCGCTTCCCTAATCAACGCGCTTGTGTATCCCCTGCCGCACAGCAGCCTGCTAAGTCTCGGCGTCCACTTCACAAAAACACTCTGGGGCACTCTGCTTCTTGGACCAACCGCAACCTACGTCGAAGGAAAAGACAATTACGAGCGCGACCGCTTGCCCAAAGCAGATTTTGCTTGCAGCGCAAAAACGCTCCTGCCCGAGGTGGAAGAAAGCGACCTGCACTTGGGCTATTCCGGTTTGCGCCCGAAGCTCGCGCCACCCGGAACGCATGGCATGTCGGATTTTGTGATCACCCGCGATGCCGCGGTGCCGCAGGCAATCCACCTAGTAGGCATGGAATCCCCCGGCCTCACCGCCGCCCCGTCCATCGCCGAGCACGTCGCGCAGCTCGTCACCGAAATTCTCTAATCACCCAGACGGGCGGGGTATGCCGTGCCCGTTCTGCCGCGTCACGATCTGCTCCACCCGCACCAGATCCCGGTCCAAATACAACCGGTACCCCGCGCCAGTCCGCCCGTTAGGCTTCACCAATCCCAGCCAGTCGTAATAATGCAGAGCCCGCACAGTAACTCCAGCGCGCCTCGCAAACGCCTGAGGCTGATAAGTTTTGTTCTTGGTCTTCCCTTGCAAGGGATGTACGCCCTAATTGCGTCAAGTACGCCCTAGTTGCGTCAAGGTCAAGCAAATTTTATTCCGCCAACAGAGCCGCCCAAGTCCTTTGCGCTAGGTCATTAGAAATTCGCTTCGGTGAGTCCCCCCGCCCGTTATAAGAAGATGGACGCTACATACCGTGTGCATTATAAGTAGTCTTGCAATAAGAAATCATCGACGCAGCGCTCATAGGAGCATCTGCTCTAGGGCCACTGCGTTGTGTTTTGGGCAAACTAGCCCAAAGAAGGATTAGGCGGTAGCGTCCGAACTACGGTACGCCAATGACCGACTCTAGCGGGGTTCACTTTTTCCGCCCCCAAGTCGCCACTCGCCACTGCCTTCCTACGCGACAATCGCCGTCGCTATCTCAATTCCCCATGCGTACTGCTGGAACAGCGCCCCAAGTCTCTCCGTCCAACGCTCCAATCCTTCCGTGCCTCCAAACGAAATGATCACCGTGATCACTTTCTTCGTCGCCGCCGTCACCATCGTTCGCTCGGAGTCGCTCGTCGGACTCCCGTGTGGCCCCAGCGCGTCGCAAAACACCGGCAATCCCTCCAGATTCAAGTCGTATTTCCCGATTCCCTTGTATGTCTCCCCTGCCCGTCCCGCTCGAAAAACAATGTCCCCGCTCACCTGCTCCAAATCATACAAACCAATCGACATCCGGCTCTCCACCGAGACCAGGTTGATCACATCCACCACCGCATTAATCTTTGGCAGCCCCTTGCCCGCAATCACCCGCCGCAGCAACGCCTCCGCCGAGCCGCGATACCGTGCCGGGTCTTTCCCCAGCGCCTTGTACGCCGCCCGCGTCGCCAAAATCGCTGGCGCTTCCAGCACCGCGCGCGGCTCCGGCAATTTCAAGATGCGCTCCTCGCACGCGCGCAGCTCTTCGCCGAGCCCCGCCGGCGCCTCTCCCGCTTCCACCGACGCCGTAACGCACCGCAGCGCCGTCCGCGGGCATTTCGCCTTCAAATCTGGATCAATGGCGACAGTTTTCATTTTCGTTTTGGCCTTCGGAGGAATCTTAGCAGAGGGAGGGGAATGGTAGGCTCGTGGGGACTCGAACCCCAGACCTCCTCCGTGTCAGGGAGGCGCTCTAACCAACTGAGCTACGAGCCTACAACCCCGATAGTTTAGCACGGCTCGCTGCCTCTTGGAGGCGTGGGAGACCTGAAAAATTGACGAAGCGCGCATCGCGATTCAATTCGCTGGCAGATGCAAGCCGAACTCGCGGTGCGTGGTTAGGAGCGCGGTTTTGACGGCTTTTTCTTCGACGACGAAGGAAATGTTGCTCTCGGACGAGCCTTGCGCGATGGCGATGAGGTTTACGTTTTCGCGCCCCAGCGCGTTGAACGTTTTTCCCGCAATTCCGGGAGTGCCGCGCATATTTTCGCCGACCACCGCGACGATGGCGATGTTAGGGTCCACGGTAATGTGCTCGACTTTTTGGTGCGCCAAGTCCTGCGCGAATTCCCTGCGCAAGGCTTCCACCGTTTTCTGCGCATCCGCAGCGGACACGATGAAACAGATGTCGTTTTGCGATGACGATTGCGAAATCAGCAGCACGCTGGCGCGCACTTCCGCCGTGATCGAAAACGTTCGCCCCACAACGTCGGTCAATCCCACGATTCCAGAGCCGCCGACGCTGATCAGCGCCACGTCGCGAATCGCCGTCAACGCTTTCACGCCGCCGCCGATGCTTTTTCCTTCCGGAGTGATTTTTGTCCCGGCGCGCTCAGGAAAAAAGCTGTTCCGAATCCACACGGGAATCGCGGCCTGAATGACTGGATTCAGCGTTTTTGGATGCAAAACTTTCGCTCCGAAATAAGCCAGCTCCGCAGCTTCGCGGTACGAAATGACCGGGATCGTCCGCGCCTCCGGCACCAGCCGCGGGTCGGCGGTGAGCACGCCATCCACATCGGTCCAGATGATCACTTCATCCGCGTTCATCGCGCCGCCGAGAATCGTGGCCGAATAATCTGACCCGCCCCGCCCCAGCGTCGTCAATTTTCCGTCCGCGGTCGCGCCGATAAATCCGGTGACCACGGGAAGGATTCCTTGCTGCAACAACGGGCGCAGCCGCGCCTCCGATTTTCCGCGCGTCGCGTCCATTTGCGGTTCCGCGCCGCCGTGAAACGCGTCGGTCACGATCAATTCCGTTGCATTCACGGCTTCGCTCTTCACGCCGAGTTCTCTCACCGCTGCGGCTACGACCTGCGCCGAAAGGCGTTCTCCCAAGCTCGAAATCGCGTCCAGCGTTCGCGGCGTCAATTCTCGAAGCAGCGCTGTTCCTTCGCAAAGGCGCTGACCCTCCGCGAGCACATTTTCCATCTCTTGCAAAACAACCCGGCGCGTATCCTCGTTTTGGATCAAGCTCGCCAGCGCCGTTTGGTGCTGTGTTCGCAGGGCTTCGACGACCGCGACGCCTTCTCCGCTCTCTCCCGCTCCCGCGCGTTTCGCCGCTTCAATCAAGCGGTTCGTCACGCCACTCATCGCCGAAACCACCGCGATGCAAGAATTCTCGCGCGCTGCTTTAGCAATAATTTGCGCAGTACGGGCGATGCAAGCGGCATCGCCAACAGAAGTTCCTCCGAATTTCATCACCTGCAACTTGGATTTCATTTTACTCCGCCTATAAATCTAGCAAATAGAACTGAACTTCTGCGTCAAGCTGCTCTGCTCGTATCAGTTTACTTGCGAATCTCCATGTTTAGGCTTCTCATGCGTTCTCATTGTCCTTTATTTTATCGGGCGTTTCGCGGTGTTGACTCTCGCGTTGACTCCCGCGACGCCAACGCCTAGCATTTGCCAGCAGAATTCGCATGCGCCGCTTCTTTTGGATTCGCGTGTTTCTTTTTCTCCGTCAGAGCCGCTGGGGCTTCGCCCTGATAGCGTTGTGGTTCGCATTGGGAACAGTTGCGTTCTACCATTTCGATCATCTGGTCATTTCCGATGCTCTCCTCAACGCACTCTATCTCCGTATACATCACAGCAATCTCTGGGACCTGTATTCTTTTTGGGGACAATGCGTGCTTTTCGGAATCGTGATTTCGATATTTTTCCTTCAGGCTCTTCAGCGCTACAACCCTCAGGAGGGATGCCGCATGCTTGCCACACAAATGAAAGAGCACATCATCGTGGTGGGTCACACGCATCTCGGATCGCGCATCGTGGAGCATCTGCGCCGCGGATCCAGTCCGTACGTTTTGATCGACAAAGACCCGCTGGCTGTGGAGGATCTTGTGCGCGCCGGCGAGCCCGTGATCGTCGACAATGCGAAACAGGAAAGCACGCTGCTGGACGCCAGCATCGCTCGCGCAACGCTGGTGGTGATCGCCACAAACAACATTGAAACGGCATTGCTGGTCACAAAACGCGCACGCGACCACAACAAAAGCGCCACGATCATCGTGCGGTGTTACCTGGATGAGTTCACGGAGATTCTCGAAAGCCTGGGCGCGAACGAAGTTATCTCCAGCTCCAAAAGCGCTTTCAATGACATCGCCGGCCGCATTGCTCCGAGCACGGCGCGGCGTTGACTTTCACTGCCGCCCAGCCTAGCATTCAAAAAGTTGTTCTGTGTGACGCGCGAGGCCTTGGATGAGTTCCTCCACGCCACTGCCGATGCCGCAACTGCCCGCGAACGTTTCGCAGGTTCTTGATTCTTTTCTGCAAGCTGCAAAGAATTCGTTCGGTTCCGATCTTCTTTCCGTAGTTCTGTATGGCAGCGCCGCCGAGGGAAAGCTGCGCGTGACCTCGGACGTCAATCTGCTGCTCGTGGTGAATTCTTTCGAGCCCGCCAAAGCGGACCCGCTCCGGCAACCTCTTCGCATCGCGCAATCGGCCATCCAGTTGCACCCGATGTTTTTGCTGAAGGATGAAATCCTTCAAGCCACGCGAGCGTTTGCTCCGAAGTTCGCGGATATACTTCGGCGACGCGTCATCCTCCACGGCAGCGACCCGTTCGCGGCGATTTCCATCCCGCGAGAGATGCAAATACTCGAGCTCGAACAGCAACTCCTGAATCTCATCCTCCGGCTGCGCGCTTCCTACGTTGCACGCAGCCTTCGCGAAGAACAGCTGAATCTCGTGATCGCCGGCGCGGCGGGGGCGCTGCGTTCTTCCGCTGCGGCGCTTCTCGAACTGGAGGGCCGTCCCGCAGCTTCTGGACAGCAG